>ULJN01001259.1_pt1 | contig 37330 bp, 33 predicted proteins | sample 1950921 | NCBI WGS metagenome assembly ULJN01 (sample SAMEA4835476, study PRJEB28245) | human gut metagenome | biome: gut microbiome; material: fecal sample | place: Denmark | collected 2008
AGTTCGATGGAATCAGGAATCAGGTTGTAAACACGGCTGCCGTTCTTCAGGAGATAGTACGAAGGGCGGAAGGCAGGAAGGATACTCTTCACGAGCTTGGCATTCGCCTCCTTCTCAGTCTCTACAGCCTTACCTGTAAGAAAGCGGAGATAGAGCTTACCGAAACCGAACAGTTCGATGTCGTAACCCTTCTTCAGGTTCTCCTTCACATAGTAGGTATAGCGGTCGAGTACCGCCATCACATCAGCAGGAGTAGCCGTAGACTCCATAGCGATTTGGTTAGCGATATCCTTGGTAGTCAAGGTACCGTAACTGTAAGGGCGAACGCTATAAACAGTCTTACCCTTCTTAGGGCCCATGTTCATGGTCTTCTTAGACACTTTGTAACTTTTACTCATAATTTAAAACATTTAAGAAATTAATAATAAAGTTCAGTTATCGTCAGTTCAAAGAGATGAGCAATCCCGTTTGTTCTGATTGACGCTGCGAAGGTACGGCTTTTCTAAAGCGTGCTGTTCGACATTGTTAGATATCGATAGACAGCTGATCACATATGAACTTAACTGCTTTCGGACTTAACAACTGGTCTTTCGGTTTCACACCAATTTCATTCAGTTCCTGTCTGTACGGCATCAGCCATCTCCTCAGTGTCCCAGTCGACACTCCGGCATAAGCAGCCAGTTCGCTTTTATACATTGCTCTCATATTCTGATAGTTTTATACATTATTATATATATTAAAAACAAATTCTTTCCTTGTTCGCTTGCAAAAATAGTGCTTTGCTCCCAAATGCTGCGGTATTCATGAATGCTGCGTTTTTTACTTAGCTTAGCACTTGTTAGAGATTTTTCAGTCCTAGTTCTGTTTAGATTGCCTTTTATCAGGAAGATAATAGGCTTATGGACGAAAACTCTACGAAAAGCAAGGCGAACAAATGGATAGCCTTCGCTGCCGAAGAGTTTCGCCAAGCGAGAAGAAGGTGGCGACTAACTTCCGACCGTAAGTTTTCGGAATTTACTGGTATTGATGCTCGTACTCTCCGCAAGTTGAATCCTCTTCACTTAGATGGGTCACTTGAAAAGGAGACGTTTGATTACATTATTTCAACGATGATATATCTCTGTCCCTGTTTCTTTGAAAGCAAAGAAGAGCAGATTGAAGAAATTCATCGCTTGGAGAGAACCTTGATAGAAGTAAGTTTGCATGTAAGGCCTATACATCCTAAGGCGCAAGCTTTTTTTGAAAGGGAGATGACCAGCATCCGCAAAGCCCAAGAAGAATAGTAATGAGGTTCATCCAAGTGAAAGAGCCTTGGGCGTAAAGCAAGACTATGATTAGTCTTGTTGCCCGAGGTTTTTGAGAAACTAAACTTTAAAACATACGACTATGCAACAACAGAAGAAAATTAAGCTCAGTAATTATTATTCTGATGTATTGAAGGCATCCTGTCATTTCAAGCAGAAAAATTGGGATGAAGCCAGACTGTCTTATCGTAAAAGCGGAGAGGCTTTTATGAAATATCGGCTTTACGATAGAGAGGATGAAACGAAAGTCTGCAATTATTTGGCTGGTTCCCATGAGTTGGATGGAACCCCTCTAAAGAGTGAATGGCGACCAAATTATTCAGCATTGTTGAATACTCTGAACAGTTCTGGTTATATATCACAAGACGAATTACAGGCTCTTAAGGCTATACAGGAAGATGGCAATCAAGGTATGCATGATTCCGATGTAGTAACAGATAAAATCGAAACTGAAGCGAGTATTAAACTGGTGCATGCCTATTCCCGAAAGTTGACAGTCAGTTTTTATAAAAGTATGCATAAAGATATACCGTCAGAGTTAACTGATGCCTATGAGGGAAAAGTAAATGCAGACGTTTTGGAGGAGTATTTTGACTTTGGTGAAGTGCTTGAAGCTGCCGACAATTTCAATAATCGCAATCAATATATCCTTATCAGTCCACCGAATGATAAGAATACGTCTGTAGATCTCAAGTCTAGCCTTGCTAGAATCCCTTGGTCCTTTATTCTGGATTTTGATCCGAATACAAAAGGGCAATATGGTCTTTTTACTGCTTTTGGGGCAGCTAAGGACAGTAGGGTGGTTCCTTTAGTGATAGACCAGTATGAAAGTCATGTATCATTGCCGATTAGCACTAGTGGTGGACGTCTCAATTGGTTGTTTGCTAACGGGCTGTCAGAAAGTGTAGGTACTTCATGCTCAGATTTCCGTTCCTGGAATAAGCGAAAATACGGCAAATTTATCAAAGAAGCACTTCGTCGTTTCATGACAGACTCTACAAACGAATATTATATCGTTTGTCTGAACGTAGAGGATCGTTATCTTAAGGATATCATACATTCTATAGATGATATAGAGGAGGTTGAGGCAGATTTGGTACATTTTATCTTCGTATCTACAGATGAAGACTATCTGGAAGACGTTTCAGAAGAAGCTCAGGACTATAGTTTTAATAGTGCATCGTTTAAGATGAGTGCCAATGAGTTCATTTTGGGAGTTGAAGAAACCATGTCCTGTGTTGCATCTGTCCCTTTATCCAGTATCATCGTGCCTTCCAAGGTTTCAGGCAAGTTAGGTTGTATCGATATCTCGTCTATTGTTTCCACTTTGAAAGATGGTGGATTGGATGTTGTTCATGCCAGTATCGGAGCAATTGCACCTAATGATTTATCTCCTTCCGACACATTCTTTAGAGGTGAAGACATCAGTTGGAATGATATATCAAAGGGAGTTGAAGCAACTCGTAAGATTCAGGATGCTCTTAAAAACAAGATCAAGGATCGTATACAGCTTCGCCAGTCTTCCAAATTCTTGCTTTATCATGATGCGGGTGCAGGTGGAACCACTTTGTCCAGGAGATTAGCTTATGATTTGAGAAAGGAGTATCCTGTAGTCCTTTTAAATAAGTATATAAAAGGTGTGACAGAAGAAAAACTTCATCTCTTTTATAATTGGGTAAAGACACCGGTTTTGGCAATAGTTGAAGCTTCTAAAGTAAATATCACAACGATAGATGCCTTGATACGAAATTGCAATTCAAACAAGGCTAGGTTCTTATTTGTAATAGTCGAAAGGCATAACAAAAAAGTTGGATTATCCGACCAGCAGAACAACATACATTTGTCTGATACAATGGCAGATTCTGATGAGAAGAACCGGTTCGTAAATAAAGTCACTCTCTATGCCGAGAACAAATCCGAGATGGTGGAATGGGATAAGAAATCACCGAACCAGTGTGAGGTGATAGATTTTTCGTTGGCAATTTGTAATGATGATTTCAAACAGGAAAAAATAGAGCAATATGTAAGTTATTACAATAGTTTTTTATCACCATCTCTTAATGAATTTGTTCTTTATGTATCAATGATTTATCATTACTCTCAGAAAGAGGTGCCAGACCTTATTTTCCGAAATCTCTTTAAGAAGGATGGGGTGGTGATTGGCTTGCAGAAATACCTTCGAAGTCATCATAGTGAAGAGCAGGCACTTTATAAGATATTGAGCAACGTTACTGATGAAGCCGGAAAACAGACCCTCTGGCGTCCTCGCTATGCCCGGTTTGCTGATGCAGTTCTACAGTCTGTATGTAGTGTAGGTGGTTGGAAAGAGATGGTCTATGAGAGTTCTATCAATCTGATTAATAGCATAAAGAGCAATCAGCAGTATCTTGTTGATGATTCCCGTCAGATTCTGATTAGTGTATTTCTTGAGCGAGGTAAAGAAGAACTGTTGGGTGTAGAAGAAGCTTGGTCAAAAGACAACAATACTCATTTTTCACAGTTGTTGGAGGATCTTGGCTATAGTGAACTTAATCAGCGTAATGTGTTGTCAAGATTAGCCAATAGTTTTCCTAACGAAGCCCATTTCTGGGGCCATTTGGCTCGCTTCTGTTATGAAAAGGCAAGCATACCTAAGCATTTTGATGAAGCAATGACATTCGTACAAAGAGCTTTTGATGCAAATGGTGAGAAAGATTTTAATCTTCAGCATATTGCTGGTATGTGTAAACGAAGACTCTTGGAATATTATAAGCGTGAAAATGTAGAACTTGGATTTCAGGATATAAAAGATTTGACAGAAGAAGCGCGTGGCTATTTTAAGGAGAGCCGCCGTTTAAACTCTAAGAATATCTACGCATATATCTCTGAAATTCAGTTGATTGTTATCTTGATCGAATATGGAAAAGGATTGTCTCAGTATGATACTTACAGACGGTTCCTGTTCTCTCGTGAAAACGAATGGTATCAGGAGCAATATGTTTCTATGCTCGAGCTGATTGATGAGACCAAGATTCTTCTCTCACAGATGAAGACATTGGGTAATACGCAGAAGACACATAAGTCATTTGATTATCTGAACAGAAGTGAGTCTCAGAGCAAGAATTTCGTAGATGATCTGCCAGGTATGTTGAATCATTTAAGTGCTGCCATCGAGAAAGCATTATATGAAGAGCGACCACGATTACGCCAGTTGTATGTTCGTTATCTCCTTCTGAGCAAGGTTAAGGGTGATCCGAAACGTCTTGGTGAATCTTGGGGACTTTTAACAGAGAAGGAACAGGATAAGGTAGAAAACTATTTAAATAGTAATATTCAGCAAGGTAATACCAATCTGTTCTCATTACGTTATTGGTTCCAGTTTGTTCGCAAATGCCGCAAGGATACGCCTGTTGATGAGATTATTTCCCGTCTCCAGACATTGGCACAAGCATCTGGTGAACATCATCCTATAGTGCAGTTGGAAGCAAATTATAATATTCTTGTCCTAAAGGCATTTACAATTATTCATGATAAGGATTATTTTGATACTGACAAGATAAGGGAGATTAAGTATTTGGCATCTACTTGTCATCAGCAGTCCCTCAATGACAAATACATCTTTGATTTGTTAGTCAATGATCATGATATAAGCGGTATTGTGCCTTATAACGAGAATACCGATTTTTCTAACTGTATACGATTGCATGGAACCATATCCAGCATTCGCAGTACGACACAGGGAGAAATCAAGTTAGATTGCGGATTAACTGCGTTTTTTGCTCCTTCTAAGGGTAATTTCGTGGAAGGCAGGGATGAGACCAAAGAAGTAACTTTTGTGATTGGTTTCCGTCATGATGGTCTTTTTGCATTGGAAGTTAAAGCTGTTGACGATTCTGATGATGTAAAAACTTCGGATGTATCCGAAGAATTGAAAGAGGAGAATGCGATAGAGAACATTGATAATCTTTCAGTTGAAACTTCATCAGCTTCAGGTCAAAGAGATGATGTTTACGAAATTCCTTCAGGAAATCAGCAGAAGTTCAAGATCTTAGGCAAGATAAAACTATAGAAAAATGTTAACTGTTTTTCTTGTTTTTTGCTCTGAAATTCGCGGATTTTCGACCGGGAAATAATTCCTGGAGAATATCTGAAATATGACAAAAATATGTAAGTAACAGAAAATCAGTATGTTATCTATATTTGTGAATTACGTCGAAAAAACAGAATTCTGCAGTTGTACAACTAAGACCCTTATAGTTGTACAACCATAACTCTAGAGTTGTACAACCATAGCCTATATAGTTGTACAACCGCAGCCTTATGGTCGTACAACTATAGGTCATTCGTTCTGCAGGGAGCATATAATACGATATTAAACCGATATTTTTGCCTCCTTGCAGCCATCTAGATTGAAAATCTCAAATTTGCGATAATTTAGAAATAATATTTGACAAGATTAATATTCTAATATAAAAGATATGGCACAGAAAGACAAAATTGAACTCCGTAGAACAACATGGTTTGTTGTTAATATTAAGGCTAGAAAAAATCAAAAGCCTAGCCATTATGTTGAAGCATTCAGAGCAATCAAGGAGAAAGATCCTCTGATTGAGGTCTTTGGAAAAAAATGCATTAGCATTCGTTCAATGATAGAAAGTGAGTATGTTGAAAATGACGACATGCCTAAGTGGATCCAACTTAATATAACTCACTATACTATAATTGACCCAACTGCATTTTATAATATTCGTGAACATAAGGATGTTAAAATGGAATGGAATACAGATATTGTAGCCAATATGCATGAGGCAGAATTGTATTTCATTCCTTCCGTACACATGTTGGCAGTGAAACGCAATTCAAAGATTTCTCTGAATAATGTTCTCAAATATTTGCAAGGAGCATTGGAAGATATAGAACCAGAAGGCTTTGATGTTTCTGTTGTTTTAGATCATGATTTAATAACACGTATATTAAGTGCGCATGCTATTTATAGCTTTGAGGCACAGATTTCTTATTCGAATCCTGGTCATTCAAAAGGTTTTGCTAAGATGTTTGAAGACAATATGCATACGTTGAATCCTAACAAATTCTCTATGGCTGCAGCAGGTACTAAGGAGAATCCTTTGGTAATAAATGATGATGGTATCATTGAAACGGCAACTCGATTGGCTGAAGAAAATGGATCGGTTAAAGCTACAATAGTCGAAAGTGAAGGCGGCAGAAGAGAACGGGTTGATAGTAAAGATCATCCTAGAATTTTGGTAATCCCACAAATAGTCAATGGTATTTGCTCTACCGTATACCACGCTATTATTGATGCTTTTAAACATCATGAGAACTAAACGCAAGTCCTTATTTGGATGGTCTAATGTCTTTTACAATTATAGCTTACTGGATTTTGCGAAAGATGCATGGATGCCTTTCTTGATAGCGCTCGTACTGCTTGCTGTAGCAATGCTAAATCATACAGACATGTATGTACAAGTAGAAAAAATATTAGATTTAGGTATTTCGATTATTCCAAGTATGGTTGCATTAATAGTAGCTGCATATACCATTATGCTTTCTTTTATTTTAAGTGACAAAGTTACTTCTATTAAGAACAAAGAAGGTGGGGCTGATTTTATTCAAAGTATAAATTCTGGTTTTGCATTTTGTTTATTGATATCGATACTAACAATAATCATGATGGTTTTAGCCAAAGGAATTTGTAACATGCAAGTTGAGGTAGAGCCAACTCTTGCAGATATAATTAATTATGTAGTCTACTTTTTATTCAGTTTTTTATTGGGCTATTCTGTGTTCATATTGATTGGTATCGTAATCGATATATACAATAGTGGACAGACATCTTTGTTATGAGGTGTTTGAATATCATATTGAATAGTTATAGATATTCACAAGAAGACACTATGAACGTAGATTTATTAACCCCGAAAATATAAAATAAGTTATGATAGTATTACCAGATACAAAAACTTTTAATTCCAGCATACGTTTGGTTCAACTCGTAGGAGGTGTCACCAAAGTAAATATGCTAAAGGTGTGCGATAAAGCGGATTATGGGAGAGTAAAAATCGTTGACTATATATATCATATAATATGAATATAACAATGAGTCTTAAAAATGCTTTTTTGATATACTCTTGTTCTGTTATAGTCTTGATTTTTGCTCTAAGGTCTTGTCTGCCCTCAATTCTTATACAAGGTATGTATATACACGTGTCAAGAGAATCGCAGGAAAGGAAGTAAAGTATGATGTATTGGAGTTGGATTGATAATAATACTAAAGTTTAAAAGTTTCTTTATTATCTTAATAATACGATTATGAGTGTATTCCATTTTATAGCAAACTCTAAGTGCTTGGATTTAGAAGTTACCGGTAAAGACGAGCATGATTCTAATGTAAACAAATATTGGGTACTAAGCCCATTTGTTACCAAAAGTGATGAAGAAAAAGATATAGCAAGTTTTTCGTATTTTCAACAAAATACCGAAGAGTTGCGAGGTAAAGTTTCTGATTTAGTAAAAAAGTTGGCGACCATAAATCCTCAAATACATCGTCTTAGAACATATTTTGAGAGCGAACTAAAACCCAACGAGTGGTTTTTCTTAGCTGTTGACGAAACTTTAAATCAAGAGCAGATAGATCAAATTCTTATAGAACTTTTGTGTATAGATGCAGACAAGCAACAAAAGGAACAGGCCAATAAGACATTAGAAGAATTACAAAAGCTTCGTTCTGTTTATGACATAAAATCGTATGGAGAATTCACAAAAGAATGGGTAGGTGAACCAGACAAGCAGAAAAGAGTATGTCGATATTGCCATCGTTCTATGCCTGAAGTGTCATTTAAGAAAGTTGCTCATACTATATCAGAAGCTCTTGGTAATAAAAGTATAAAGACAAATGACGAATGTGATGAATGCAACCAGTTCTTTGGTGACACTATAGAACAAGATTTTCTTAGTATATTCGATATTCCTCGACTATTCTTTGGCATAAAAAAGAAAAATGGATTTCCGCATAAATTTGTGGGTGACAATTATACCATTGAAAAAGATGATATAGGAACGATAAAAATTAACTATCGTATGAAAGAAGGAGAGCAAATACCAAGCGAAACTGATATTTGTAAAAAATTAATGCTTACCCCGAATAGAAGTTTTCCAGAGCAGAACATCTACAAAGCTTTATGCAAATATGTGTATGGTGTATTAGACGACGAGACTTTAAAATCCTTTGAAAGAACAAGGGAATGGCTGATAGGAAAATCTGTAGAACCGAAGTTACCAAAGCTTTCTCGACTTTATCATCCACAAATTATGGAACACCCGAGAATTATGCTTTATGTCAGAAAGCCAGAGGCAAGGAATGATCTTCCGCATGTTGTAGCCGAGATAAGAATAATCAATTTGGCTTTTATTGTCATACTTCCTTTTTCTGATAAGGATATATGTCTGTATGAAACAGAAGAAGATTATATGCGTTTTTGGCATTATTTTGACATCTATAGTGCTTTGCCAGATTGGTCTATTGGAGATTGTAATGGATTGACATGTAATCAACCAAAAGTAGCTTTGAACATAAAGCCAAAAACGTAAATGAATTGTTATAGGCTTAAAGTCCAAATGTCAGATAACAACACGCAAATAGTGAAGAATATTTAGCAGTCGAATAGTAATCTTGCTGTATTTGAGGAGGCGAATATAGCAAGGATATTGAAATGACAGTGTATATTATGACAGAACAACAATATTGTGAATTGCTGAAAGCCTATACCAAGGAGGCTTTGGCAAGCATGATAAAGGCTGATATACGCAGTAGGTTTTCCGAACCTTATGCCAGTATGTATTGCTAGCAGTTTGATAATTTCAAGAACGTTGCAGATTTCTTTGAAGTTGCAGCAAAGTTAATGAGGAGATAACATTTATGAAAGGAATAGTATTAGCAGGTGGTAGCGGTACTCGCTTGTACCCCATCACAAAGGGTATCAGCAAGCAGCTGATACCAATCTTCGATAAGCCGATGATATACTACCCAATATCAGTATTGATGTTGGCAGGTATACGTGAGATACTCATAATCTCAACCCCATTCGATTTGCCAGGTTTCAAGCGCCTTTTAGGCGATGGAAGCCAGTTAGGTGTGAAGTTCGAGTATGCAGAGCAGCCATCACCAGATGGCTTAGCCCAAGCTTTCATTATCGGAGAGAAGTTTATCGGCGATGATTCTGCTTGCCTCGTATTGGGCGATAATATCTTCTATGGTGCAGGATTAAATCAGATGCTGCATCAGGCAGTAGAAGATGCAGAGCAGAATAACAAAGCTACTGTATTCGGTTATCGTGTAAGTGATCCTGAGCGCTATGGTGTCGCAGAGTTCGATGAACAAGGCAATTGCCTGAGCATTGAAGAGAAGCCTCAGCATCCAAAGAGCAACTATGCAGTGGTGGGCTTGTACTTCTATCCTAACAAGGTGGTGGAAGTTGCCAAGCATATCAAGCCTTCCGCTCGTGGTGAGTTGGAAATTACCACCGTTAATCAGGAGTTCCTGAAGGATAAGGAGCTGAAGGTACAGACCATGGCTAGAGGATTTGCCTGGCTCGATACCGGAACTCATGATTCTCTTTCTGAAGCATCCACCTTTATTGAGGTCCTGGAGAAGCGCCAGGGCTTGAAGGTAGCTTGCTTGGAAGGAATCGCATACCGTCAGGGTTGGATTACCGCAGAGCAATTGAGAGAGAATGCTCAGCCTATGCTGAAGAACGACTATGGCAAGTATTTGCTTTCTATTCTCTGCGAAACTGACGAATCTTTAAAAAAGAATTTGGAGTATTAGAAAACGATAAATGCTGTTGTCGTTGTAGGTTAGAGGACTTCTAGTAGGAAACTTATTAGTTATAGATTATATTGAGAAAGATAAATTATGAATACATTGATAATTGATAATAAACTCTTAGATACTCTTTTTACCAAAGCTAATGACAATCCTCGTTTTCGCCTGAATTATGATCTTCGTACTAGTGTAGATGATCAAAGTCAGAGAATGCTCAATGCCTTGTTGCCAGGTACGGAAGTGGTGATACATCGTCATCCTAATTCTTCGGAGAGTGTAGTCTGCCTTTGTGGTAGAATGGATGTGGTTGTCTACGATGAAGTGGTAACGTATGTCCAGGATGGTGAAGATAAAAAGCGAAAAGTATCATATAACGAGACAGAAAGAATATCACTGGCTCCTGTAGAAGGTAAGTTCGGTTGTTCTATACCTAAAGGCGCTTGGCATACAGTTGAGGTATTTGAGCCTAGCGTAATCTTTGAAGCAAAGGATAGAGCGTATGGGGAAGATGGCAGTGAAATGGTTTTATAAGCTGGTTATTCATTATAATAAAGTTATTTATGAAAGGTGTAATTTTAGCAGGAGACTCTGGTGATAAGCTGTTTCCTCTCTCCTTAGGAGTTCCCAAGCAACTATTGCCAATCTTTGATAAGCCGATGATTTATTATCCAATAGAAATATTGGCAAAAGCGGGGATTACGGATTTATTGGTTATAACTTCACCTACACAGCAGAAAGCTTTTGTCGATACTTTAGGAGATGGTCATAATTTAAATGTGCTAATCACTTATGCTATTCAACAAAAGCCAGAGGGTATAGCGCAGGCAATAACTATTGCTAGTGATTTTATTGGTATTGATCAAGTTTGTTTGATAACAGGAGATACGCTTATATTTGGTAAACCGTTTCTGGCACAATTAGGTAAAGCTATTAAGGCAGCTTCAAAGAGTGCTAATGCTACCATCTTTGTCGCAGACCATGTTGATGGGGAACAGTATGGAAAGTTGCTCGTAGGTCAAACTCCTAGTGACAAACAGCTCATTGGTATAGGAGAAAATACTACTCGTGAGTTTTATATATCAGGTATTTATGTATATCCTAATAATGTAATATCAAAAGTAAAAGACATTCGTCTTTCTGAACGAAATCGCTATGAGATTCTTGATGTAAATCGAAAATTTTTAGTTGAGAACAAACTTCAAATTCAGAAGTTGGATTCGAATTGTATCTGGCTAGATACAAATAGTCCTGAGAACATATTAAAATGTAGCTTGTATGTTCAAGCTCATAAAAACGAAATTTAAAGATTATCTAATATGACGATAAATGATTGTAGAATAATAGAACTTCCTAAGTTCTTAGATGCGAGAGGCAATCTTTCTTTTGCCCAAAACTTTACTCAAATACCTTTTGAAGTAAAGAGAACTTATTGGTTGTATGATGTACCAGGTGGTGTGAATCGTGGTGGTCATGCAGAAATCAATAATGAAGAGTTGATTATCGCCCTTTCTGGTGCATTTGATATTGTAGTAGATGATGGTAAGGAGCGTAAGACTTTTACACTTAATCGTTCCTATTATGGTCTTTATATTCCTAAAGGATTATGGAGAGAAATAAAGGAGTTTTCTACAAATGCTGTAGCATTGGAGTTTGGTAGTATTCCTTATGATATCAATGACTACATCCGTAATTATGAAGCATTCAAGGCTTATGCAAAGTCGGTAGAGAATGTTTCTGCTTGTAATACGGAGAAGCAGAACATACCAACAGAGTCACATTCGGAAATCAAACTTCATGGTGTTTTTGATAGTACCATCGTTGAACTTGACAAGCATCATAGTGACAGACGAGGAAATCTGACAGTTGTTGAAAATGGAAAGACCTTGCCATTTGATGTGAAGCGTGTATATTATCTTTATGATGTCCCTGGTGGTGAATCTAGAGGAGCCCATGCTCATAGAGAATTAGAGCAATTGATAGTTGCTGTTTCAGGCTCTTTTACCGTAACTTTGGATGATGGTAAGTGCAAACGTTCCTTCTTCCTTAATCGTCCATATCAAGGTCTTTATGTAAAGTCTGGTATGTGGCGAACCTTAGAAGATTTCTCTTCAGGAGCAGTCTGTATGGTATTAGCATCTGATGTATATAAGGCATCTGATTATATCAGATCCTATGATGAATTTGTACAATTTAGAAAGGAAAATGGCAAATAATACAGGAAACAAAAAGATAGCCAGAAATACCCTGATGCTCTATATCAGAATGTTCTTTACAATGGCTGTGAGTCTTTATACTTCACGAGTAGTATTGTCAACGCTGGGAGTCTCAGACTATGGTATATATAATGTTGTGGGTGGTGTTGTTGCCATGTTTACTTTCATTAATTCCTCTATGGTTAATGCTACTCAGAGATTTATAACATTCGAGTTAGGACAAGGTAATAAAGATAGATTACATACTGTATTTTGTACTAGTTTAAATATTCATGCTATTATATCTTTAATAATCGTTCTCTTGGTTGAAACAGTAGGATTATGGTTTTTATATAATAAGATGCAGATTCCTGATGGAAGAATAAATGCTGCCTTTTGGACTTTACAATGTAGTATTCTTGCTACGGTTGTAAATGTCATGTCTGTCCCGTACAATGCTTCTATTGTTGCGCATGAAAAGATGTCAGCTTTTGCTTATATATCAATATTGGAAGTAACATTAAAGTTGCTTATTGTTTTTTTGTTGGTTATTTCTCCAATTGACAAATTAATACTATATGCCGTGTTGATATTGGCAGTTCAGATTTTTATTCGTTTTATCTATGGAAATTATTGCAGCAGGCATTTTGAGGAAACGCATTATGCTTTCCGAATGGATAAATCTCTGTTCAAGACTATGACAAGTTTTGCTGCGTTTGATTTGTTTGGTAATTTAAGTGTAGTTGCTAGAACGCAAGGCATTAATCTACTTCTGAATGTCTTCTTTGGAACTATTTTGAATGCGGCTGCTGGAGTTGCCAATCAAGTGCAGGGAGCAGTGATGGGATTTGGCAATAATGTACTTATGGCTGTTACACCTCAGCTGATAAAATCATATTCAGTGAAGGATTATGACAGAATGAATTATCTCTTGCATAAATTCACATTGATTACTTTTATTTTGCTTCTTCTTTTGTCGATGCCAATTATTCAGGAAGCCAATTATATCTTGGGTATTTGGTTGAAAGAAGTCCCTGCTTATGCTGTTCCTTTGTGTCAGTTAACTCTTATTTTTGGAGTAATAGCAAATTCTTTTAGATTAGTAAGTACTGGAATAGAAGCTACGGGTAACATCAAACGACAGTCAACTATATTGGGATGCCTTTACCTCTCGGTTATACCTATTGCATATATTCTGTATAAGATGGGATTTGCCCCTGAGACTTCATTTGTATTGAATATCATTTTTGTGATTATAGGTATATTTATCAATGCTGCGATTCTTCATATTCAAATGAAAGAGTTTTCTCTTGTAGGATTTTGCAAAAAGGTAATACTTAAAGCAGCCGTTATATTTGCTGCTTTCTATGTAATTACTCTAGCTGCAAAAACACAATTGGATGAGGGCTTTATTCGATTAATAGTTGTATGTTTTGCAAGTCTGTTTACTTCGATACTTTCAGCCTTATGCATCTTGAATAAAGAAGAGAGACAACAAGCAAAACAAATGGTTTTGGCAAAATTTAATAAGAAATAAAATAATAACTATGATAAGATTTTTAGATTTACAGAAAGTGAATGCACTGTATGCTGCAGACATGAAGGCTGCAGCTAGTGAGATTATTGATAATGGTTGGTTTTTGCATGGCAAATACAATGAGAAATTTGCCAATGATTTGAAAAACTTCATAGGTACTAAGCATGTAGTTCCTTGCGGTAATGGTTTGGATGCACTTCGCATGATTTTCCGTGCTTATAAGGAAATGGGTGTAATGCAAGATGGAGATGAGGTGATTGTACCAGCTAATACATATATTGCAACGGTTCTTGCCATTACTGATAATCATCTTACCCCAGTTTTTGTTGATCCATCTGAGGAATCTTTCAATATAGATATTGACAAGATTGAGGCTGCCATCACTCCTAAGACTAAAGCGATTGCTGTGGTTCATCTTTATGGTCAGGCATGTTGGTCTGAAAAACTCAACGAATTGAAGGAAAAATATAATCTCAAGATAGTTGAGGATAATGCTCAGGCAATAGGTGCTAAATGGCATGGTATTCGAACAGGAAACTTGGGTGATGCTGCAGGTTTCAGTTTCTATCCAGGAAAGAATCTTGGAGCGTTAGGCGATAGCGGTGCCGTTACTACCAATGATGACAAACTTGCTGATATTGTAGAAGCTCTGGGTAGTTATGGATCTCATATCCGCTATGTCCATGAATATGCAGGTTTGAATAGCCGTATGGATGAACTTCAGGCTGCGTTCCTTGATATTAAACTTCAGCGTATTGATGAGCGTAATGAAATTCGTCGTCAGAATGCTAAGAAATACTTCGAGGGAATAAAGAATCCTTTGATTAAATTGCCTAAGTTGGTAAATGAAACAGCTGACGGCCATGTATTCCATCTTTTTGTTGTTCGTTGTGAGCGTCGTGATGAACTTCGTCAGTTCTTGGCGGACAATGGTATCGAGAGCTTGATCCATTACCCGACACCAGTACCAAAGCAAAAGTGTTATAAGCAATATGCTGATGCATTGTGTCCAGTAGCCGATAAGGTTCAAAGTGAAATCCTGTCTATCCCTATGTCATCGGTATTGACTGATGAGGAAATCAACAAAGTTATTAACACATTAAATTCTTTCAAATGATTATAGCATCTTCCCAATTAGTAGCCAATCCTTTGGTTTCTGTTGTCATAGCTACATACAATCAGGTGAAATACATAGAGCAGACTGTCATGTCTGCTCTTACACAGCAATGTCCATTCCCATTCGAGGTTGTAGTGGGTGATGATGGCAGTAATGATGGAGAGCGTGAACTTTTAAAAAAGTTACAGGAAAAATATCCGGAGGACTTAAAACTTATCTTTAATGATAAGAATATGATGGTTACTCGCAACTATGTGAATGCCATTCATGAGGCACGAGGCAAGTATATTGCCACTTTGGATGGTGATGATTATTACTTGGCCAAAGATGCCCTTGTCAAGCTCGTTGATGTTCTGGAGAAGAATGAGGATGTTAGTTTGGTGCATGGAGGATTTCATTCTTTTGATAATAAGACAGGAAAGGTGTTGCATATTTCCACAAAATGGGAATCACCGATGCTTCATACAAAAGGGATAAATAGTGTGCTTGCTTTATTGTGTAATGATTTTAATAATTACCCATTGGGCAGTTCTTCATGTTTTAGAAAAAGCATTTATGAAGAAGGTTGCATCAAATATAAGAAGTTAATTGATTTGTCTGATAAATATATTGGGGAAGGAACAATCTTGAATGTTTCAATGGCTATGAGCGGAAAGTTTGGATATGTTCCAGAAGAATTGACTGCATATAGAGTTTTGGATTCATCTCTTTGTCATTACAAGACTAAAGAAGAATCTTTTAGATATTTCTTTGGTTATGTAAAACTTCGTTTACATGTAGCAGAAATGCTGGAATTTTCTCCTATAATGATAAAAACAATGTTATCTAAAATATTAAGGCAGGAATTGAATAGGGCAAAGGTCAGCAATTTGATAAATCTCTACATACAGGAGGTAAAGAGTTTGAAAGACATTAAAAACGATGTCGCTATCAATACTGTTATTCGTGAAAATACATCGTTATCTGTTGTTCTTCCTGCTAGGATTCTAGGTTGTTTATATTCTATCAAATCGTTCTTGAAAAAGATATTAAAGAAATAACGCGTGAAGGAAATAATAGAAAAATCTAAGTGTTGTGGCTGCAACGCATGTGGAGATGTGTGTCCGAAGGGAGCCATTACCTTTCAGACTGATAAGGAAGGTTTTTGGTATCCCGAGATAAATCAGGACTTATGTATTGATTGCGGCTTGTGTCAGAAAACCTGCCCGGTATTGACAAAGGCAGATAATGTAATCCGTTATGATGAGCCTTTAGTATATGCTGCTTATACCAAAGATGAAGCTATTCGTACAGATAGTACATCTGGGGGAATTCATTCTATGTTGGCATTGGCAATGTATGAGCAGAATGCTTATATTGGCGGTGCAATCTACAACAAAGATCATACCGTAAAACATATCATTTCACCAGACCGTCAACTACTCCCAGAAATTAGAAGTTCCAAGTACCTCCAGAGTTCAATGGAAGGGGCTTACAAGGAAGTCCGTGATTTGTTGAAGGCAGGTGAAAAAGTATTTTTCTGTGGTACACCATGTCAGATACAAGGTTTGTATAAGTTCTTGCGCAAAGAGTATGATAATCTGACCACCTGTGATTTTATTTGTCGTGGTGTTAATTCTCCTAAGGTATTCCTGTCTTATATGGATATGTTGGAGAAGCAATATGGTTCAAAGGCAACACAGATAAAGTTTAAGAACAAGAAGTGGGGATGGCATAACTTCTCTATGCGAGTGAACTTTGAAAATGGACAGGAATACTGCAAGGATCGTTGGCATGACTTATTCTTTATCGGTTATTTGCAGAGCGGCAATTTTGCTCGGCCTTCCTGCTACCAGTGTACATTCAAAGGCTTTCCGCAAAAGGCAGACATTACATTGGCAGATTTCTGGGGAATAGAGAAAATTGATCCTTCAATGGATCAGGATCGAGGCACTTCTCTTGTGATGATAAACTCAGATAAAGGTAAAGCTCTGTTTGATGCTATCAAAGATAAAATCAATTGGCGGCAGTTTACGATGAAGGATGCTGAAGCAGGTAATCCTGCATTAAATTCTTCCTTGACTCCAGCTAGACCAAACAGAGATGCCTTCTTTGATGCATTAGATAATATGCCATTTGATAAGGTAGCAGAAAAGTTTTTCCCTTTGCCTACATTCAAAAATCGATTAAAGAATAAGTTAAGAAATTATGCCTGCAAGTTGAAGAAGTTGTTAAAGCTATTCAGTACATTGGGCGTATCTGTCAGAAACTGGAAAACATTCCTGTCTCTTAATATTTTTTCTGCCCACGTAAAAAGAGGGAAAAAACTAGTTGCTAGGATTTATCCACATGTAACCATAGAGTTGCAGAAGGGTTCTATATTAGACTTGAATCAAACTCTTATTTTAGGAACTCCGCAAGTAAAAGGTTCACATAAAGAAACGAGATTGTTATTGGAGGAAGATGCAACGCTGACAGTAAATAATCAGTTTGCGATGTTTGCTGGTTCTTATATTAGAGTTATCAAAGGAGGTCATCTGATACTTCATGGTGGATTTATCAATGAGAATGTGCAGATTACCTGTGGGGATAGAATCGAAATCGGTAAAGATTGTGCTATCGGGCGTGATGTTGTTATACGTTCTTATGATGGGCATACAATAGAAGAAACTGGGTACAAAATATCAGAGCCAATAGTAATAGAAGACCATGTCTGGATAGGTCAGGGAGCTCAAATTCTTAAGGGTGTGCATATTGGTAAAGGATCTATTATTGCAGCTGGCGCAGTCGTAACTAAAGATGTTCCTGCTCATGTTGTAGTAGGTGGTGTTCCTGCTAAAATAATTAAGGAAAATGTAAAATGGCATTAGTGTTATGCAAGATAAAAGACTGTTAGTTGTAGGCGGAACAGGCGTTATTAGTTTCGCTGTTGTTAATGAAGCTTTAAAGCAAGGATGGAAAGTTACTTGTATTAATCGTGGTATTTCTCATACTCAGACATTAAGTCCGGATGTTGAGCAAATTATTTCAGATTATCGCAATGAAACTTTGATTCGTGAAAAGTTAAAAGGGCGTATCTTTGATGCAGTTCTAGATGTGTTGTGCTATACAGAAAAAGATATAGAATATAGTGTCTCTTTATTCAAAGACCATTGCAAACAATATCTTTTCTTCTCATCTGCAGAAGCATATAATAAACCAAAGTATGCTGATGTAATTTATAATGAAGATGCAGACTTGGTGAATCCTTTATGGTCATATAGTATCAATAAGGCAAAGTGTGAAGAGCGCCTTAAAGAATTGGCCGAAAAAGAGAATCTTACTTATACCATCATTCGACCTGCTATAACCTATGGTAATACAAGAATTCCTTATGGAGTAATGCCAGGTTACGGATTTCATGGAACAATTATTCAACGTATCTTACATGAAAAGCCTATCATCCTTTGGGATGAAGGGAAGGCTATAGCCCAGATTACAAGAGTTGAGGATTTTGCTGTAGGATTGGTTGGATTGTTAGGTAATTCAAAGGCTTACAATCAGGCTTTTCATATATGTGGGGACGAAGCTTATACCTGGAAGGATGTTATTGATGTTTTGGGGCAGATACTAGGGAAGCAACCTAAATATGTGAATTTATCTAGCAGTGATTTAGCGAGTGAAATGCCTAATTACAAAGAGCAGATTTTAGGAGGACGAGCCATTTCACAGCATTTGGACAATTCAAAGTTAAAGAAGGCTGTACCAGAATTCAAGACAAATATCAGTTTATATGAAGGAGTTAAGAAGACCATTGATTATTACCGATCTAATAATTATCTTTTAGGAATAGATTTCGCATTTGATGCTCAATGGGATCGTATAGCTAAAAAATATGGTTATTCTTCTCCTTTGAAGTTTGTTGATTATATGCATAGTTCATCTCTGAAGAATAAAATTATCTATTTTTGTAACTGTCATCAGCTGTCCTTTGTGCTTAAAGTAATCAAGAGAATATTTAAGTAGCTTGATCTAGCGATTCTCCGATATTTTGAAAAGATAGTAAAAACTCGGTTGGCTTAATTTGGATATTGCTATGAATAATCAAATTTTTGATTTCTTGAACGAATATGCAAACCTCCCATCTCCTCAGTATGCAGTCTTGCTACGGGGAAAGTGGGGATGCGGAAAAACTTACTTTGTTAAGCATTGGCTTGAAGAATTTGATAAGTCAGACAAGTTGCCAGCTAATGAGAACAGCATCGAACTGAAACCAATATATGTTTCACTCTTTGGTATGAGAGAAATCTCAGATATCAAATCTGCCATTGATAGATGCGTGAATCCATTCTTCTATTCCAAGACTGGCAAAATACTGAAAATTGCCGGTCGCATTGCAAGCAAGATAATCTTCAAGACAGAACTTGATATAGATAAAGATGGAAAAAGTGAAACATCATTCTCTGGAGCGTTGGATTCTCTATCCATTTTTGAGAATGATAATAAAGATGAAGTTAAGGGTGTAAAGTTTATTATCTTTGATGATCTGGAACGATGTCAGATACCGATGAAGCAATTGCTCGGTTTCATAAACTATTTTGTGGAACATTGTGATTGTCATGTTGTTGTGGTAGGTGAGGAGAAATATCTGGATGATAAGACCCTGCATGATTTGCTCGAATTCAAGGAAAAGATAGTTGGTAGAGAGTTTGAAATACTCCCAGATATAGAAGCTGCCATAAAGCTATTTGTTTCAGAACCTATGATGGCAACTGATTTCCTCAGTAAAGAAACTGGGATGATTCAATTGTGCTTTGAGTGTACCGCAACTCATAATTTGAGGTTGTTGCGTCAGTCACTTCTGGATTTCAGTTCGTTAATCTCGGCTTTGCCAACCAGTCTGGTAGAGAATAATCATGAATATTTGCGTTCATTGTTGTCATGCTACATTGCTGTTTATGCAGAATACCGGAATATAGACAATCGTGGTTATATTGTCGATTGGGAAAACTGTTCTGTGAAGGCTTATGTAGATACAAAGGATAAAGAATCTCAGAAGATTAGGAATCTGATGGGGAAATACAACAAAGTCAACAGCCTTAATCAGTTTGAAGCTTTGAGCAGTGAAATGGTTCCCAAGATAGTAGAACATATAGAAAAAGGACTTAGCCTTGCTCTAATGTTTGAAAAGATTCTATCTCAGAAATCCAGGAAGCTTACTGCTTTGGATAGATTGGATTCATATTGGGACAAGACGAATGAAGAATTCGATGAACTGTTTGACTCATTGGTGAAGGAATTGAAGGATGGTATCATATCTGAGCCGGTTGATATAGGTAAATCTATTGGCTATCTCGGTTTTTTCGATGCCATGCACTTTCGTGAACTGCCAGAGGATGCCATCTCTGATATAAAGAACAGATTGTTGGATATCTATCAATCTTGTACCTGTTTGAAGGATTTGTTCAAATGTCACTATTCATTTATACAGGGCTACAATTGTGTAAGAGGATGTGACCAAGATAAGAAGAAGACTAAATGTATCATCAATTTTGTAAGTGAACTCTTTGAGCAAAAGAAGGAAGAACTGCCCGATGATATGCAATTAGCATTGCGTCAACTATCTGATGAGAATGTAGGGAGTTTAGCTTATATAGATTCTGGTACTTATCCTGACCACTCTTCTAGTTTTAGAATGCGTCCTATATTTGCTAAGGAGAATCCGCAGCAGCTCTTTGATTCTCTGCGCAAGATGAGCAATAGGGGACGTAACGCTTTTAGTCAATTCCTGGCATACCATTATGAATTCCTTGTGAATTGTGATTTTTCAGATATATACCTTCCAGACCATGATGTCTTGGTTAAGCTGAGAGATTTGGTTAAAGAAGAGGCTAAATCGAAAGTCTCGATAGAGAAATGGTCGTATGATGGATTGATAGAGGGATTGGATAAATCCATCAGAAGGGCGAATGGAGAGTCTAGGATAGAATAACGAATTAATAAGTTATAGAGTCTCTGGCATGCAAACTGTCATGAGCAATTTTATTAAGCTACTTTTCTGCTTGGGCAGGGAGCATGCTGAGACTCATTTCTTTTTATAGAATATTTGATAAATGAGAATCGGAATATTAACATTACCTCTCCATACTAATTATGGAGGGATATTGCAGGCTTATGCTTTGCAAACGGTATTGGAAAAAATGGGGCATGAGGTGGTGGTGTTTGATACACCCAACAAAACTTTACTACCACCTCTTTGGAAGATGCCTTTAAGTTTTGGAAAGAGAACTTTAAAAAAAATATTGGGTAGGACTGATAGAATTTTTGTAGAGCACTATCAAAATAAAATAAGACCAGTTATAGCAAAAAATATACAGCCATTTATCGATGGAAAAATTCATAGGAAGGTGATTAAAAATTTTCATCAATTATCCCAAGCTGATTATGATGCAATTATAGTGGGAAGTGACCAAGTGTGGAGAGCTGTTTATTTTCACATGTGGTTAGGGCAAGATGTTGAAAATGGATATTTGTTATTTGCCAAAGATTGGAAAATTAAAAGAATATCTTATGCTGCCTCTTTTGGCACTTCTGTTTGGGAGTATACTGATGAACAAACACAAATATGTAAATTGCTGCTTAAAAAATTTGATGCAGTATCTGTTAGAGAATCAAATGGTGTGGAGTTATGTAAAAAGCATTTTGATATAGATGCTATTCAAGTTTTAGATCCGACGATGCTAATTTCTAATGAGGAATACTGTAATATATTTCGAGAAGCAAATACCCCAAAGAGTAAAGGAACATTGCTTAATTATGTCTTAGACGAGAATGAAGAAATTTGTAATTTGATAAAGAAATTATCAATCAAGATGAAATTATTGCCATTTGCGCTTAATAATTTATTTGAGAATGATGATACAAAACCTTTAGAAATGCGCATAAAGTCATCAGTTGAGACTTGGCTTCGTGGCTTTTATGATGCCGAATTTGTTATTACTGATTCATTTCATGCTTGTGTCTTTTCTATATTGTTTAAAAAACAATTCGTTGTTATTGGCAATCGAAAGCGAGGAATGGCGAGGTTTGAATCTCTGTTAAATATGTTTGGATTGGAAGATAGACTAGTGTCTGCTGATGTTAATGTCATAGACCTTCCTATTATAAACTATGATTTAGTTTATGATAAGCTTAATGTGTTAAAGAAAAATTCATTAAGTTTTTTGGAACGTGCTTTGAATGGATGATTAGGTAAAAATATAAATGATGAATGTAAATAGTCCAAAGGTAAGTATTATCGTCCCTGTTTATAATGTTGAAAAATATCTTCATCGTTGTGTTGATAGTATCTTGTTGCAAACATTCACTGATTTTGAATTATTGTTGATAGATGACGGAAGCACCGATAAGTCAGTAGATATATGCGACAAATATGCCCTTAAAGACAGCCGAATTAGAGTTTTTCATAAGAAAAATGGAGGTGTAAGTAGTGCAAGAAATCTTGGTATAAAAAAGTCTAGTGGGGTATATATTTTATTTGTTGATTCTGACGATTATTTATCGCCTTCACATTTAAATAACTATATAAAATACATAGGCAACTATGAAATAGTTTATCAAGGCTATTGCGTGTTTATGGAATACTCTCATAATTCTGAGCATGTTTTTACTGTTAGTGAAAAAAGCGCAAATAATAAAGACTGTATGATTGATGTTCTTTCAGATTTGCTTGAAGTGGGGAACATTTTCGGTTTTACTTGGAGTAAAATGTTCCATGCTGAAATTATCAGAAAAAACAATATTTTGTTTAAGGAAGATATTAGCATTAGAGAAGATGAAATATTTACGTTTGAGTATTGCCATTATATAAAAAGTATAAAAGTATTACAATCTGCAACTTATCATTATCAGCAATCTGATAATTCATTAATGAGAAGAAAATATTTTTGCCCAGAGGAGTTGTTGAAAGTGATTAACTACTCATATACTACGGCTATACAAATTACACATAATAAGAGATTTTGCAAAATTATTGAAGATTATTATGCAAAAGGTTTGGATTGGATTTTTAATATGCTATATAGCCCCTCAAAACTTTTAAAAAGAAAAGAACGGCTAAAGTTTTTACGTATAATGGAAGACTGGAATCTTAACCATCCGGAATCAGTCTGCTCCCTTAGTATAAGTGTGGAGGTTGCTGATTGTTTGAACTTTTTTATCTATCCGTTACGTGTTTTAAAAAAATATATAAAAATATTATTATGGAAACTTCATTAGTGTCAATTATTATACCTGTGTATAATGTAGAGAAATACTTAGATAGATGTATGCAATCTGTATTTCTGCAGTCTTATAAAAATCTAGAAATCATATTGATTGATGACGGCTCTCCTGACTCTTGCCCAAGACTATGTGATGAATATGGTAATATTGATAAACGGGTTAGAGTTTTACACAAGAAAAATGAGGGCTTGGGTTTAGCGAGAAATTCTGGATTAGCTTTGGCTACAGGAAAATATGTACTTTTTATCGATTCTGATGATTACCTATCAGAAAATATGGTAGAAAAGTTGGTGTGTCAAGCTGAGTTTATGAATGCAGATATTGTATATTGTGGTTATTTTTACGAAACTATAAATCATAAATGGTTGGAAGTTCGTGATTTTGAAAATGAACAAACTTTCAAAGATCATGATATTGACGCTGTAGCTTTAGCTTTTATTACTAATCAAAATAAATTTAATGTTCGTTTGCAGCGTACGGTGTGGCATGCTTTATATTCAAAGGCTTTAATCGAAGAGGAGAATATTAGATTTCCTTCAGAAAGACAAATTCCTTCAGAAGACTTAATTTTTCAGTCTCAAATAACTCAATTTGCAAGTGTAATTTCTTTTATCCCTGATTGCTTATATTATTATTGCTTTAACAATGATAGTATAACGATGAACTTTAAAAAAGACCGATACTTGAAATTGGCCAACGAAAAGAAAGAAATGCTAAGAATATATTCCAATAAAGGTGTTAACAAGTATATTAATAATCTTTATTTTTTGAGTATTAAAAGTTATTTCTTTAATTTAGTAGGACAAAAAAATATTGATTTTTCAGAAAAAATTAAAATAATAAGTGATGTTGTCTTAGATATTCAGAGTGATTGCTTAAAGCAATTAGAACCAAGTGTGTTTAGTAAGGTAGAAAAAATCTACTATAAGCTTATATGTAAAAACAATAAATATTTGATTTTTATATATTGCTCTCTTATAAATTTACTATTTAAAATAACAAATAAAACTCGGTTTTGAAGGTGTTGAATATTTTAGCTATGAGAAGTAAAATTTGGCATTTCTTAATTGTGTCAAGCATTGTCTTGACATTATTTCTTTTGGTGTTTAATTTGCAGAGTTCTAAAGTTCAGATATTATGGTTGCTGCCAGTAACTTATTTCTTTTCATTAGTTTTAACAAAAAGAATGTATTTTATAAGTTCTGGTATTGCACCTGTGATTTTGAAAGTAGTCTTCTTTTGCAGGTATATAATGGTTCCACTTTTGTGGGGAACAGCTATACGATATTCAGATATAGATGTTTCCAATTTAGATTACAATAGAGCTGTTTTACTAATGGCATATGAGTTAATTGCTGTTAGTCTTGCTATAAGAATTTATTTATCTCTACACAAAAGGAATAACACTATTATAGAATCATCCATTTCCTTAACTAAAAGAGGTATAATAATATTTGTTGTAATATTATTGTGGGGATTTTTTGTTTTGAAAAGCCCAATACTAAAAATGCAATTATTTAATTTTGCAATTGCGAATAAAGAAGACTTGGGGCTAGTTGGAGATATTACTTTGAGTGACATATATGGAAAGGTTTCCGGAGTGGCATTAATAATATTTCCGATAGGGTTGGTGTTCGTGTATGTCAATATAATTATCTTAATTGCTCGTATAAAAAGATATCCTAAGTTAAAGCTCTTCTTTATATTGATTGCTTGTATTCTATATATATCATGTGTTTGGTCTAATGGATATAGCGTGTCGAGATGGAACTTAATAATTGGAGTCTTATTCATGGTAAATGTGTTATATGTAGTTTATCCATTGAAGAAAAAAGTAATTAATATTTGTGGTGCTTCTTTAGTCACAATTGTGATAGTCTTAGGATCCGTTTTAAAATTAATGTCTTTTGGTAAAAGTGACACCTCTGTTAAAGCTGTTTATGAGTATTATTTTAATGCTGAATTTTATGATGAATATTTTAGTGGTATAGTACCTGTCGCAAATGGAATAAAAGTCTATGAGGCTAAATACCAAGAAAGAACTCCTAAACGAATTGTTGTAGATTGTTTTGGTACTTTTCCTTATGCAACAAAATTGTTTGGTGTTTCGGATATGCAAGTTACTGAAAAATTTTATCATAATATAACTAAGCGTACAGAATTAATTATGCCCAATATTTCCATTTCTTTATTTCAGTTTGGTTGGGTGCTTTCACCGATTTATTCTGTGGTTTTTTGCTTACTTGCATTATGGTTTGACAATAAAAATAGTAGAAGTGTTGATTTGTATACGAAGTTGTTTTATATAATATTAACTTTTTGGTGCTCTATTTTTATGGCTATAAATGTTGATATTATTTGTAATAATCTTTGGCCTTCTGTTTTCGGACTATGGCTTGTTATGTTGAATAATAAAATTTATAAAAATGATACCAAAAATCATACATTATTGTTGGTTAAGTAGTGATCCAATACCTGCAGATTTACTCTCATGTATGGAGTCATGGAAGAAATTCTTGCCTGATTATGAATTTATGCTTTGGAATTTTGAAAGATTTCCTAAAGATAAGTCAAAGTGGGTTAGAGATGCGTTTGATAATAAAAAATATGCATTTGCTGCGGATTATATTCGTATATATGCTTTGTACCATTATGGCGGATTTTATCTTGATATGGATGTGGAAGTAGTGAAACCTTTTGAACCTTTTTTGCAGTTGAGAACAATGATTGGGTATGAGAACGGCAAAACTAAAGGATTGGAAGTTGCTGCGTTTGGAGTAGAAAAGCATTCTACATGGATAAAGGCTTGTCTGGATTATTATGATACGCGCGAGTTTATTAATGAAGATGGAAGCTTTAATGTACAACCATTGCCTGGTGTTGTAAAAAGATGTGTTGAGCGCAATGGATTTATGTTTAGAGATGTCTCTAATATAGAAGAGGCTATAGATGTGGCGTTACCTCAGATACCAGTCTTTCCTTACGAATATTTTAGTCCCAAGAATCATGTAAATGGAAAAATATATAAGTCTTCTAATACTTATTCTATTCATCATTTTGCTGGATCTTGGTTACCATGGTATTTTAGAGTAGAGCAAAAGTTTTGGGAAAAGTTAGGACTACGTGATATGAGAATCATTTTGCGTTGTATAAATTTGCTGAGACATGGAACTATAAAAAGTTATGTAACTCCTTTAGAAAAAATTTAATTTATGGTTAATCTCATATCAATTATTGTACCATGTTATAATGTGGGTTGTTATCTTCATCAGTGTGTTGCTAGCCTTGTCTCTCAGACATATAAAAATATTGAAATTATTCTTGTTGATGATGGGTCTTCTGATGATACAGGAAAGCTTTGTGATGAATACGGGAAAAAAGACGTACGCATAAAAGTTATCCACAAGCTAAATGGTGGCTTGGTTTCTGCTCGCAATGCAGGTTATGAAGCTGCTACAGGTGATTGGTTCTGTTTTATAGATGGCGATGATTGGCTTGATGTCGATATGATGGAGAAAATCGTTCATCAGTTAGATACTCATACAGATATTGATGTCGTTTTTTGGAAACTTGTTCATGAGGTTAATGGGCAGCAGATAACTGGTAAGTTAGAATGGAAATGTGATGATTATACTCATGAATATGGTTCCGTAGAGTGTAAGCAACTGGCGGTTGATACCTTGATTTATAATTTAGGAGTTTCTTCTCCTGTTATAAGATTAGTGAGAATGAACTTTGCAAAAAAATACAATGTTACCCACGATTCTAGAACAAAACAAGGATTAGAGGGGAATATTTTTGCAATGCGTTCGTTCTATTATGCGCACAAGGCTTTATTTATTAATGAGTATTTTTATCATTATAGATATAATCCTACCTCAATTTCAAAAAGTGTAAGTGAAGCTAATGTTAAATGTATCATCGATTGTCTTAAAGTTATGGAGGAAGATATTTCTACCTTTAGTAATAAAGAAGATTTTCGAAAGCCTATGTATGATAAGGCTATATATGTTATTTTAGCAATGGCAATGAATACTTACTTTCATCCAGCAAATACAGATTCGCTTGTGAAAAGGACAAGGAAATTTGCTAGAATAATAGACGAGAATTTATTATTCAAAGAAGCGATTAAAAAAGCTTCTTATAACGAAGTTGATAAATTCAGAAAAATTGCTTTATTTTTTATTAAGATTAAAATGTATTTTGTTCTTGATATATTTGGTAGAGCAAAACAGTTTATGCTGAAAAGAGGTAAATATAATTATTGATAATTGTGTATGACGAATAAAATAGCACTTGTAACTTGCTACTTTCAGCCTAATTATGGAAGTCAGCTCCAGGCTTTTGCCACTCAGAAGTTCTTTGATGATATTCATGTTCCTAATGAAACCATCATGATTGATGGCCTGAAGGGTGAAATCAACAAGGCAAAATATAAGTACTTTTTGAGCAAGATATTTGATGCCAATACCATCAAGGATAAATGGGCCACGGTAAAGAAGGTGATAGCTAAGAAAAGTAATCATACCTATGCTTCACATCTTATGGAGCGATATAATATGTTTGATACCTTCGCTCAGCATGAATTTCATCTATCGAAGCGTTATGGTTCTTTTGCTGAACTGGGCAAGGCTGCCAATGATTATCAGATGTTTGTTGTTGGAAGTGATCAGCTTTGGTTGCCTTCCAATATTGCAGCTAACTATTATACCTTGAACTTTGTGCCAAGAGAGGTGCCAAAGATGGCGCTTGCAACAAGTTTTGGTATATCTCAGTTGCCTTCTGCACAGGCAAAGTTGGCTAAAGAGTTCTTGCCTCGTATCGACTACTGTTCTGTTCGTGAGATAAGTGGCCAAAAGCTTATCAAGAATTTGATAGGAAAAGATGTACCTGTGGTATGTGATCCTACGATTTTATTTACTGCAGAGGAATGGGGTGAAGGCATCAGTAAGGAACGATTCATAAAGGAAAAATATCTGCTCTGCTACTTCTTAGGAAATAATCCTATCCAGCGTAAGTTTGTTAAGAAGGTAAAGGCTTTGACGGGCTATAAGATAGTACAGTTGCAGCATTGTGATGAGTTTATCGCCAGTGATGAGAATTTCCCAGATGAGGCTCCATACAATGTTGGTCCAAAGGAGTTTATCCGATTGATTCGTGATGCTGAGTATGTATTTACCGACTCTTTCCATTGCTCTGTATTCTCTATGCTTCATGCCAAGAAGTTCTTCACATTCCGCAGATATAACAACGATAGTATTGTTTCTACAAATGGTCGCATCTATTCACTGCTCTCATTGGTAGGAGAGGAGAACCGCCTGCTGAAGGGGGATGAAGAGCCAAAGGATATGCTGGCTATGGATATAGACTACAAGAAAGTTCATGAGAAATTGGCGGAATTGCGCCAGTTTACCAAGAACTTTGTTTTTGATGCATTAGAAAAATCTGGTATCAAATATGATAGAGATTAAAGATAAGAAGGATTGCTGTGGCTGTTGGGCATGTGAAAATGCATGCCCAAAGCATTGCATCTCAATGGTAGAGGATAAGGAAGGATTCCGTTATCCTCAGGTGGATATGGATTCCTGCATAGACTGCCATCTGTGTGAGAAGGTATGTCCAATCATTAATGTTAAACCTGAGGAGAAAAAGCCACAGAAAGGTTATCTGCTTCAAAACAAAGATGCTAAGGTTCTTTCGGAAAGTACATCTGGAGGGGCATATACTGCTATAGCCAAGTATGTATTAAAACAAGGTGGCGTAGTTTTCGGAGCTGCTCTCAATGAACATAATGAGGCAAGACATATCTATATAGAAAGCGAGGATGAACTTTGGAAGTTCCGAAATAGTAAGTATGTACAGAGTCTGATAGGTGATACTTATCAACAGGCTAAGGAGTTTTTGAAGCAAGGTCGTTTGGTATGTTTCAGTGGTACTCCGTGCCAGATGGAAGGTTTGGTATCATATCTTAGAAAGCCATACGATAATTTGATTATCGTTGATGTGGTTTGTAGAGCGGGTCCTTCACCTAAGGTACTACGTAAATATATAGAATATCAAGGCTTGACATACGGAGATGACTTAAAGAATCTGAAGTTTAGAGATAAGAAATTCTATGGATATAAGTACTCGAATATGAGTTTCGACTCAGAGAAAGGTTCTTATCATGCAGGTATTGATACCGATCCTTGGCTTCGCTCGTTCTTCTCTGGCATCAATGTACGACCAAGTTGTTATGCTTGTAGATTCAAGAAGCAGTATCGTGTGACAGATTTCACAATATGGGATTGCTTCGAGGTGTACCAGTATAGTAAGGAGTTGGATAATGATAAAGGTGTAACTAAAGTCCTTGTTCATTCTGCTAAGGCTGAAGAAATCATGAAAGCCATAGAAGCTGATGCCTATATAAAAGAGGTAGGAGTTGATAAGCTGATAGCTGGTGTGCATGAGTTGACTGCTCAGCCAAAGAACAATCCTAGACGCACAGCATTCTTTGAAGACTTAGATAGGCTTTCGCCTAAGGAGTGTTTCGATAAATATTTTCCTGTTACTTTCAGAACCCAAATGGAGAAGCATATTAGAATCTTAATGTTACAGTTAGGTATCTATAAGCAATTCCGTATGCTGGTGAAGAAGATGGTGGGGGAAGTGCAGAGATAATATATTTGATTTTTCAACTGTATTGAAATGAAAGGTATTTTGGAATGAAAGAGACTAAAGATATACAATATTTCTTGGAGGCAGAAAAGAAGTTTCGTAAAGAACATCCTGATTATGGTGAGCTTTTCTTTGATGAGAAGTATGGGATGCGTGAAATCGGTGACGAGGATTCTGCAAGCTTTTTAGTCAATATGCCGATAGGCGAATATTATAAACAACATTCCCAAATAATAGGAAATGAAGAGAAATATGGCTTAACAGAAGTTGAAAGGACCTTCTTGTGTATGTACTATGCTCAACATTCTGCCAAATTTCGTGACGACTATTATCATGGGGAAATACCTGAAGTAGTCAGGCAGATGTTTATAGGAATCAACAATGTGGTCTCTAAAGCTCCTCAAAACAAAGATAAAATTCTATATCGCTTTTGTCAGGATGAAGACCCTAAAGGGATGAAAGTTGGTGATGTGGTAAATTTCCCATATAACTTGACTTGTACTAATTTTGATTGGAATCAAGCAAAATACAAGAATGTTTATGTGATTACTCCATTACCAAATGGAAAGACAAGAGCTCATAATCTGTATGAGATATATGAGCATGGGGATGAAAAACAAGTAGACTTCTTACGAGATACTTCTTTTATGGTTACTAAAGTAGAGGAGACTAAAGGAACCCCTTATAGGAAATATTATTTAAAAGAATTATCTGATGCTTGATTTTATGTTCTTCATAGAACAATAATTTGATGTTTGCTAAGGAGGTAAAATTACTTTAAAACAACAATATTATGTGGATAAGACATCTTCCTGCTGATTATTATAAGCAGCAATCTGATTTTGATAATTTAGTTTTCTTGTGGAAAACTAATAATGTTTATGTTATGGATAATCATCTTGCTGCCGCATGGTGTTGGATGCAAGAATGTAATACTGATACTAGATATAATTTTTTGCACATTGATAGGCATAATGATCTTGGGACGAATACGCCTTTTGATATATATAGGCATATCAAGGATAATCAACATCTGTCTATAGATGAATACACAAATTTATCTTGGACAAATGAAGGTAATGGTATTTCACTGAAGGCATTTCGCTGGGATAATTATATTACTCAATGCATGTACTTATTTCCTCAATGGTTTTGGGATGTTGTGTATTCAACTCGTACATCTTTAGGCAGAAGTGAGCGAGAAAAATTACTTGGGGCTACTATACAAAGTGTATCGGCATCTAAGCTGTTAAGTTATATAGGAAATAATCTTCAAGTGGATGAAGATGGTGAACAACTTAATAGAATCATTGGAAAAGAATCTGTCAAGTGGATTGTTAATTTGGACCTGGATTATTTTTATGAATCTAATGACGATGGTTTCTTTCAGCTTCTTTCTGATGAATACATAAGTATGTTAGCTTATAAATTGAAAAATATTCGAGACCAAATACAAGTCTTGACAATTGCTCTTAGTCCTGAATGTTGTCGTAACTGGGATAATTCGCTGCATGCTCTTAATATATTTATGGAGACTTTTGAAGGACGTTCTTTTTGTTTCCCAGAAGACTATCAATAATTATATTCAAACAAAATAATGAGGATATTACATATAGCAGAATGTGCAGGGGGTGTAGAGCGTTATCTCCAGATGCTCCTGCCACGATTGGAGAAAAAGGGAATTAAGCAGTATTTCATCTGTTCTCGAAATTATGATGAAAGTGCATATAACAAGATGGTGGATGGTGTGAAGCAAATGGATCTTATGCAATCATTTTCACCTTTGAAAGTGATTGCAAAAGTTAGAGCTATTCGCCAAGAAATCAAAAAGGTTAATCCTGACATCCTGTATTGCCATAGCAGTTTTGCTGGTGGCTTAGGACGTTTGGCAGCCATAGGCTTGCATTGTAAGGTTGTTTACAATCCTCATGGTTGGGCTTTTAACATCAAGTAAATTTTAATCAGATGAAACTGAAAAGTATAATATATTTGTGTTTGGAGAAAATGTTATCTCCTTGCACGGACAAGATAGTTTGTATCTCTAAGGCAGAAAAGGCTTCGGCAGAGCGTGAACACATAGCTAAGGATGATAAGCTAGCTTTGATTCCGAATGGTATTGATGTGAGTGCTGTGAGGAATGCCTTGGCTAAGTCTAGAAGTGAACTTGGCATTGCGGAAGATGCTTTTGTGGTAGGTATGATTGGAAGACTATCTCCACAGAAGGCGCCAGATGTGTTTATCCGTGCAGCCAAGTTGATACATGATGAAATTCCTAACTCTGCTTTCATCATAGTAGGAAGTGGTGAGGAAGAGGAAGAAGTCAAGGCTTTTGCCAAGAAGAATGATTTGGAACTTGTTGTAACTGGTTGGACTGACGAGCCATATAGCTATTTGAAAGTTTTTGATGTAGCGATGCTCTTATCAAGATGGGAAGGATTCGGATTGGCTGTTGTTGAGTATATGGCAGCTGAGAAGAATGTGGTTGCCACAAAGATTGATGCCATCCCTACATTGGTAGATGATGGTGTTGATGGTCTGTTGGTGGGAATGGATAATCCGCAAGATGCCGCAGAAAAGGTACTCTGGTTATATCGTCATCCAAAGGAAGCTACAGAAATGAAATCCAAGGCTTTGAATAAAGTGATAGAGAATTATGACATTTCAAGAGTTGTTGATCAACATATTGAAATGTTTGAGGAACTTACTGAAGGAAAGTAGGTTTTAGCTATTATGAGTGAACTTTTTGATTTTCTGAAGTATTGCCTAGGGGCAAAAAGTGATGTGAATAAAGTGATTGCTGGCATAGACTGGCAGATGCTGTATTCCTTTGCGTTCAAGCAAGCCCTGCTGGGACTTTGTTTTGATGGTATTGAGAGACTGGGGAAGGAGTATCCTGAGGAGTTGAAGCTGAATCCAATTGGAAGGGAACTACTGATGACTTGGATGGGTAAGGTGCAACAGATACGCCGACAGAACGTAAAGGTGAATGGAGTTGCTGCTAAACTCTATTCAAAGTTTAGAGAAGATGGATTGCGATGCTGCATCCTGAAAGGACAAGGCAATGCCTTGATGTATCCGAATCCATATTCCCGTACTCCTGGGGATATTGATGTTTGGGTGAATGCTAGTAGAGAAGAAATAACAGAATATGCTAAGCGTCATTTAAATCTAGAGGATGATATAAGGTTTCATCATCTTGAAACAACAAAGGATGGTGTGCCTGTGGAGTTGCATTTCTTTCCTTGCTCTATGAATAATCCTATCTATCATGCTAGATTGCAGAAATGGTTTCGAAGGAATGCGGATCTGCAATGCTCGCATATTGTGGGGTTGCCCGATGGGGCAGGGGATATTGCTATACCGACGACATCATTTAATGTGATTTATCAGCTGACGCATCTGTATCACCATTTCTTTGATGAAGGGATTGGAATGAGGCAAATCATTGACTACTATTATGTAGTGAATAATGATGAGTTGTTGGTGATTAAGGATGCATTGCAGAAAGAATTGAAGCATCTTGGATTGTGGAAGTTCGCTGGGGCGGTGATGTATGTGCTGCATGAGGCATTGGGATTACCTGAGGAGAAGATGATAGCTCCGATGGATGAAAAGCGAGGAAAGTTGTTGTTAGCAGAGATACTGAATGGCGGCAACTTTGGACGTCACTTCACCAAATATGGGCATTTCACCCAACAAGGAATGGCAAAGAAGTATTTTCTAAAGATTTGGAGAAACATGCACTTCGTGAAATATTATCCTGCTGAAGCTTTGAGTGAACCTATTTTCAGGACATGGCACTTCTTTTGGAGACTCAGATGAGTCATGCTACTAAAAAAAGTTTTTGCAAATCATCTATCACCCATCACGATTTTCTGGAAGGAATCGGATAAGGTGTTGATAATCAAAGGAACAATATGTGTGACTGATACCTAAAAAAGGGAATTTATCCCTCGCGCATCCCTCACGATTTTGCTTATACTGTTAAGCAAAAAGGCTTTTTTGCGATAGAAACTGGCTTCATTTGCCTTTGAAGTAAGCTTTATTTCAAATTGGTTTGAGGCTTAGATAAAGTTTACGTGAGCCTCTATTGAAGTTTATTTGAGCCTCACTTCGGATTCAAATGAGGCTCAGTTCGATTTCTTTCAGATGATTGATGAATCGGAAAAAGGATTACGACGTAGCGACTTATGCATAGTGATGGCGCTATATTGCCCAAAGAAGGGCACTATTTTCCATCGTAAGATAATGTAGGGTATCTGCTGCTATTTACATGAAACGTATGATTTTTGTGTAGTGTCGTGTAGTGTTAAGATTGATATTGCACTTGTATAAGTGCTTTTATAATAAAAAAACAATATAATGATAAAAAGTATAAATGTAGAAAATCTATATGGTCTCTATAGTTACCAGATTGATTTCAAGAAAACAAGTAAAGTAACTATTTTGACGGGCCCAAATGGTTATGGTAAAACAACGATATTGAAGATTATTCATAATTTACTTACTTGTAATTTATGGTATTTCAATATTTTGGTTTTCTCAAAAATCCGGATAGTATTTGAAGATGAATGTTCTATAGTTATTTCAAAGCTACTGGCATCTGATAAAGATGATATTCATAACTTTGAGACTCAAACAGTATGCTTTAAGTTCTGCCAAGTGAATGAATCTAAAACAGTATCTAATGAAAGTATATTCACATTATCAGCTAATTATTTGATGAGAACAGCACGACATAGTTCTGTAGGATATCGGACAATGGATATGATGAAAGGGCTAGATATTGAAGATTATCTGACTCGCAACTATAGGTTTGAAGATGATTCTGCTCTTCCTGAAGATTCGAAAACAATGACTTCTTATCTGTTAAGCTACAATAATCTGTATGTCAAAGAACAGCGCATTCAATATGAGGTTTTGGATTTTCAAAGATATGGCAGGCATCTGATAAATCGATACAATGTCGATAAGATAGTAGATGATATAAAAAGATTATTTGCTGAGTATCAAGACAAGTATGTTAAAAAGTGCCAAGAGATCGACTCTCATTTTGTAGAGAAATTATTAAGAAATGATTCTGTTGATCTCAACGAAGAAAGATACAATGAAATTGCTTTGCAAATTAAACAAATTTTAGGTTTTTATCATGAATATGGTATCGCGGAGGATCTCAAAGTGGATTATACATATAATGAGAATTTTAAGGTAGCTCTTTTTTTGTATTTACAAGGTATCTATGATAAATTGAGAGTTTATAATCTCTTATTTCTCAAAATGATGATGTTTGTTAAAATGATAGACAATAAAATGTTGTCAAAGAAAACTATAAAACTTAATGCTAAGGATGGGCTTCGTATTTTAGATGATACTAATTATGAAGTTCCTCTGAGAAAGCTATCAAGTGGGGAGCAAAATTTGATAATTCTGTATTTTTATTTGATTTTCAAGACTTATAAAGGTACGATTGTTTGCTTGGATGAACCCGAAAACTCTATGCATGTAGCATGGCAAAAATCTATGCTAGAGGACTTTAAAAACATCGCTAAAGAATTTGAAATTCAACTCATTTTTGCTTCTCATTCAATTGATTTTGTTAATGATGATTGGGATGATTGTGTTGATTTGTATCGATCTTTGAAAAATCATGAATAGACGTGATGATTTTTACAATCTAGAAAGAAGAGTTACTCCAACACGACTCTTGAATTCTATTGCTCAATCTTTTAATAACCCAATGAATGATGGCAAGACATTAGTCTTGGTAGAGGGATATGGTGATTACAGGTATTATAAAAAAATGCTTATAGAAAAATCTGTGTTTATTCAATCGACTTCAGGCTGTGACAATATGAATGTAATACTTCCGATATTAGTGAAGCAACAAAAATGTCTGGCTATCCAAGATTCTGATTTCTTAAAAATGGGTCAGCATAAAATTGTATCTGCTAATATGCTATATACAGACTATCATGATTATGAAATGAGTGCCTTAGCAGATGACGATTTTCGGAAAAGGTACTTGGAAGTATTAAAAGATAATGGGTGCGATGTTGATATAAATATTGCATTAACAGAGTTATATACTTTGTCATATTATAAGTTGTGTAATGAATTGCATAACTTTAGAACAGACTTTGAACCAGTTAATAAACTAATTTGTAAAGTTGAAAAACTTGATTATAATATGATTCATGGACATATTGGAAGCAATAGTAATGGTTTCCATGATATAACTTTCGGTTTTTTAAATGGTATAATTAGGTCTTGCCCGATTGATGAAGATAAAAAAGAGTACCATTTGGTAAATGGACATGATTTATTTAATAGATTGTGTTTTCATTCTGGAGGTGTTGTTGATGAAGACTTCTTACGTGATAAATTATTAGAACTTTCAGAACTATCTGACTTTATGAAGATGAATTTGTATACTTTAATTGTAGATTGGCAGAACCAAAACTGTGTATCCATAGTTTTGAGTTAATCCTATTCTTGAAGTATGATTGCAAAAATGAATATATCTGCGTTGAAGATAAAATATAGGTATACTTCTTGAGATAGTGAAATTGGAGAAGGGTGCGCTGATTTTCGGTATCGTGAACGGCGTGGGTTCTTCCATCGCCCGTGAAACGGATACGGGTATCTATATCCATGTGGGTCCGGAGATTGGTGTGAGCAGAGAACCCTAAACAATGCTGACTACTATCAGATGATAGAGGAACTTTCTGAGATTCCGCAGAAGATGGAGAAGGTATTGGAGCAGGCTCCGATAATCAAGGATATCTCCCGAATGTTTACCTATGCGCACAACTTCCTGTATCTGGGTCGTGGTGTGAACTATCCTGTGGCGATGGAGGGTGCCTTGAAGCTGAAGGAAATCAGTTATATCCATGCCGAGGGCTATCCTGCTGCCGAAATGAAGCATGGTCCTATTGCTCTGGTAGATCAGGATATGCCAATCGTTTTCCTTGCTACGCATCATCAGTTGTATGAAAAGATTATCTCGAACATGCAGGAGGTGAAGTCGAGAAACGGCCGTATCCTTGCTGTGGTAACGGAGGGTGACCAGCAGGTGAAGGAGATTGCGGATAATGTATTGGAGGTTCCAAGAACTCTGAATGCGCTGGTCCCACTGCTGAGCGTGGTTCCGCTGCAGCTGCTCGCTTACTATGTGGCGGTAGATAAGGGACTGGATGTGGGTATGCCGAGAAATCTGGCGAAGAGTGTGACGGTGGAATAATATGAATTTGTCACCCAGAGGCTGATGGTGGAATCTCTTTCCTGGATGATTCTCTCGGTATCGATTGGCGCATTCCTACGGAACACGCTAATCTTTCCGAGAAGGATACGAAACATCAGGTATTGAAGGACTTTGAAAGTCCTTTCGAATACTAGAAGAAAGGTGTTTTTCTAATAATATTGAGGTGATTTCTTTCGAAAACCTACCCGTCCTTCCTTACC
>ULJN01017528.1_pt1 | contig 36841 bp, 26 predicted proteins | sample 1950921 | NCBI WGS metagenome assembly ULJN01 (sample SAMEA4835476, study PRJEB28245) | human gut metagenome | biome: gut microbiome; material: fecal sample | place: Denmark | collected 2008
ACGAAGAACCGCCGGTACAGGTGAAGGATGAGAAGAAGATGTTCGCCCTGATCCGGGCTTCCTTCAACCAGCGCCGTAAGACCCTGGTGAACGGTCTGGGAAATGCGGGCCTCCCAGGCATCACCAAGGAATCCGCGGCAGCAGCCCTGGCACAGATGAGCCTGTCCCCTACCGTAAGAGGTGAGGCACTGACACTGGAGCAGTTTGCACGACTGAGTGATCTGTTGTAGAGCGACTTATCATGAAGCAGACAAGGAGTATACGTTCAGACAGCTGCAGATTCATAGGTCACTCCGTCTCCGACCGATAATAATTCCGGTATTTTAACGGTGTCATATTCCGGTATTTTTTAAACACCCGTTCAAAATAAGTAATATTTTCATAGCCCAACTGTTCCGCAATGGAAGTGATGCTGTCATCTGTTTCCAGAAGGAGCCGGTGGGCTTTTTTGATGCGGTTGACATTCAGGTAATCGTTGATGGTGAAACTGGTGACTTCTTTGAAAATACGGCTCAGGTAAAATTTGTTGATATAGAACCGCCCAGCGAGATCCTCCAGAGAGATCCGCTCAGTACAATGTTCTACAATATAGTGCGCCACTTCATCGACCTTTTGATATTTCGGGTTCGAATGTCTGGCCGGGGATGAGACAACGGGACCCTCGGGCTGCAAGCGCAGCACGGCAATGAAAAATTCTGCCAGCTTCGTCATGGCGGCCAGAAGATAGCCGGGCTTTTTGTGGATCAGCTCAGAGGCAATGTCCTGCAACAGAGACTGGATATAGGGGCGCATTTCTTCTGGCAGTGTCAGAATACTGCCCTGCTCCGTGAAAAAACTCTGCAGCTGCAATCCTCCGAAAGATGCCAGAAAGGTAGAAAAAGGCTCTTCCATGATTCCTAAAACGATCCGGTCGTGATGTGGTCCGGCGGAAGCCATACCGGTGCGGTGGATCTGCTCCTTGTTAATGAAGACCAGCGTTCCCGGGGTGACCAGATAGGTCTGCTGGTTGATAAAATAATACCGTTCCCCCTCTAAAAGATAATAAATCTCGTATTCTTCGTGAATGTGACGGATATCCATGGAATAATTATAGTCCCGTACAACACGGTCGATGTGGAATCCGTCTACAAGCTCATTATAGAGCCAGTGATCCTGAGGCGTCGAAGCAACAGCATTGTCCGCAACGCCTGATTCCGGTGGAGCCGGTGTCTGAAAATCCCCTGTTTCAAACATAATAGTGATCTCCTTTTTCCTATGCTATATTAGTGCTATATTAGACTGCATTCTGAAAAACAGTATGCGCAGGCTATATTACAAATCTATGGGCTTGTATAAAAACAAAAGTCAATATAGTACGAAAATGGCAAAAAATACGCAAATAATAGCAAGATTATTATACAGCCATAGGCTATAATGTGCAATATAGAGAAGGCAGTACGGGCCGATGGAGCAGAGGATCCCAAGGACCGGAAACACATAAGGAGGATACAAAAATGGAGTATGCAGACGGAAAGGTAAAAGATTTACAGATCGCCTATATTGGCGGTGGTTCCAGAGGATGGGCATGGACATTTATGACGGATCTGGCCATGGATGAAGAACTGTCCGGAACCATCCGCCTGTATGATATTGATGCGGAGGCGGCAAAACACAATGAGATCATCGGCAACAGACTTTCTGCAAGAGAGGATGTGGTGGGCAAATGGAACTATACTGTTTCTGACAGCTTACAGTCCGCATTGACCGGTGCGGATTTCATCGTGATCTCTATTCTGCCGGGAACTTTTGATGAGATGGCTGTGGATGTACATATGCCGGAACGACTGGGAATCTATCAGTCTGTAGGAGATACCGCAGGCCCCGGCGGTGCCATGAGAGCACTGCGTACAATTCCCATGTATGTGGAGATCGCACAGGCCATCAGGGCATATGCACCGAAAGCCTGGGTCATTAATTACACCAACCCCATGTCCCTGTGCGTGAAGACTTTGTACTATGTTTTTCCGGAGATCAAAGCTTTTGGATGCTGCCATGAAGTATTCGGTACCCAGAAAGTGTTAAAGGGTATTTTGGAAGAGACCATGGGGCTTAAGGATGTGAAACGTGAGGATATTCAGGTCAATGTACTGGGTATCAACCATTTCACCTGGTTCGACTATGCTTCCTATAAGGGAATCGATCTGTTCCCCATTTACCGGAAATATACCGAGGAGCATAAGGAAGACGGCTACAAAGAAGCAGATAAAAACTGGGCGAACTCTACTTTCGAGTGTGCCCATATTGTGAAATTTGATCTGTTCCGCAAATATGGTCTGATCGCAGCAGCAGGCGACAGGCATCTGGTGGAATTCATGCCCGGTGTGGGTGACAGTTATCTGAAAGATCCCGAGACGGTAAAGAGATGGAAATTCGGTCTGACTACCGTAGACTGGAGAAAGAAGGATCTGCAGGAACGTCTGGCAAAGAGCGCGAGACTGGCAGCCGGTGAGGAAGAGATCGAGTTGAAGCCTACCGGGGAGGAAGGTATCCAGCTGATCAAGGCACTCTGCGGACTGACCCGCAAGATCAGCAATGTCAATATTCCCAATACCGGACATCAGATTGCCAATCTGCCGGAAAGTGCGGTTGTAGAGACCAATGCGGTATTCGAGAGAGATGCCATCCGCCCGTTGTATGCCGGAGAGCTTCCGGAGCAGATCAAGGAGCTGGTGGATCCCCATGTGGCAAACCATGAGCGGATTCTGAAAGCAGCTATTCTGTGTGATTTTGATCTGGTGGTGGAAGCATTCCTGGAGGATCCGCAGGTGAAAGGAAGAGCTTCCAGAGAACAGGTGGAAGAGCTGGTAAGGGATATGCTCCGCAGCACGGCAAAATATCTGCCGGAAGGCTGGAAAAAGTATCTGTAAAAATAAAATAGAAAAAAGAACCCGGGAGGTGCTGCAGAAGGATGAGGCGGCACCTCTTTTTGTGTATACGATGAGCCAGGTACAGATTTGTGCTTGCACAAGAATCTGTATTTGGCGAATGTACATCATCGAGCTTTTAAGCGAGATGGTGTACAAAGTATAAAAATCGAGTAGGAGACAGTCCGCTCGAGGGGTTAATTATTTGAAAAAAGAATATAAGCGGCAGAAGAATTATAAAGTCATTGTGAAAATGCACAAAACTGCGAGAAGTATTTTGAGAACAATATACAAACTTCCAGGGATTTACAGAAAAGCACTTGCAACCAGTTCGTGAATGTGCTATTTTCTAATTACAGCAACGGAAACGTTACCGGGAACAATACCGAAACCGTTTCCGACAACCTGACGGGAGTATAGCAAGAATTATGAAGGGTTCCCGTTCCAACAAAAAAGGAGAGGTAAGATTATGAAGAAGAAACTGGCAAGTGTTTTACTTTGTGCAGTAATGGCAGCTTCCATGCTGACCGGTTGCGGAAATGCTGACAATGCAACAGCAACCACCCCTGCTACCGACAACAAGACGGACGCAGCAGCAACTACCGAGGCGGCAGAGAAGACCGCAGAGAAGACCGCAGAGGCAGCAGGCTCTGTATACTATCTGAACTTCAAACCTGAAGTTGACGAAGTATGGCAGAAGCTGGCTAAGGAATATACCGAGGAGACCGGTGTTCCTGTAAAGGTTGTAACTGCAGCAAGCGGTACCTACGAGCAGACACTGATGTCTGAGATCGCTAACAAGGAAGCACCTACCCTGTTCCAGATCAACGGACCTATCGGTTATCAGAACTGGAAAGACTACTGTGCAGACTTAAAGGATACAGACCTGTACAGCTGGTTAATGGATAAGAGCCTGGCAATCACCGGTGAAGACGGTGGTGTATACGGAATCCCTTACGTAGTAGAGGGTTACGGTATCATTTATAACGACGCTATCATGCAGAAGTACTTCGCACTGGATGGTGCTAAGGCAGCAAGTATGGATGAGATCAACAACTTCGCTAAGTTAAAAGAGGTTGTAGAAGATATGCAGGCTAAGAAAGATGAACTGGGTATTGAAGGCGTATTCGCTTCCACATCCCTGACTCCCGGTGAAGACTGGAGATGGCAGACTCATCTGGCTAACATCCCTGTATACTACGAGTTCAAGGACAAGGGTATCACCGATACCGATAACCTGGAGTTCACTTACTCCGATAACTTCAAGAACATTTTTGATCTGTACATCAACAACTCCTGCACAGCACCCGGTCTGCTGGGAAGCAAGTCTGTAGACGACTCCATGGCTGAGTTCGCTCTGGGTCAGGCAGCAATGGTACAGAACGGTAACTGGGGTTGGAGCCAGATCAATGGCGTAGACGGTAACACTGTTAAGGCTGAGGATGTTAAGTTCCTTCCTATCTATACAGGAGTTGAAGGTGAAGAGAACCAGGGACTGTGCACCGGTACTGAGAACTTCTTCTGCATCAACAAGGAAGCTTCTGCTGAGGATCAGGCAGCATCTATCGCATTCGTTGAATGGCTGTTCTCTTCTGAAACCGGTAAGGCAGCAGTAACCAATGACCTTGGCTTCATTGCTCCTTTCGATACCTTCAGCGATGATGAAAAGCCCACCGATCCTCTGGCACAGGAAGTTCTTCGTTACATGGCAGATACCTCCAAGACATCTGTATCCTGGAACTTCACTTCCTTCCCCAGCCAGCAGTTCAAGGATGACTTCGGTGCAGCTCTTCTGGAGTATGCTTCCGGTTCCATCGACTGGGACGCTGTAAAGACAAAAGTAGTTGACGAATGGGCAGCTGAAAAGGCCGCAACCGCAGCTAACTAATTGATCTCAACTTATAACTATTCTAAATCGTTATCCATCTTATATAACTTCAGACACAGGGGGCGGTGGTGGTACCACGGCCCCCGTGTTTGTAAAACCCGGAATATCATGTAAAAAGGAATTAATAGGAGAAGGCTTATGCAAAAGACATTAAAACGATATTTTCCCATTTTTGTACTGCCTACATTGATCGCATTTTCCTTTGCATTTATCATACCGTTTGTTATGGGCGTATATCTGTCCTTTTGCAAATTTAAAACGATTACAAATGCACAATTTGTAGGCCTGGAAAATTATATCAAAATTTTTGCGGACAAAGATTTTGTCAACGCATTCGGTTTTACCTTAAAGTTTTCTGTTGTATCTATCATTACCATTAATGTATTTGCGTTCATTCTGGCACTGGCGCTGACCAGAAAGATCAAAGGAACCAACCTGTTCCGTACCGTATTCTTCATGCCGAACCTGATCGGTGGTATCATCCTGGGTTATATCTGGCAGCAGATGATCAATGCAGTATTGCTGAAATACGAGACCACACTGGTAGCTAATCCTACCTATGGTTTCTGGGGATTGGTTATCCTGATGAACTGGCAGATGATCGGTTATATGATGATCATTTATGTAGCAGGACTGCAGAATGTACCTACAGACCTGATCGAAGCAGCACAGATTGACGGAGCTACTTCGTTACAGACTTTATTCAAAGTGAAAATTCCGATGGTTATGCCATCTATTACTATATGTTTGTTCCTTACTGTATCCAACAGTTTCAAGCTCTTTGACCAGAACCTGGCGCTGACTGCCGGTGCTCCCAGCAAAAAGACCGCAATGCTGGCTCTGGATATTTACAATACTTTCTACGGCAGAAACGGTTACGAAGGTGTCGGTCAGGCAAAAGCAGTACTGTTCTTCATCGTTGTGGCAGTCATAGCCCTGGGACAGCTGGTACTTACCAGACGTAAGGAGGTAGAACAATAATGACTAAGAAAAAAACTTCCAATGTGATCATATTTTGTATCCTGTGTCTGCTGGTAGTTGCATTTTTAACACCTATTTTCTTCGTGCTGATCAACTCCTTTAAGGGAAAACTGTTCATCAGCAACAATCCGTTTGCACTGCCTACCGCAGAGACCTTTGTGGGATTGACCAACTATGTGAACGGTATCGAAAAAACCGGTTTTTTCACAGCTTTCGGGTGGTCTGCATTTATCACTGTATTTTCCGTGGCAGCGATCATTCTGTTCACTTCCATGACTGCGTACTATCTGACCAGAGTGAAAACCGGCGTGACCAACGTGCTGTATTACATGTTCGTATTTTCCATGATCGTGCCTTTCCAGATGGTAATGTTCACTATGTCTAAGCTGGCTAATATGACCCACCTGAACAACCCTCCCGGAATGGTGCTTCTGTACCTGGGATTTGGTTCCGGCCTGTCCGTGTTCATGTTCTGTGGATTCATCAAATCGATTCCACTGGACATCGAAGAGGCAGCCATGATCGACGGATGCAACCCTTTGCAGACCTTCTTTGGTGTCGTAATGCCGATCTTAAAGCCGACTGCCATCACCGTAGCCATCCTGAATGCCATGTGGATCTGGAACGACTATCTGCTGCCTTATCTGGTAATCGGCCTGAGTACTAATTACAAGACCATACCGGTTGTAGTACAATACCTGGTAGGTTCTTACGGCGCAAAGGATCTGGGTGCCATGATGGCACTGCTGGTACTGTCCGTAATCCCTATTATCGTCTTCTATCTGACCTGTCAGAAGTACATTATCGAGGGCGTGGTAGCCGGTGCAGTTAAGGGCTAAAAAATAGAAAGATAGGGTTATTAATATGAGAAAAAGCGGAATATTACTGCCGGTGAGCAGCCTGCCGTCCCGCTACGGAATCGGCTGCTTTTCCAAGGAAGCATATAAATTTATTGACAGATTAAAAGAAGCCGGTCAGGCCTATTGGCAGATTCTGCCATTAGGACCCACCAGCTACGGAGATTCTCCGTACCAGTCTTTTTCCACTTTTGCGGGTAATCCCTACTTTATTGATCCCGAGGATCTGGTGGCGAGAGGCTATGTGACCGCAGAGCAGTGCAATACCTATGACTTCGGCACGGATATCCATTCCGTGGATTACGGCAAAATCTATAAGAGCCGTTTCCGCCTGTTGAAGGAAGCGTTTGATAACAGCCATATTGAAGAAGATGCGAGATTTCAGGAGTTTGTACAGAAGAATGCATACTGGCTGGAGGATTATGCACTTTATATGGCCATCAAGGATGGTTTCCGCGGCATCTGCTGGGTAGCCTGGGAAGAGGATATCAAGCTAAGAACCCCGGCTGCCATGGACAAATATCGCAGAAAATATGCGAAAGAGATTATGTTTTACCAGTTCCAGCAGTATCTGTTCCAGGTACAGTGGGAGAAACTAAAGACCTATGCCAACGATAACGGCATCAAGATTATTGGGGATATTCCCATTTATGTGGCATTTGACAGCTCAGATGCCTGGGCGAATCCGGAGCTGTTCCAGTTCGATGAGAATTGTGAGCCAGTAGCAGTGGCGGGATGCCCTCCCGATGCGTTTTCCGCCACCGGACAGCTGTGGGGCAATCCTCTGTATAACTGGGAACATCACAAGGAGACCGGTTATGCCTGGTGGATGCAGCGGCTGGCAGCCTGCTTTGAACGCTATGATGTGGTACGTATCGATCATTTTCGTGGATTCGATGCTTATTATGCGATTCCCTATGGGGAACCCACTGCGGAGCACGGCCACTGGGAACATGGCCCGGGATATGATATTTTCCGTTCCATGAAGGAAAAATTGGGAGAAAAAGAAGTTATTGCAGAAGATCTTGGCTTTTTAACACCATCTGTGATAGAATTAGTGAAGAAATCCGGTTATCCAGGTATGAAAATTTTGCAGTTTGCATTTGATTCCCGTGAGGAAAGTGATTATCTGCCGCATAATTATACACATAATTGCGTGGTATATACGGGAACTCATGATAATGATACTGTGATGGGGTGGTATGACACCTTGAAGGGAGCTGACAAAAAGCTCTGTGACGACTATCTGCGTCTGAAAAATGCGGACGGAGAGCCGATTCCCAGAGAGCAGCTTCCCTGGGAATTTGTGCGTGCCGCAATGTCCAGCGTAGCGGATCTGGCGATCATTCCCATGCAGGATTATCTTGGACTGGGATCGGAGGCCCGCATCAACATTCCTTCCACACTGGGCATCAACTGGAAGTGGAGAATGGGGAACGGAGATTTTACAAAGGAGCTTGCAGGACGGATCCGCAGTATGACGAAGCTGTACGGCAGATAGGTCTGTAGGCTTGGAAAGGTTTGTGCTCCATGGAGGAAATCACGATCAAAGACATCGCAAGAATCTGCGGTGTCGGTGTCAGCACGGTATCCCGTGCCATAAATAACCACCCGGACATCAATCCTGAGACCAAGGAAATGATCATGCGGGTGATCAAAGAGAATAACTACGTACCCAACAACAGTGCCAGAAACCTGAAACGTCAGGATGCCAAGGCAATTGCAGTACTGGTCAAAGGTATTAACAACTCTTTCTTCAGCCAGATGATCAAGGTATTGGAAGAAGAGATCAAGGAAAAATCTTACGCCATGGTATTGCAGCATGTAGACTATGACGAGGACGAAGTGGAAGTGGCACTGAAGCTGGTCAAGGAAAAAAGACTTCGCGGCATTATCTTCCTCGGCGGTTATCTGGTGCACAGTGAGGAAAAGCTGGCACAGCTTCATGTGCCGTTTATCTTAAGTACCACGGGAATGCTGCCCAAGGGCTTCAGCCGCAACACCTATTCCTCCGTAGCGGTGGATGATACCAAGGAAAGCTACAAGATGGTGGACTATCTGTGCAAGAACGGACATAAGGATATTGCAATCCTCTGTGCCCGCAAGACCGATGCATCTATCGGTAAGCTGCGTCTGGAAGGCTATAAAAAGGCGTTGAAGGATAACGGAATAGAAGTAAGAGAAGAACTGATCCTGCCTATGAGGAGTGATTTGGAAGATTACTCCCTGGAGAATGGCTATATGGTGACGAAGGAATTCCTGGAGAAGCAGATTCCGTGCACGGCGATCTTCGCAATCTCCGATATGCTGGCAATCGGTGCAGGAAAAGCATTGTCTGATGCCGGATACAAGGTGCCGGAGGATATTTCCCTGACAGGCTTTGATGGTGTGGAAATCGGGAAATATGTTATCCCGTCCTTGACGACTTTAAAGCAGCCGGTGGACAGCATGGCGAGAGAGACGGCCCGGATCCTGTTCGACATCATCGGGAAAAAGGCGAAGCACCAGCACTGCGTGTTCGACGGAGAACTGGTGGTGCGGGATTCCACTATGCCGAGGACTTAGACTATGCAGATACATGGTTTTAACAAGACAACTTTATTAGATTATCCGGAACATGTTGCAGCCACTGTTTTTACAGGGGGCTGCAATTTTCGCTGTCCGTTTTGTCACAACGGGGAACTGGTGCTGGATCCCGGCTGCCAGCCGCTCATTCCGGAGGAAGAAGTACTCTCTTACCTGAAAAAAAGGCAGGGGATTCTCCAGGGGGTCTGCGTCACCGGCGGAGAGCCGACCCTGCAGCGGGACCTTCGGGCGTTCCTGCAAAAGATCAAGGAGCTGGAGTATCCCATTAAGCTGGATACCAACGGGTATATGCCGGGGGTATTGTGGGAATTGTTGCAGGAGAAACTGATTGATTATGTGGCGATGGATATTAAGGCGTCAAGAGATAATTATGCCCGGGCGGCGGGACTGCCGCATATGGATATCTCCCGCATCGAGGAGAGTATCGGCATCCTGAAAAGCAGCGGTATCCCCTATGAATTCCGAACTACCGTGGTAAAGGGAATTCATACCGTGGTGGAATTTGAGGACATCGGTAAATGGATCGCTGGATGCCCTGCGTATTATCTTCAGAATTACGAAGAGAATGAAAACTGCCTGTACCGGATGATACAGACAGCGGAATGTGACGATGTGAAACCGGGCGGTGTAGATCTGTTCGGCGCATTTTCCAGAGAGGAACTGGAACAGATGGAGGAACTGGCCCGGAAATATGTGGGGAAAGTTATCCTGCGGGGCGTGGAATAGCCGCTGTGCCTCGCAGCTACATAAGCTGTTGTATTTTTACAAACTCATCAAAGCGAGGTAAGGCCAGTGTGACTTTCCCGTATTCTTTGGAAATAATGACACCTTTTCTCTTTAAACGCTCACGATAGACAGAGAAAAGTTCAGATTTCATATCTAATCGCTCACGGAGAGCTTTTACCTGAGTCTCTCCGCTGAGAGACATTTCAGTTACGATTTTTTTATCCAGATCGGATAATTCCGACCATATTTTACTGTATACATATTCATCCAGATATTGGTCATATTCCGGCAAAATCTGTTCCAAAGTCTTTTTATCGCGATTTTCCCAGTAGAGATAACCAAGTACCTGAAAGGCAAAAGGATAGCCTTTGGTCAGTGAAGCCAGTTCTCCGGCAGCATCTATATCCAGAGAAAAGATATCCATATATTGTTTGCGGATAGCGGTATAATTGAGTGGCTCCAGGATTAATTTGGGTGCACGGTATAAAAAGGTCAGTACTTTATCATTTTGAAGATTATAAATATTTTCATATAATCCCGTCATCAGTAAAAAGATGGGATAGTCGTTTCGTAAAAAAATCTGAAAGGAGCTTGCAAAGATTCGGATATATTCGGAATTCGTCACTTCATCAACGCTGATCAGCAACCTTTTTTCACTTTTCTGGATATATTTCAACATGAGTTCCAGAGCGTTTTCGATATCCGTGACCGGAGCAGCGTTTTCAATGGATACTCCCAGACCAAAAGCAGAAAAGTCAAGTTTTGCATTAATGAACAGCGTGTGTAATTCGGGAATGCTGTAGATTTTTGCAGCAAGACTTTGCAGTAAATCTCTGGTAGGATTCAGTTCCACAACGATCCAGTCTTCTCTTTTTCGTAATTCCGAAGCAATATTTGTCATCATTACAGTCTTGCCAGAGCCACGGACACCGGTGATCATGTAGATCTGATTGGATGGAATCTCGGCACAAAAGCTTTCCAGAATTTGGTTTGTTTCCGTGAGACGGGAGATATATTGCAATGGTTTTTTTCCAAAAGATAACGTAAACGGATTGGCACTCATAATGAAAACCTCCTTTTCTTATATAAGTTTATATAACTTTTAAAATCTTATATAACTTTATATAAGTGTATATAACTTTGTAATTATTATATAAGTTTATATAACTTTTGGCAAGAGATATTGCGGCTATGGGAAATGAATGCAGAAGGGAAATGTAAACACTTACTATTCCTAAATAGACATTTCATGAGAAAATGTGCATATTTTATAAAAAATAAATGTTGCGCAAAAATAATAGCTAAAATTTGCTCAAAAAATATAGGAATAACTTCCAAAAATATTCAAAATACACAAAAACAGTTTACTAATGTGAAGTGATAGTGCTAATATACAGTACATAGTGTTGTAAGAGCTTACAAATGTAATCGTTTACAACAAAGCGCAAGAACAGAAAACAGTGCAAAAAATTACGGAGATTAGAGCGCTACCGTAAAAAAATGGGAGGATTGTATGAGTCGATGTAAGAGAAAAAGATTTCTGGCATTTATGTTGACCGTGGCTATGTTGCTGGGTGTCATGCCGGTGGATCTGCTGGGCGGTATTGCCAGTGTGAAGGCTGCGGAGACGGTCCATGAGGTGAACTTTACAAAGCTACCTGTAGAAGGAAAAAAAGATACGGATCCATTTACAAATGATATGATGGCAGACAGCTATTATGCACTTGTTGGAAGTGCAATGTGTAGATTAAACAGTGAAGCAACAAAAGTAAAAGCTGTTGAACTGTCAAATAAGGAAGGAAAATCTGCCATAAATTTTACGGTTAGTGGAACGGCAACCTTGGAAGTGAAATTTAGTAGTACTGGTGGTGGAAAAACCTCGAAACTGGCATTAAAAAAAGATGGAACACAGATAGCAGATTCTGTGAAGGAAGCTACAGGAACAACTGGTGAAACAGTAACTTACTCGAACCTTGCTACAGGTACTTACTCAATCATTAGTGCAGAAGGATTTACGGAGAGAAGCGTTCGAATCATAAGTATTAAGGTAACAGAGACATCGCAGGATGTTCCCACAGGTGCAACCGTTTCTGGTAACATTGCAGTTGTAGATAACACGAACGGATTGGTGCAGGAAGGCCAAAAGGTTAGTCTGACCGCAGCAGAGAACAAAGATACAGTAGAGTTAGCTGTAGGAGCTGAAAATGAGGATATTACCTTGAGTGCCGGAACTAAGTACAACATCGTTGCTCCGAACGAGAATGTCCGCGCTGTTGCAGAAGACGGTAAGACCACCATTACCACCGGTACGGAAGCTTTTAGCACTACCATTACCTTAGGTAAGGCAAAAGTAGAAGCACTGGTAAAACTGGCAGAAGGTTCTGAACTGGAGAATGGTGCGACTTTAACATTGATCAATACAGCAGATGCTGGTGATACTGTTCAGCTGACACCTAATGGAACAGTACCCCTTAAGGTAGGTGCAACCTACGAGATTTCTACGAGTATGGCATTAGCTGATGCGAAAGTAAATGGTGAAAAAACGGTTACTGTTACAGAAGAAACTACAGAGCTGATCATTTCTATAGAATCCACACAGGTAGCGACAACGATCACTGTGAAAGATGCAGATGGTCTGCTGGGTGATGGAGCGGTGACATTGACCAATATGAAAGATACTGCCGACGTACATAGCTTTAAGAGTGGAGAAGCAGTATCTCTGACGATTGGAGAGGTATATAAAGTAAGCTGCGCAGTAAACAACGCAATTATTAAGATCAATAACAGTACAATATACAAAGCGTCAAGAGAAACTACAAATGCAAATGTGGTTATAAGTGCAAAAGATGCAGATTTGCATGAACTGGATCTGAGCGGTGGACTGTTAAAAGGACAGACCTATGAAGGCGGTATTTCTGTTCTGGCAGATATGCCTTATACATCGAATACGTTAGAGGCATGTGGTGTTTTATATGAGGGAACCGTACAGACCCCGAAAGAGAATCCTTCACCAAATAATGGAGCAATCCCTACTACCGGTGCTGCGGTGAAACTGGTTGCAGAAAAGGCGGGTAAGCTGAAGGTTACAGTATCCCTTGTAAGCAAAGTTTACTATTTCCTGGAAGAGACTGCAAACGGTCCCAAGGAAGTATTGAAATTTGATAATACAACAAATACACAAACTGGTGGAAAGGTTCTGATTCTTCCGGTAGAAGCAGGAAAAACTTATTATTTATATACACACGGATCCAAAATCAAGATGTATGGAATTACCGTAGATTACAGAACGTCTCTTGATTGGAACAAAATCGAGACTCCCGTACTTGGAACTCCTTCTGTAAAGGGAGGAACAATTTCTGTTCCTTACACTGCACAGGTAGGTGGAATTTATGCAGAGACCTTGGATGTGACTATGTACGATGCAAATGGTAAGGCGGTAAATAAACAGTCTATAACTACCGAAGGAGAATCCGGAGTAGCAGAATTCACACCGGCAGCATCCGGTACTTACAGCTTTAAAGCAGAGTTGATCCGTACCGGCGAAGCTTCTGAGGTAAGTAATACGACAACCAGCGTTAACTTTGTCCTTCCTATGGCAACTCCCGCAGGCTTAAACGTCGAGAACAAAGGCCATGGCAACGTGAAGCTGACCTGGCAGGCTGTTCCGGAAGCGGAGAACTACACAGTATATGTGGATGGCAAGGTATATGCAGAGGGTGTGACAAAGTTATTACAGAAAATTTCAGGACTGACCGTAGGACAGGAATATACTTTCGGAGTTGCGGCAGTCAGAGGAAATGATATTTCCAAACCGGCAGAGGTGAAATTAACGATAACAGAAGATGCAGTAAAGACCTGGAATTATTCCGCATTCGGTTCCAGCGTAGATACGATGTCAGAAGGCGGCAAGAACAATGGTTTCAGCGGAAGTTATGATACCCAGGATCTGAAAGTATGGAGTATGAACAGCAAGGGTAAGCTGGTACCGAACTCCACCGATGGTGTGGCATTCTACTATACCACCATTGATCCTGAGACAGAGAACTTTACGCTGTCCGCAGATGTAACCGTAGATAGTTGGAAGTTTACCAATGGTCAGGAAGGCTTCGGCCTGATGGCAGCAGACCGTGTGGGAGAGAACGGTTCCGGTAATTCTTTCTGGAACAACTCTTATATGGTAAGTGCGACCAAGGTGGAATATTTCTGGGATGCAGAGGCCGGTCAGGTATCTGATGCCGGAGATAAGTACACCATGAAGCTGGGTGTCGGATCTCAGGAGAAGATCGGTGTAACACCGGAGAATCTTGCGGCAGACACTGTAGTAGATGATTTCCAGACGGCCATGAGAACACTTGAGACCAGTGCCGTAGCAAGTGGGCAGGGTGCCGGAACTTATAATATGGTAGGCGGATATGAGGCAGCATTAAAGGATATCACAGATGTCAATCCACAGACAACCTTCCATATGACGATCCAGAGAAACAATACCGGATATTTCTTAAGTTATACCAATGCAGCTACCGGAGAGACCGTGACCAACAAATATTACCACGGTGACAACGGTGATGAACTGACCAGACTGGATGAAAACAATATTTATGTAGGTTTCTATGCTTCCAGAAGTGCTAAGGTAAGCTTCAGCAATATGAGCCTGACCACAGTGGCTCCGGAAAACGATGCACCTGCAGAAGCAAGACCGATTACTTATGTAACCCCGAACTTCAGCATTGAGTCTGCCAAGGTTGCCAACAATGCAAACTATGAGATGGTATACTACGGCAATGCCGATGGCGTTCTGAGTATTACGAACAGCAAGGGAGAGGCAGTGGTATCCGGACAGCATGTGGATGCCAAGACCAAGTTCCGTGTCAATACGGTTCTGGAGCAGGGCAGCAATACTTTTGCAGTGGAGTTCACACCGGATGCAGATTACAAGCCTGCAAAGTATTCTCTTTTAAGCAGTTATGATACTGTGAAATTTGATTTCAACGTAACCTATAATGTAAAAGACAGAAGTTATATTTATGTAAGTCCCGACGGCAGAAGCTATGGAAGCGGTGCAAAGGATGATCCTGTAGATATTTATACCGCAGTGAAGAGTGCTGCTCCCGGACGGACGATCCTGTTAAAGGGCGGAACTTATGCACTGGACAAGACAGTCATTGTAGAAAGAGGTGTTAACGGAACCGCAGATGCGAAGATTTACATGATCGCAGATCCGGAAGCTGCCACACGCCCGGTACTGGATTTCCAGGGAAGATGTGCAGGTATAATCCTGGCAGGCGATTATTGGTATTTCCAGGGATTTGATGTTACGAGATCCGCAAATGCGCAGAAGGGTATTCAGGTATCCGGAAGCTACAACACTGTGGACAACGTAATGACCTACAAAAATGGTAATACCGGTCTTCAGATCAGCAGATATAAGAGCACAGATAACTGGGAAGACTGGCCGTCCCACAACCTGATGCTGAACTGTACTTCTTATCTGAATGCAGATGCGGGATATGAGGATGCGGATGGATTTGCGGCTAAACTGACGGTAGCAGACGGCAACGTATTTGACGGATGTATCGCAGCATACAATGCCGATGACGGTTGGGATCTGTTCGCCAAGGTAGAGACCGGAGCTATCGGTCAGGTGGTCATTCAGAACTGCGTGGCATTCAAGAACGGTTATGTACTGGATGAGAACGGACAGGAAGTAGATGCCGGTAACGGTAACGGCTTCAAGATGGGTGGTTCCAGCATCAGCGGACATCATATTTTGCGCAACAGTGTATCATTCGGCAATAAGGCAAAGGGTATTGATTCCAACAGCTGTCCGGATATTGAGGCATATTCTTCTACCAGTTATAACAATGAGTCCTTTAACGTGGCATTCTATACAAATGACGCAAAGAATACTGCATTTATAGCAAAAGGAATCCTGTCCTTTAAGGATAGCAGCAATGCAGCAGGGCAGACGGTTGCAGAACAGTTCAAACCGAAAGGAACTCAGGAGACCAGTGCCTACGAAAATGCAATGAACTATTATTGGAGAGGCGAAAACTCTACCAACAGTGAAGGAATAGCAGCTACAGCAGAATGGTTCCAGAACATGGATATGAACAGTGCAATCCACGGAGGCATTCGCAGAAATACGGACGGTACCATCAATATGAACGGTTTCCTGGCAGTGACTTCCGCAGTACCATCAGGTGTTGGAGCCAGAATGACCGGAACCCCTTCTGCTGTATTTACGGTAGCGGCAGATGTGGTGAACAACGATGATGACGATGACGATGATGATGACAACAGCGGTTCCTCTGCAGCACCTGCAGTAGACTGGACGGATGTAAGCAACTCTGTACAGGATAAGGTGGCAGAGATGATGAAAAATCCTGCTATTGCAAGTGTCAACATGAACTTTGTATGCAGCGGTGAAGTCAAGGTGCCTCAGAATGTACTGAATACCATTAAAGGTACGAAGCTGACGGTGGCATTCCACAGCGGAAACGGTGTGGCACTGAGCATCAGTGGACAGGATCTGAAGAATAAAGATCTGTCAAAGATTCAGAATATTGATCTGACAGTAGACCAGACGAGCAACACAATCCCGGCAAATGTGGTATCCGCAAAGTCCGGAACCGTGAACAGACAGCTGGGTATCAGAGATACCGGCAGCTTCGGAGTGAATGTCAACATTCATGTAAATGTAGGCAAGGACAATTCCGGCAAGAGTGCAAACCTGTATCGCTATAATACAGAGAAGGGACGCCTGGAGTATTGCGGATCCTTTACCGTAACTTCCACCGGACAGTCCATGTTCGCATTGAAGCGCGGCGGCAATTATCTGGTAACTGTTACTGACCGCAGACCTTCCGAGAGCCTCTGGTATACAGAGGGCGGTTATACGGTAAAGAGTGGTGATACGCTTTCCAGGATCGCTAAGAGAAATCACATGACTCTGGCACAGTTGCTTCGCAGAAATGTACAGATTACAAACCAGAATGTGATCAGAGTTGGTCAGAAACTGAATCTGGACTGATCGTAAAAACTGTAAGAGATAGAGAAAAAGGACAAGACGGGAAACTGAAAAACGAGAAAAACGGATGGCTTGGGAGGGCCATCCGTTTTTTGTGTATACGATGAGTCAGCCTATTCGATTGGAAATATTTTATTGCACCTGATTGTGGTTCTTCTTTCCACTTTCGAAATCCAGAGCATTCTGCAAGGTAGTCTCTGCAATGGCTTCCAGTGCTTCTTTTGTGAAAAATCCCTGATGGGATGTGATCATGACATTGGGGAAGGACAAAAGCCTTGCGGTGGTAGAATGCTCCAGAATCTCATCGGAACGATCCTCGAAGACGTTTTTCGTCTCTTCTTCATAGACATCCAGACCGACCCCGGCAAACTTGTGCAGGCGGATGCCCTCGATAAGATCCTCGGTCTTGACCAGAGCACCCCGGGAAGTGTTTACCAGAATGACGCCATCCTTCATTTTCTTGATGGTGTCAAGCTGGATCAGGTGGTAGGTGGAATCCATCAGCGGGCAGTGAAGGGAGATCAGATCACTTTGCGCCAGTAATTCGTCTAAGGTCACATAGGTGACGAAGTCTTTCAGATCCGGGTTCTCGTAGACATCGTAGGCGATGACTTTCATGCCGAAACCGTTACAGATCCGGCACATAGCTGCACCGATCCGGCCGGTTCCGATGATTCCGGCAATCTTACCATAGAAATTGAAGCCCATGAGTCCGGCGAGGCTGAAATCATTTTCCCGGACCTTGTTATAGGCTTTGTACAGGCGGCGGTTGCAGGCCAGAGCCAGAGCCATGGCATGCTCTGCGACAGCTTCCGGAGAATAACCGGGGACACGCATGACACATATGTCATATTCGGACGCCTTTTCCAGATCCACGTTGTTGTATCCTGCGCAACGCAGCAGGACCAGACGGACACCTTTTTCGTGGAGAATTTTTAATGTGGCTTCGCTCACATTGGAGCTGACGAAAGCACAGACGGCATCGAAGCCGTCAGCCAGAGCAGCAGTACGGGGATCCAGATCCGACCGGATGTAATCAATCTGGATGCCGGGATATTTTGCCAGAGTTGCCTCGAAAGATTCTTTATCATAGCTTTTGGTATCATAAAATAATATTTTCATAACAGTCCTCCTCGGGTTGATTTTTATAGTATGTGTATCGTTATTTTTAATCATACCCAGATTTGGCTTTACTATAGCTCAAAATATAGGAATTGTCTATCATATTTAAAAAGTGAAATCGAGAAAAATTATAAAAATGATGCAGATATGATGCAATCGGCAGATATACTGGCATCAGGAGGCGAGGATTATGAAAAAAATATTTTTTGCAGCAGTATTTGCAGGAGCACTGTTAGGTTTTACATCTTGCGGAAACCGGGAGATGGTGACGGATCCGGAGATGGAGACGGTTATAGACAGCATCAAGGAGACACAGAGCGGTCAGACGACGGAAGAGACGACGGCCGGGACTGAGGAGACTGCGGAAGTGTCCACACAGACGGAACCGACAGAAGGCCAGAGTGAAATACAGGGAAGTGAATGGGTGCAGTTTACCACAGAGGATCACGAGGGTAGCAGTGATCCCGAAGACAAGACCAGAAGTTATACCTATTACTATCCAACAGTTACAGTGACGATTCCGGGCAATGAGACGGTGCAGATGAAGATTCAGAAAGAGCTGGATGAATATGTAGACAGTTTTGTAGAAGGAATCAAGAACGGGGAGTTTGGTACACTTTATGAGGATATGCCGGTGTATGAGCAGAGCTATGAGGATCTTACTTTCCATGTGATCCGCGCGGATGATAAGGTGATCAGCCTGTCGTGGGGGCTGGAAGGGTATGATCAGGGGGCTCATGGATGGTATACTTTGTATTATATGAACTATTATACGCAGACCGGAGAGAGAATTACTTTTGACAGTCTGGGGAGCGGATTCCGCGACAAAGCACTGGAACTGGTGACAGCAAAGGCAGCGGAAATGCAGGCAAAGGAGGACTGCTTCTTTAACGATTACGAGAAGAGTATCAAACTGGTGGTGTTGGATGGTACGGAAGATTTGAATGCTATCTATCAGGAAATTTATGGGCCGGACATTGCAGGTACGGATAATGGCCCCGCAGACCCTACATTCTACATTACAGAGGACGGCTTTGTATTTGAATCCGGCCAGTATGTATTACAGTCCTATGCAGTTGGAATTGTTGACTTTGAGATTCCGGCAGCAGACTTCGGGGATGATCTCACAGCAGATATTTTTTAATGGAGCACAGGATGCTGGCGGGTATATTTGCAAAATATAGGACTTTACATGGGCGGGCACCGTGTATATAATAAGAACATCGGGAATGAGGTTCTCCCGGAAGCACAGGCTTCGAACCGCCGGAATTTGAACATATGAATTCGATTTGACTGATGACTTCTGCAGAATATGCAGGGGACACCAGCTTTTTTTGTTGGAATTCAAAATGTCCTGCTGCGAGAAAACGGAGGAATTTTTATGCTTACATCACTGGGACTGATCTTTTTACTGGGATTACTCATGGCGGCGGTCTGCCAGAGGATTCACCTGCCCCGTATTATCGGGATGCTGCTTACGGGTATTATTCTGGGGCCTTATGTGTTGGATCTGCTGGATGTGTCAATCCTGAATATCTCATCAGAACTGCGGCAGATCGCGCTGATCATCATTTTGTTGAAGGCCGGATTATCATTGGATCTGAAGGATCTGAAAAAAGTGGGCCGCTCCGCAGTCATGCTGGCTTGTGTTCCTGCCACTTGCGAACTGTTGGCTTTTGTGATATTTGCACCCATGATCCTTAACATCAGCAGAGTGGATGCAGCGGTCATGGGAGCAGTTCTGGCAGCAGTGTCACCTGCGGTTGTGGTGCCGCGGATGGTACATCTTATGGAAAGTGGCTATGGTACGGAGAAAAGCATTCCGCAGATGATTCTGGCTAGGGCATCCTGTGATGACATCTATGTCATAGTATTGTTTTCCACTTTTGTTGGAATGGCACAGGGTGGACAGGTCAATGCCCTGGATTTTGTGAATATCCCGGTATCGATCCTGACGGGTGTGTTGTTCGGTGCATTGGTGGGTTGGCTGCTGGGGCAGCTTTTTGAACTGTTGTACCGAAAGGGCAGTTATGTGCGCAACAGCATGAAAGTTATTATCATCATGGGTTTGTCCTTCTTATTAATGGCTTTGGAAACCCTGTTAAAGGGGACCGTGGCGTTCTCCGGCCTGTTGGCGGTGGTGAGCATGGCCTGCGCGCTGAAAATACGGGCACCTAGGGAAGTCGCCGGCAGACTGTCTGCTAAATTCGGTAAACTGTGGCTGGCAGCGGAGGTAGTGCTGTTCGTGCTGGTGGGTGCGGCAGTGGATATCCGCTATACTATGGAAGCTGGACCGGCAGCGGTGGGGATGATCCTGCTGGCGCTGCTGTTCCGTTCCGCCGGTGTAGCACTGTGCATGTTGGGAACGGATCTCAATAAGAAGGAGAGGACGTTTTGCGTGATAGCCTATCTGCCGAAGGCCACAGTGCAGGCTGCTATCGGCTCTGTGCCGTTATCGATGGGATTGTCCTGCGGCAAGATCGTTCTGTCCGTGGCTGTGCTGGCCATCCTTATCACAGCCCCGCTGGGAGCACTGGGAATGGATGCCACATACCGGAAGCTGCTTCAGAAAAATGGAGAAAATAATATCATTTGACAGCCATCCGGCACGTGATCGAGTCCCGGAAGGAAGCCGCAAAAACGTCCACAACATCTACACCATAAGAACCGCAGGCACGCTCTCGCTCTGGCGCAGAACGTAGCGGTACATAATTGACCCCAATACGGTCAATAAGTACCGACGTCTGCTTACGGCCTGCTTGTCCTTATGGTGTAGATGTTGTAGCGCAAACTACGAATATCCAATGCAAAACCCCGGCAGCTACAACAACTGCCGGGGTTTTAAGGAGGATAGAAATCGTTTTAAACTATGTACATCAGGTTTATTAACCCATGGTAATAACTACGTTGTACTCTTCCTTGCCCTTTTCGTAAGGAATGATGTGTCCGTCTACTGCCTTGCCGTCCACGGTCATGGATACGACACCCTTTTCCACGTTCTGAGGGTTCTTCACCTGAATGTGATAGATGCCCTCACGGAACTTACGGGTGATGGAGAAATCACCGAAGCCCTTGGGAATACAAGGATCTACGGACAATCCCTGATGAGTGGGATATACACCCAGTATGTATTGGGAGATATTTACGAAAGTCCATGCAGCAGTACCGGTCAGCCAGCTGTTCTTTGCCTCGCCGTAGAATTTTGCATCCTTACCGGCTACCATCTGGGAATATACATAAGGCTCGGTACGATGGATCTCACTGATATCCTCAATGTATGCGGGACAGGTCTTGCGGTAGATCTCGAAAGCTCTGTCACCTCTGCCCAGAACGGTCTCTGCGATGGATACCCAGGGATTGTTGTGGCAGAAGATACCGGCATTCTCCTTATATCCGGGGGGATAAGAGGATACTTCACCAAGTTCGAGGTGATACTCCGTGTATGCAGGTTGTAAGATCATGACACCATACTTGGTATCCAGTCTCTCTTTTACAGAATTCAATGCCTTTTCGGCAAGTCCTTCCTTCACACCGACACCGGCCAGTACGCAGAAGCCCTGAGGCTCGATGTAGATCTGACCTTCGCGGCATTCCCTGGAACCTACTTTGTGGCTGTAAGCATCGTAAGCACGTACAAACCAATCGCCGTCCCAACCATCCTTCAGGATCGCATCGTACATTGCCTGTACTTCCTTACGTGCGCGGGCTGCTTCGGTATCGTCACCCATCAGCTCGCACAGCTGAGCATATTCTTCGCCGTATTTTACGAACATACCGGCAATGAATACGGATTCTGCAACGGGTCCTTCACTGGGACCGAAGGTCTGGAAAGATTCTCCGGGATGAGCGGAGAAGCAGTTCAGGTTCAGACAGTCATTCCAGTCGGCGCGGCCGATTAGAGGCAGATTGTGAGGGCCTTTGTGGTTGATGATATAGTCTAAGGAGCGTTTTAAGTGATCCATCAGAGGAGCAGCTACGCTCATATCGTTGTCAAAAGGAACCATCTGGGTCAGGATGGAGGTATCGCCGGTCTCTCTTACATAAGCACTGGTACCTGCAATGAGCCACAGAGGATCATCATTGAAGCCACTGCCGATATCGGAGTTGCCTTTCTTGGTCAGAGGCTGGTACTGATGGTAAGCACTGCCGTCCTGGAACTGGGTGGAAGCGATATCAATGATACGCTCTCTTGCACGGTCCGGAATCAGATGTACGAAACCGAGCAGATCCTGACAGGAATCACGGAAACCCATACCACGGCCGATTCCGGATTCGTAATAGGAAGCGGAACGGGACATGTTGAAAGTAACCATACACTGATACTGGTTCCAGGTGTTGACCATACGGTTGACTTTCTCGTCAGCGGAATCTACCGTGTAGCGTGCCAGCAGCTGTTTCCAGTAAGCCTGTAATGCTGCAAAAGCCTCATCTACCTGTGCATCGGTCTGGTATTTTGCCAGCATTTCTTTGGCACGGGTCTTGTTGATCACACCGTAGGATTCCCATTTCTCGTCTTCGGGGTTCTCGATGTAGCCCAGAACGAAGATAAAGGTCTTGGTCTCACCGGCTGCCAGATCCACGTTGATCTGATGGGAAGCGATGGGAGACCAGCCGCTTGCCATGGAATTCGTGCACTTGCCGTTCTCTACAGCTTCGGGAGAATCAGCCCCCCTGTAAGCACCCAGGAAAGCATCTCTGCTGGTATCGAAACCGTCAATCTTCGTATTTACGGAATAGATCGCATAATGATTACGACGCTCACGGTACTCGGTCTTGTGATAAATGGTGGAATCCTGTACCTCGACCTCACCGGTGCTTAAGTTACGCTGGAAATTCTTCATATCATCGTCAGCGTTCCACAGACACCACTCTACATAAGAGAATACGGACAGCTTCTTGTCCTCGGAGCTACCGTTGGTCAGGGTCAGCTGGGAGATCTCGCAATTATCGTTCAGAGGAACGAAGGAGAGCACGGAAGCCTTGACACCGTTCTTGGAAGAGGTGAAGCGGCTGTAACCGATACCGTGGCGGCACTCGTAGGAGTCCAGTTCAGTCTTCGTAGGCTGCCAGCCGGGGTTCCATACGGTATCTCCGTCCTTAATGTACAGATATTTACCGTTGATGTCGGCCGGTACGTTATTATAACGATAACGGGTCAGACGCAGCAGCTTTGCATCTTTATAGAAAGTATATCCGCCGCAGGTGTTGGATATCAGACTGAAAAACTCATTGCAGCCCAGGTAGTTGATCCAGGGAAGCGGAGTCTTGGGAGTGGTGATGACATATTCCTGATGCACATCATCAAAATGACCATACTTCATAAGAAAATCTCCTTCTTTCATGTTGTTGTATGTTGAGTGTTTGTTTTTTCGCTGCGGAGTGCTTAATGTTAAGTAAACGATTAAGTGCTCCGGATTTCTGATTTGTATTATACAGAAGCAAAGGGAAAAATGCAATACGAATCTTGAAAAAGCCCGTAAAATGCGCAATGTATACAAAAACAGTGGGGAAACATGGGCAGAAGATACAAAATGAAAGAACCTTCGAAACACCGGTTTTACGAAACAAAATAATAGCAAACGTTATCGCACACTTTGCCTTTATATAGAAGAAACACAATCTATGTACAAGCCAAATGTACAAAACAGCCTATCTGAAATTGTTAATTATAGACAAAGTGGATACTTTTTTGAAAAAAACTGCAAAAAAGTATTGCAAAATGCTCAAAGATGTTATATATTAAAACTACGAAAACGATTAAGTTACAAAACAGGTCGGACGGAATGACGAAGACATGGAACAGGAGAAAGATATGGCATCACTGAAAGACATTTCCAAGATTTGTGGAGTCTCCGTTGCAACTGTCAGCAAGGCACTGAACGACCACAAGGACATTGGAGAAGAAACAAAAGCAACTATCAAAAGGGTCGCAAAGGAAATGGGATATTCCCCGAACCTTTCCGCAAGAGCTTTGAAGACGAACAGGACCTACGGCATCGGAGTCCTCTTTGCAGATGAAGCCAGAAGCGGTCTTACCCACGATTACTTTTCCAGTGTGCTGGACAGTTTCAAGAGGACGGCAGAGAAGAGCGGTTACGACATTACATTCATTAATAGCTGCAAGAACCGGCCGGATCGGATGTCCTACCTGGAACACAGTAGGTACAGAGGCTTTGACGGAGTGGTGCTCGCCTGTATTGATTTCGGAGATCCCGAAGTCATCGAACTGGTACAGAGTTCCATCCCGGTAGTCACCATTGACTACCTGTTCAACAATCGTATCGCAATCATGTCGGACAATGTTGCGGGAATGAAAGAACTGCTGGAGTACATATATAGTAGAGGACATAGGAAAATTGCTTATATTCACGGAGCAATGTCAGCGGTTACCTCGGGACGGTTGTCCAGCTTCTACCGGACGGCGGAACGTCTGGGACTGGAGATTCCGGACGAGTATATCAGAGAAGCAGCTTACAGAGACACAACAACAACCTATCGTGTGACCAATGAACTGCTGGATCTCCCGAATCCACCGACATGCATCATCTATCCGGATGACTTTGCTTCTTTCGGAGGCATCAACGCTATCAGACAGAGAGGATTACAGATCCCTGAAGATATCTCGGTAGCAGGCTATGATGGCATACAGGCAGCAAGGCAGTTGGAGCCCAGACTGACCACAGTCCAACAGGACACAGAACAGATCGGCTGCCTGGCAGCCAGAGAACTGATCAGTCTCATTGAGAGACCCAAGACCACCATCATAGAACAGGTCATCGTACCCGGGAAAGTTGCTGAAGGCAAGTCGGTGGCCAGAATTCCGACAGACAATTAATCAGGCATTTATATGGAAGCGACGCAACCGCCGACATATGAATATAAATGCAACAAACACTTACAACAAACATTCAACAAAAAATGGGAGGAAACAAACATGAAGAAAAAAGTACTTAGTGCTTTACTTACAACTGCTATGCTTGCCAGCATGCTGGTAGGTTGTGGCAGCAGCAATGAAGCTCCTGCATCATCCACCGATGCGGCACCCGCAGCTTCCACCGAAGCTAAGACCGAGGCGCCTGCATCCACCGAGGCAGCAGAGCCTGCAGCAGCAGAGGAAGGCAAAGTCTTCAACATCTACTGCTGGAACGAGGAGTTCAAGAGCCGTCTGACAGATCATTATCCCGGATATGAAGAAGTAGACGGAACCACCGGTAAGATCGGCGACATCACTGTAAAGTGGAACATCACTCCTTCTGATGACAACGCTTATCAGAACAATCTGGATGAAACACTGTTAAAGCAGGCTGATGCAGCAGCTGATGACAAGATCGACCTGTTCCTGATTGAGGCTGACTACGCATTGAAATATGTTGATACCGACTACACAATGCCTGTTAAGGATCTGGGCATCACCGATGCAGATCTGGCTAACCAGTATCAGTACACCAAGGATGTTGTTACCGACTCCAACGGCAATCTGAAGGGTGTTTCATGGCAGGGCTGCCCCGGCGTTCTGATTTACAACCGTGAGGCTGCTAAGGCTGTTCTGGGAACCGATGATCCTGCAGAGGTTCAGAAGTCTGTATCTGATTGGGATACCTTCACCGCAACCGCTGAGAAGATGAAAGCAGCCGGTTACAACATGGTATCTTCCGTAAACGATACTTATCGTGTATACTCCAACAACGTATCCAGCAAATGGGTACAGGATGGCAAGATCGTAATCGATGACAACCTGATGAAGTGGGTTGATGACTCCAAGAAGATGGTTGACGCTAAGGAGACCGGTACCTTCGACCTGTGGTCTGATGACTGGAGCAAAGGCTTCTATCCCGATGGCAAAGTATTCTGCTACTTTGGACCCGCTTGGCTGATCAACTTCTCCATGGCAGCTGATACCGATGGATCTATCGCAAATCAGGGTGGCTGGGGCGCTACTGAAGGACCTCAGGGCTTTTTCTGGGGCGGTACTTGGATCTGCGGTGCTACCGGAACCGACAACGCTTCTCTGGTTAAGGATATCATCCTGAAGATGACCACTGATGAAGACATCATGAAAGAGATCGTTGTAGCTGATGATGATTTCGTAAACAACAAACCCGCTATGGAAGCTATGGCAGCAGATACCTCTTATCAGAGCAAGGTATTGGGCGGACAGAACCCTCTGGCTATGTTCTGCGCAGGCGCTGAGAAGATCGATCTGAGCAACCTGTCTGCATACGATCAGGGATGTAACGAAGAGTTCCAGCATGCTATGAAGAACTACTTCGATGGCAAGGCTTCTCTGGATGATGCACTGGATCTGTTCTACAAGGGTGTAGAAGAGAAGTATCCTGAGCTTACTCACTAATCCGAAATGATAGGCGAATAGCGAAACAATAAGGAATTGAGAACCGTGCCTGCCTGGCTGGTCAGGTAGGCACGGTTTTTCTCTCAAAATTCCCGGTTGGCAGAAGCTTTTTTCAGAAGAAGATAATTAAGAACAAAAAGAAGAGAGCTGCTGCGAGCCTGATCGGAAACAAAGAAAGGCACGAAAAACGTAAAGTCGCTAAGAGAGCATGACGGCAAAAGGGAGGAATCATTATGGCAAAGGTAAAACGCGGAAAGGTGGTACGCTATAATAAGTGGGGTTATATTTTCCTGATCCCCTTTGTAGTAGTGTATGTATTATTCCAGTTGATCCCGTTATTCAGGACATTTTATTACAGCTTTTTTGAAAATTATCGTTCCGGACTGACACAGATCGGACCGAATTTCATCGGATTTGGTAACTATGCAAAGCTGTTGTCCAATCCGGACCTGTGGATGTACACCAAGAATACATTGATCATGTGGGTACTGGGATTTGTACCGCAGATCATCATATCTCTGCTTCTGGGTGCATGGTTCTCGGATCCCAGCCTTAGATTAAAGGGACAGAGATTCTTCAAGACAGTTATCTATCTGCCGAACCTGATCATGGCTTCCGCATTTGCAATGTTGTTCTTCACGCTGTTCTCTGATGGTGGTCCTATCAATGAAATGCTGATGCAGATCGGAATCTTAAAAGAGCCATATCAGTTCCTTACAAACATATGGAGTACCAGAGGTCTGGTAGCATTGATGAACTTCCTGATGTGGTTTGGTAATACAACGATCCTCCTGATGGCAGGTATGATGGGTATCGATACTTCCCTCTTCGAGGCAGCCGAGGTAGACGGAGCAACCTCTACCCAGGTATTCTTCAAGATTACATTACCTTTGTTGAAGCCGATTCTGATCTACGTAATGATCACATCCCTGATCGGTGGTCTGCAGATGTTCGATGTACCTCAGATTCTGACCAACGGTAAGGGCGATCCTATGAGATCCAGCATGACCCTGATCATGTACCTGAACAACCATTTGTACAGTAAGAACTACGGAATGAGTGGTGCGTTGTCTGTAATGTTGTTCATTATCACAGGTATCCTGAGCTTGATCGTATTTAAGTTCTCGAACGGCAAACAGGATAAGTAGGAGGTGGCAGAAATGTTGAGCGTAGAAACAAACGAGACAAAAAAAGGTCTGGGCATTCATGCCAGAAGAGCACTTGCATATATCGTACTGGTTATTATGAGTTTTCTCTGCCTGTTTTGGTTCTATATACTGTTTGTAAATGCAACCAGATCCAAAGGCGAGCTGACACAGGGATTTACCCTGCTGCCCAGCACACATCTGATCCAGAACTGGAAGGGTGTCATGGCAGGAACCCTGCCGGTAGTCAGAGGTATGATCAACAGCCTTGTAGTAGCAACCTGCAGTGCTGTGCTGTGTACCTACTTCTCTACCATGACCGCATATGCGATCCATGTATATGATTTTAAGTTAAAGAAGTTCATGTTTACCTTTATCCTGGCAATCATGACCATTCCTACCCAGGTTACCGCACTCGGATTTATCCAGTTGGTAGCTGATATGAAGCTGGAGGATAACTTTATCCCCCTGATCATCCCGGCAATCGCAGCACCTGCTACTTTCTTCTATATGAAGCAGTACATGGAAAGTGCATTGCCCCTGTCTCTGGTAGAGGCAGCCAGAATCGATGGTTCCGGTGAGTTCCGTACATTTAATTCCATCGTATTGCCGCTGATGAAGCCGGCAATCGCAGTACAGGCGATCTTCACTTTCGTAGCGAACTGGAATAACTACTTCACACCGGCACTGGTTCTGCATGATGACAAGATGAAGACATTACCTATCCTGATCGCTCAGCTGCGTTCCGCAGACTTCCTGAAGTTTGATATGGGTCAGGTGTATGTAACGATTGCATTCTCTATCTTCCCTGTTATCATCGTATACCTGTTCCTTTCCAAGTACATTGTCCAGGGCGTGGCAATGGGAAGCGTCAAGGGTTAATATTTCGCCAGCAACATTCAATACATAAATCTCTCCTGAAAAGCGGCACTCTTCCCCGGAGTGGCGCTTTTCGCTTGCAAAAAAACGGGGAAACGGGTATAAAATAAAGAGAAGAGTGAACGTGTATTTTGAGGAAGAAAGAGGTAATTGCCATGCAGATGTATGAGGTGACAGCACTGGCACCGGAAGGACCGGAGGAAGTCTATCAGGCGATGGTGTTTGCAGAAGATGAAGATGATGCCTTGAACCAGCTGGAGGAACAGCTGAAGGAGCAGGGTATTGCCCATGGAATGTGTATGGCGGAAGAAGTGTAGTGTAAAGTGTGAAAAGAACTTCTAATCACTCAGAGCAAAGGCTCTTTCGCGAAGAAGTTCTATGTTTCACACGCAAATTTGCGCCAATGCGCAAACTTTGCAGGTTATGGAAGGATGTGAGTGTTGCAAATGGAAAATTCCTATCGTTTTTTTGAGAATAAAGATTGTAAATATTTCCCCTGCCACAAGGGACTTGCAGATTTCAACTGCCTGTTCTGCTACTGCCCCATGTACCGCTTGGAGCACTGCCCCGGGAATCCCAGGTATTTCGAGAAAAATGGCAGACGGATCAAGGATTGCTCGGGCTGCACCTTCCCGCATGATCCGGAGCATTATGATACGATCATGCAGATTCTGCGGGAGGCATAACACATTTTTCTGGAAAATAAACACGTTTTTTGCACATTTTTCTAAAACGAAAAGCCGATAGTCTGTTTTGACAGATTACCGGCTTTTTATGTGCGGAGACGGTGGGATTTGAACCCACGTGCCCCGGAGGGCTAACGCATTTCGAGTGCGCCCCGTTATGACCACTTCGATACGTCTCCAAAAGATTACAACGTAGATTATTTTATCTGAAAAATAACCGTTTGGCAAGGGGAGAAACGAAAAAACCTAGTAGTTTCTATTGTTTGCGATGGCATTTACCGCCTGATTTGAAAAATTATTTTTGCAGCCAGTAGTTTTTGCAAATTTTCCGATGGAAACCACCGGATTTTACCGCCTGGCAAGGGAATTACGCTTTTGTAGCAGTATTTTTCCGGGAAAAGGATCTTTTGCAATGAGATTATTACTGCTTACGTGATGATAATAAGTTTGTAAGCGGTAATAATAAAAAAAGATGTTGACAGAACAACATCAGCGTAGTATATTGCAGATAAATACTTTGATAGTCAAAACAATTTGAAATGAAAGGCAAACACGCCGGAGACGACAAAGTAGTAAAGCAAGGTATCAGAAACACAATAATGAAATGCATAAGGAGAGCAAAAACATGTTAGAAAAAGTAGCAGCCATCATCAGAGAACAGTTAAACCAGGAGGATGTAGAAATCACAGAGGCAACCCGTTTCAAGGAGGATCTGGAAGTAGACTCCCTGGATCTGTTTGAACTGGTAATGGCGTTTGAAGAGGAATATGGTGTATCCATTCCTTCCGAGGAATTGGAAAATATGGCAACAGTAGGTGATGTTATCAGATATATTCAGGAGCATGCATAAGGACTGCATATCTGCCCTCATGTGGGCTTAGACCTTTTGACCCTGGTATCATCAGAATATGTAATATAACGCAGAATGACGAGAAGGATCAGAAAGACAATGAAAACAAAGATCACGGAACTTCTACAAATAGAATATCCCGTTTTCCAGGGCGGTATGGCCTGGGTGGCAGAACATAAGCTGGCGGCAGCGGTATCAAATGCCGGAGGCTTAGGTATCATCGGTGCCGCTTCCGCTCCGCCTGAGGTTGTCCGGGAGGAAATCCGTAAATGCAAAGAACTGACTGACAAACCCTTCGGCGTGAATATCATGCTGCTCAATCCCAATGCGGAGGATGTAGCGAAGATTGTCGTGGAAGAAGGAGTAAAAGCGGTAACGACTGGTGCTGGAAACCCGGGAAAATTCATGGAACTGTGGAAGAATGCCGGAGTGAAAGTCATTCCGGTGGTAGCCAGTGTGGCTATGGCGAAGATGATGGAGCGTGCCGGAGCGGACGCTGTGGTGGCGGAAGGCATGGAAAGCGGTGGACATATCGGTTCCACCACGACCATGGCGCTGGTTCCGCAGGTAGTGGATGCGGTATCTATCCCGGTGATCGCAGCTGGAGGTATCGCCGATGGCAGAGGAATGGCGGCGGCTTTTATGCTGGGAGCGGAAGGTATCCAGATGGGCACCCGGTTCGTCGCATCAAAGGAATCCATCGTCCATGAAAATTATAAGAATCAGATCATCAAGGCAAAGGATATTGATTCTGTAGTGACGGGAATGTCTACCGGACATCCGGTGCGTTCTTTACGTAATCAGATGACCAGGGAGTATCTGAAGCTGGAAAAAGAGAATGCCGATTTCATGGAACTGGAAAAGCTGACACTGGGATCTCTCAGGAAGGCAGTGCAGGACGGAGATACCGTAAACGGAACACTGATGGCGGGACAGATTGCAGGCTTGATCCGCAGAGAACAGACCTGCCGTGAGATTATTGAAGAAACAGTACAGCAGGCGCAGGAGTGCATAGCGGCACAAGGACAGCATAAATAAAATATAGCGACAGGTAACCGCTGACAACAGATTTCGAACAGCGACAGGCGGCGTAGTTATATGGAAAACGGCGCATTATAAAAAATGTGCTGTAACCGAGGAGAACAATAGCATCACATAGTAATTAGGAGAAGACAAAATGAGCAGGATCGCATATTTATTCCCGGGACAGGGCTCCCAGTACATAGGAATGGGCAAGGAGTTCTATGATACTTACCCGGAAGCACAGGCGGTATGGAAGCTGGCAGACAAGGTGCTCCAGAATCTGTATTGGCAGGATAAGCGGGAAGTACAGGCGGAAAGCGGACATCCGTACTCCATGGAACAGCTGACCTTTGAAGAAAATCCTTATATCAACATTACGGAATACACACAGATCGCCATGCTGACCATGGAAGTGGCAATTCTGAAAGTATTGGAGGCAAAAGGACTGAAAGCGGAGATGGCAGCAGGCTTAAGCCTGGGAGAATATGGGGCGCTGGCTGCCGCTGGTGTGATGGAGCTGCCGGATCTGTTCCGGATCATCCGGATGCGTGGTATCTATATGCAGGAGGCCTATCCGGAAGGCGGAGCCATGGCAGCAATATTAGGACTGGACGGAGATACCGTGGCAAAAATCTGCGGACAGACAGCAAAAGAAACCGGCAAAGTCGTCTCGGTGGCAAATTATAACTGCCCGGGGCAGATCGTGATCACCGGAGAGGCAGATGCAGTAGCAGCAGCATCGGAAGCACTGAAAGAAGCAGGTGCAAAACGCTGTGTACCCTTAAAGGTCAGCGGACCATTCCATTCAGCTTTGCTGAAAACTGCGGGAGAACAGCTGGCAGAAGAATTGAAAAGCGTCAAGCTGTCAACCCCTTGGATTCCTTACGTGTCCAACGTAACAGCGGATTATGTGACAGATGCGTCACAGGTTGCGGAACTGCTGAAACAACAGGTATCCAGTCCCGTTCATTTCACCCAGAGCGTAGAGCGGATGATCGCAGATGGCGTGGACACTTTCATAGAGATCGGCCCGGGGAAGACACTCGGCAGCTTCGTACGGAAAATTGACAGAAATGTCAAAGTATACAATATCGAGAAACCGGAGGATCTGGACCGGGTGATGGAGGAACTGGCATGTTGACAGGAAAAAGTCTGACAGGACAAGTTGCTATTGTCACAGGGGCATCACGGGGCATCGGAAAAGCAGTGGCACAGGCACTGGCAGCAGAAGGAGCCACGGTGATCATTAATTATAACGGCTCTGCAGAAGCAGCGGAAGCGGTGGCGGCGGACATCCGAAGCCAAGGCGGCATGGCGGAGGCTGTGAAATGCAATGTCGCAGATTTTGCAGAGAGTGAAGCCTTTGTAAAGGCAGTAACAGAGAAATACGGCAGAGTTGACATCCTTGTCAATAACGCCGGGATCACACGGGACAATCTGATCGTGCGGATGACGGAAGAAGAATTCAATGCAGTCCTGGATACGAACCTGAAAGGCGCATTTCACATGATCCGGCATCTGACGAAGACCTTTATGAAGCAGAGATATGGGAAAATCATCAATATCTCTTCTGTCAGTGGCATCGTCGGGAATGCAGGGCAGGCTAATTATTCCGCCTCCAAGGCGGGACTGATCGGTCTGACGAAAAGTGTAGCGAGAGAACTGGCATCCCGGAATATCTGTGTGAATGCCGTGGCACCTGGATTTATCCGGACAGATATGACAGATAAGCTTCCGGAGGCGGTACAGGATAATGCGGTTGGACAGATCCCGCTTAAGAAAATGGGAAGACCGGAGGATGTCGCACAGGCGGTTCTGTTCCTGGCAGGAGATGCCTCGGACTATATTACCGGCCAGGTGCTGTGCGTGGACGGCGGTATGGCGATGTAAAACTATGTCCGGCAACAGTAAAGCAGAATAGAAAATATGTCCGCTAACGGTACAGCAGGATAGAAAATAAGTCAGGATGCGAGGGAGTATATCAGTATGGGTAAAAATAGAAGAGTTGTAGTAACAGGCATGGGAGCCATCACCCCTATTGGCAACAGCGTAGAGGAATTCTGGAATGGTATCAAAGAGGGCAAGACCGGATTCGGTCCTATAACCTATTTTGATACTGCGGATTACCGTTGTAAGCTGGCGGCGGAAGTGAAGGATTTTGATCCCGCACAATATATGGACAAAAAATCCGCCCGCAGAATGGAGCAATTCTGCCAGTTTGCTGTGGCGGCTGCCGGACAGGCCATCTCGGATGCTGGTCTTACTATGGAACAGGAAGATCCTTATATGGTGGGCTGCAGTGTGGGAAGCGGCATCGGAAGCTTACAGGCCATGGAGCGGGAATATGACCGCCTGAAGGAAAAAGGCCCCGGCCGGGTAGGCCCTATGCTGGTGCCTCTGATGATCTCTAATATGGCAACAGGCAATGTCAGCATTGCCTATGGGCTGAAGGGCAAGAGCCTGAATGTGGTTACTGCCTGCGCAACCGGTACACATTCCATCGGAGAAGCATACCGTACGATCCAGTACGGTGATGCGGATGTAATGATAGCGGGAGGAACGGAAAGCTCCATTACACCCATCGGCATTGCCGGATTTTCCGCACTGACAGCATTGTCATTTAGTGAGGATCCGGAACGGGCATCCATTCCTTTTGACAAGGAGAGAAACGGCTTCGTCATGGGAGAGGGTTCCGCTATCGTGGTACTGGAAGAGCTGGAGCATGCAAAGAGGCGCGGGGCGAAGATCTATGCGGAACTGACCGGCTACGGCTGTTCTTCGGATGCTTATCATATTACATCCCCTGCGGAGGATGGCAGCGGAGCAGCCACCGCCATGCTGAATGCCTTAAAAGACGGTGGTGTGGCACCGGAAGAGCTTACCTATATCAATGCCCATGGAACCAGCACCCATCATAATGACCTGTTCGAGACCAGAGCGATCAAGCTGGCATTTGGAGAATATGCATATGACCTGAAGATCAATTCCACCAAATCCATGGTGGGACATCTTTTAGGAGCAGCAGGTGCAGTGGAGTTTGTCACCTGTGTAAAAGAAATTCAGGAAGGCTATATCCACCGCACCGTGGGACTGCGTGAGACGGAGGAGGAACTTGACCTGAATTACTGCCGGGACAGCTACGAAGAAGAGGTGCCTTATGCACTGACCAATTCGTTGGGCTTCGGTGGACATAATGCGAGTCTGCTGTTGAAGAAGTACACAGAATAACCGCAGCAGATGTTCAAGGCACAGGATAGAAGGCAGAGCATCAACGAGGACGATTGCACAATGCGAGGAAGTAGTTGATACGACAGCATTCGCGGAACGGAGGAACAATGTCAGTTTATAATACACAGGAAATCATGGAGATTCTGCCCCACAGACATCCATTTCTGCTGATCGATACTATCGAGGAGCTGGAGCCCGGTGTGCGGGCAGTGGGACGAAAAAATGTGACCTTTAACGAACCGTATTTTGCCGGGCATTTTCCGGGGAACCCGGTGATGCCGGGCGTGTTGATCATGGAAGCACTGGCACAGACAGGTGCGGTTGCAATTCTGTCTCTGCCGGAGCATCGTGGTAAGACCGCTTATTTTGCAGGGATCGATAAGGCAAAATTCAAACAGATGGTGCGCCCCGGAGACACCTTGGAGCTGGAGACCACCATTATCCGCAGTAAGGGACCGGTGGGTGTCGGGGAAGCGATCGCCAAGGTAAACGGAAAACTGGCAGCGAAGGCAGAGCTTACCTTTGCGTTGAAATAAAAATAGTCTGCGGAAGTGATTTTTTATGAGCGGGACAGAGAGATAAGAGTGACGCAGAATAAGAGGTGCAGGTATGGGAAGTGTAGATACAGAAACAGAGATCAAATGCCCGAAATGTAAGAAAATGATAAACAGAGACCGGGCAGCGAAAAATAAATATGTCTGCTATGAGTGTGGTTATTATTTCCGGGTTAAGACCCACAACCGGATCCGCATGGTGGCAGACCGGAAAAGCTTTCAGCCCTGGTTCGAGGAGATAGAAGAGAGCAATCCACTGAAATATGAGGGCTATGAAGAAAAGCTGTCGGAGGCCAGGGAAAAATCCGGTGTAAAAGAAGCTGTGACCGTAGGTGAATGCGAGATCTACGGGGAAAAGGCTGTGATCGGCATCTGCGAATCCAAATTTATGATGGGCAGTATGGGGCATGTGGTCGGCGAGAAAGTCACCCGGGCAATTGAAAAGGCGACAGAATTGCGGCTGCCTGTATTTTTGTTCTGCTGTTCCGGCGGTGCGAGAATGCAGGAGGGAATCGTGTCACTGATGCAGATGGCAAAAACCTCCGCAGCGATCAAACGGCATGGAGAAGCAGGACTTCTCTATGCGACTATTTTGACAGATCCCACCACAGGTGGTGTAACGGCCAGTTTTGCTATGCTGGGAGATGTGATCATGGCGGAACCGGGAGCCTTGATCGGCTTCGCAGGACCGAGAGTTATTAAGCAGACTCTGGGACAGCGCCTCCCTGATGGCTTCCAGACAGCGGAATTTTTGCAGGAGCATGGTTTTGTGGACGGTATCGTCCGCCGGGAGAATCTGAAGAAGACCTTATATTTCCTGATCACGACGCATCGGTGCAGTGAGGGGAATTATGCGGATTTTAAGAAAAATTTTGACTTCCATTTTGAACCTACGGAGATCGTGAAGGAACGGTCAATACTGACACTCCCCAGAACGGCATGGGAAAAGGTCAAGACCGTCCGGAGAGTGGACAGACCGGCAGCAACCGACTATATTCCCTACATTTTCGATTATGTAGTGGAGGCTCACGGAGACCGTTATTATGGGGATGATAAAGCACTGGTAGGTGCAGTGGCATTCCTGGACGGGCAGCCGGTGACAGTGCTGGCAGATGTGAAGGGCAAGGATTTTGCGGAGTGTGCCAGACGCAATTACGGTATGCCCATGCCGGAGGGGTATCGTAAGGCACTGCGCCTGATGAAGCAGGCGGAGAAATTCAACAGACCCATTATCAGCTTTGTGAATACGCCGGGAGCCTTCTGCGGTGTGGAGGCGGAGGAGAGAGGACAGGGCGAGGCTATTGCCCGGAACCTGCTGGAGATGTCGGCCCTGAAGGTACCGGTATTGTGCATCCTTATTGGAGAAGGCGGCAGCGGCGGAGCATTGGCTACGGCGGTAGGCAATGAGGTATGGATGATGGAAAATGCCACATACTCGATCCTGTCTCCCGAAGGCTTTGCTTCTATATTATGGAAGGATGCTGACCGTGCCAGAGAAGCCAGTGAAGTCATGAATATTACATCCGAGGACCTGAAACGCCTCGGAGTGATCGAGAGGATTGTACCGGAATACGGCGGGGCAGACCAAAGTACCGTGGAAGCCATCGGCGGGTATCTCAAGGAACATATCAAGGAATTCCTGCAAAAATATACCGGCATGACCGGTGAACAGATCGCAGAGGAACGTTATGAAAGGTTCCGCAAGTATTAAAGCGGTAATGAGAGGTGATGTGGGATGAAGCACGGAAAAATGATCCTGGGGGAATTACATGCAGATATTCCCGTGATCCAGGGAGGCATGGGTGTGGGAATCAGCCTGTCCGGTCTGGCGGGAGCAGTGGCAGCCGCCGGTGGGATCGGCATTATTTCTACTGCCCAGATCGGTTTCCGGGAGCCGGATTTTGACAGAGATCCCATCGCCTGTAATCTGCGTACTATCGGAAAAGAAATAGAAAAAGCAAGACAGACCGCAAGAGGCGGTATCGTCGGTGTCAACATCATGGTGGCAACGCAGCGTTACGAGGATTATGTCAGGG
>ULJN01017590.1_pt1 | contig 31291 bp, 39 predicted proteins | sample 1950921 | NCBI WGS metagenome assembly ULJN01 (sample SAMEA4835476, study PRJEB28245) | human gut metagenome | biome: gut microbiome; material: fecal sample | place: Denmark | collected 2008
GAACAAAAAGTGGGTGCAAAAAGGTGCAAGTTGGAACAAAAAGTGGGTGCAAAAAGGTGCAAGTTGGAACAAAAAGTGGGTGCAAAAAGGTGCAAAGTTAATGAAAATACGTGTATTTTTGCTTAAAATATGGTATAATTAAGGTAAGTATTGGAGGAATTTACCATGAAAAGAAAAATATATAATGATTTATTAGAATGGAAAAACGAAACTGTCTTTAAACCCTTAATGATTTTAGGAGTTAGGCAATGTGGAAAATCATATATAATTGATAAATTTTGTAAGAATGAATATAAGTATTACAAGAAAATAAACTTGTTAGATGATAAGGCGGTTGTTGATTTATATAAATCAAATAAGTCTTCTTTAGATAAATTTAGAGATTTAAAATTAATTATTGACTTTGATTATGATAAAGAGGATTCTATTTTATTTATTGATGAGATACAAGAATCTGAAGAATTAATTTCTGATTTAAAATATATTAATGAAAATCATAGCAATGTTAGAATTATATGTGCTGGATCTCTTTTAGGAGTAAAACTTGCTAAGCTAACTAGCCCTTTCCCTGTCGGAAAAGTTAAAAGACTTTATATGTATCCAATGGATTTTGAGGAGTTTTTAATAGCCTTTAATCAAGAAGCGTTACTTGACAAAATAAATGAATGTTTTGATAAAAATGAGTCGATGGGAGTTGTTCATGAAGTTGCATTAAGTTACTACAGAGCCTACTTGCTATCTGGGGGTATGCCTGAAAGTGTATCTAAATTAATTAGTTGTAATAATGACTACTATAACTTTGATTTAAATATACTTAGTAATATTATTGAAGACTATATGAACGATATGAACTATCATGTTAATAATTCTTATGAAACATTAAAGATTAGAAAAATTTATTACTCATTAATTTCTCAACTACAAAATGTATCTAAAAAGTTTCAATATTCTGTAATTGAAAGTAACTCTAAGTCAAGAGACTACTCTTCTTCATTAAGTTGGCTAGTGGAAAGCAGCATGGTACAAGTATGTAAATGTATTAAATTACCTGAAAAACCATTACTTGGTTTTGTAGACGAAGATACTTTTAAAGTATATTATTCTGATGTGGGAGTTTTTAATAGATTAGTAAACAATGATGTTAAAACAATACTTTTAGATGAAATGAAGATATATAAAGGAATAATTACTGAAAACTATGTTGCAAATCAATTAAAATCAAATGGTATTGATTTACTTTATTGGAAAGGAAATAGAGATGCTGAAGTAGACTTTCTTATCACTACAGAAAACGATGGAGTTATTCCGATAGAAGTAAAAGCGGATAATAATACTCAGTCAAAGAGTTTAAATGTTTATAATGATTTATACTCTCCAAATTATATGATAAGAATTAGTACTAAAGATTTTGGTTATAACCCTGATAGTAAAATTAAATCAATTCCTTTATATGCTACTTATCTTATAAAGAAGTTATCATGTAATAGTAAATAGATTAGTAAGTAATTATGAAAGAAGATAAAGATTATGAAAAAGAAATAGAAGCTAATACTAAAAGATATACTAAAGAAGAAATATTAAAAAGTATATATAAGATTCTTCACACTCTTTAGTCTTTTTAAATTATCATAGTTAGCACTCTATATTGACGAGTGCTAATTTTTGTGGTATAATATATGACGTAAAAAGGAGGAATGAAATATGTTTGATATGAATAATAATGAAGAAGAAAACGTTCTAGAAAAATATGGACGTAATATAAATGAAGATGTGAAGTCTCGTAAGATAGACCCTATTATTGGGCGTGATGAAGAGATACGTAGCATCACTAGAATTTTATCTAGAAAAACAAAAAACAACCCTGTTCTAATTGGCGAACCAGGTGTTGGTAAAACTGCTATAGTTGAGGGACTTGCACAGAGGATTGTAAAAGGAGACGTTCCAGAAAGTTTGAAAAACAAAACTGTTTGGGAGTTAAATATGGCAAGCTTGATTGCAGGTGCTAAATACCGTGGTGAGTTTGAAGAAAGACTTAAGAAAGTACTTGATGAAGTCAAAAAAAGTGAGGGAAACATCATAATGTTTATTGATGAAATTCACACCATAGTAGGTACAGGTGCAGTGGAAGGAGCAATGGACACAGGTAACATTTTAAAACCAATGTTAGCTCGTGGTGAAATTCATGTAATTGGTGCTACTACTTTAAATGAGTATAGAATGTACATTGAAAAAGATGGAGCTCTTGAAAGAAGGTTTCAAAAAGTTATAGTAAGTGAACCAACTGTTGAAGATACTATTACTATCTTGCGTGGTTTAAAAGAAAGATTTGAGATATTCCATGGTGTTACTATTCAAGATAAAGCTCTTGTAAGTGCAGCGACTCTATCTAATAGATATATAACTGATAGATTTTTACCTGATAAAGCAATAGATTTAGTAGATGAAGCTTGTGCAACAATAAGAGTGCAAATGGATAGTGTACCTACTTCACTTGATGAAGTTACAAGAAAAATATTAACCCTTCAAGTTGAAAAAGAGGCTTTAAAGAAAGAAAAAGATGAAGTTTCTGTTAAAAGACTTGAAGCTCTTGATAAAGAACTATATGACTTAAAAAGTAAAGAACAAGAACTAAGTAGTAAGTGGAAAGAAGAAAAAAGTGTTAATGAAGAAATAAAAAGAGTTAAATCTGATATTTCTAAATATACTTTTGAATTTGAGAATGCTAAAAATAATTATGACCTAGAAACTGCTGCTAGAATTAAAAATGAAGTATTACCTAAATTAAATGAAAAACTTAATGAGTTAAGTAAGAAAGGTAAAGAAGGAATTTTATCTGACGTGGTTACTAGTGAAGACATTGCTAATGTAATTAGTAAATGGACTAATATTCCTTTATCAAAGTTAATTTCTAGTGAAAAAGAAAAAGTCTTACACTTATATGATAACTTAAAGAAACGTGTTAAGGGACAAGATGATGCATTAAAGTTAGTAAGTAATGCTATACTTCGTTCAAGAAGTGGTATAAAGGATCCTAATAGACCTATTGGTACATTTATGTTTTTAGGTCCTACTGGTGTAGGTAAAACAGAAGTTGCAAGAAGTCTAGCATATGAGTTATTTGACGACGAAGCACACATGATTAGAATTGATATGAGTGAGTATATGGAAAAGTATTCAGTATCAAGACTTATTGGTGCAGCACCAGGATATATTGGGTATGAAGAAGGTGGACAACTTACTGAAAAAGTAAGAAGAAACCCCTATTCTATTGTTTTGTTTGATGAAATAGAAAAAGCACACCCTGATGTGTTAAATTTACTTTTACAAATATTAGATGAAGGAAGATTAACTGACTCAAATGGTAGATGTGTCAACTTCAAAAACACTATCATAATTATGACATCTAATGTTGGAAGTGAATACATCTTAAATGGAGAAAGTAATAAAGTAACTAGTGAGCTTACTAAATACTTTAGACCAGAATTCTTAAATAGACTTGATGAGATAATTGTATTTAATAAGTTAAGTAAAGATAATTTAAGTGAAATACTTGATAATATAGTTAAACAAATCGAGCGTAGATTAGTTGATATCAATGTAAAAATCGTGCTAACAGAAGTGGCTAGAAAATACTTTATAGATAATGGGTATGATGAAGCATTTGGTGCACGTCCTTTAAAAAGACTTGTTAGTAATAAACTAGAAACACTTCTTGCTACTAAGTTAATTAATAACGAAATAAAAGCTAATAGTATAGTTACTGTTGACTATAAAGATAACAATTTAATAATTAAGTAAAAAGAAAACAGAACATTTTATTCAAATGTTCTATTTTTTTATAACCAAACACCGTAATATATAGCTCCCATTCCTAACATAAAACCAACTATCCAGAACAGTTTAACTATATCTGTTTCTTCCCATCCTAATTGTTCAAAGTGATGATGAAGAGGTGCCATTAAGAATACTTTTTTACCAAATTTTCTAATTGCTATTATTTGTATAAAACTAGATAATGTTTCTGCAATAAATACTCCACCTATTACTGCAAGTGACAATTCGTGCTTTGTAAGAATAGCTACTGCAGCAAGAGTTGCTCCAAGTCCAAGTGAACCAGTATCTCCCATAAAAACTTTAGCTGGATGTGTGTTATAAACTAGGAAACCTAATAAACTACCTACTAATATAAAGCAGAATATAGCAATTTCTTGATAACCTTGTATCCAATTACTACCCCATGAAATAATACCAAAAGATAAAAATGCTATCGCGGATAATCCCCCAGCTAAACCATCTTCCCCATCTGTGATATTAACTGCATTAGATGAACCTACTAATAAAAATAATATAAAGAATCCATATGCCCATTTTAAGTCAATATCTAAATTTAGTGAAGTAACTATTAAATGTGTACTTCCTCCATCTTTCATGTAAATATAGAAGAAAACTATTGCAATAATTATTTGAACAATTAATTTTTGTACTACAGTTAATCCATCATTGTGGTGTCTTTTTATCTTTTTTAGGTCATCTGCTAATCCTAGTAAACTATATGAAATAAATACAAATAATATAATTATTAGAGAACTAGTTATTTCTAGTGAACCTCTTATATATAAAAGTAACATTGCTATTATAGTTGGTATTATAAATATTAATCCTCCTATTGTAGGTGTACCTTCTTTTTGTAAGTGTCTTTCAGTTATCATAGTACATACACTTTGTCTAAAGTTTAGTTTTTTTAGTATAGGTAATAAGATTAAACCAGCAAATACTGATAAAAAGAATCCCATCATTAATCCCAAAATAGATTTAGCTAATATAAGCACAAAATCACTCCTCTCACTTTAATTATACATTTATGTAATTAAAATTTCAAATATTTTGGTGTTTCATTAATTAATTTAACATTAACTTTACAAGGGATCCTTCTTTTACTCTTTTACCTGGTTCTGGGTTTGTTATTACTACTGTTTTTCCACTTCCTGTGTATTCTAAATTAAAGCCTGTAAGTAGAGTTTTTGCTTCTTTTAGAGAAAGACCTCTTACATCTGGAACTGTGACGTACTTTGTTTCATACCAAAAGTATTCTCTTGGCATACCATTTGTTGTGCTTTTTAAGTCATATAAACTAATTATTGAATTAAATATGCTTTTTGCTATGGGAGCCGATGTGGAACCACCATATTGAGTCGCACCTTTTGCTCCGTCAATTGCTATATAAACAACGTATTCTGGGTCGTTTGCAGGTATGAAGCCAATAAATGAAAGGATGTAATTACCTATCATGTATTTACCATCACTTCCTACTTTTTGGGCTGTTCCAGTTTTTCCACCTATTCTATAACCTTCTATGTAAGCATTATGTCCACTTCCATTTGCTACAACACTCTCTAAAGCATATTTTACCATATCACTTGTTTCTTTAGTAATTAAGTTTTTACTTTTTAAAGTAGGAGTTGTTTCTTTAAGAATGGTACCTGTTTCATAATCACTTATGCTTTTTACTACAAATGGTGTATACATGTTTCCATTGTTAACAATAGCACTTACTGCGGTAACTTGTTGAATGGCGGTTACACTTACTCCTTGACCAAAACCAGTTGTAGCAAGTTCTAAAGGTCCCACTTTATCTAATGAAAAGATTATTCCTTTACTTTCTCCATTTAGATCTATTCCTGTTTTTTTACCAAAACCAAATTTGTCTATATAGTTAAAAAGTGTTTCTTTTCCTAGTTTATTTGAAAGTACGACAAAACCTGGATTGCTTTGTATCAATACACGAACACTTTAGGACAGAAGAATCTCTACGACAAGCCATAGTTTTTAAAGTCCTATCTTTAAGTTCGATTTTGTCGTTCATATCTAAATCTATATCTATATCTGGTGCATTAAAATCAAAATAAATATATAATCTAACATGTTTTCTATCATTATTAACTTTTTCTACAATCACTTTATCAACTAATAAATTAACTAAAAATGGTAAGTTTTCTTTTATATCTAATTTAGTAGTTAGGCAATTTTCTATTTCTTTTAATTTAGTTCTTAATCTATCTTCCTCTAAATTTTGATTTTGTGAATTATCAATTTGTTTTTGTAAAGCAAAAAGTTCTTGATTAAATTTGTCATTTCTTTTCTTAAATTCAAAATCATCAATTATTCCTTTTAAACTTAAATCTAATAATTTATCTTTTTGTTTTTCAATTTGATCTATTTTTCTATTAATATCTTCTGTATCAATATCAGTAGTAAAATTTTTCACTATGTTTTTATATTCTGATAAGACTTGTCCTAAATAATCTTTTTTATGTTTAATAAAATCAGTAAAGACATCTACAAAAATTTTATCTAAGTAACTTTCTTTAATAATTGGGGATTCACATTTAGATACACCATCAACTTTATATGTTCTACAAGCCCATGTTGGATTTAATGCACGATTAGATCCACCACTACGAATAAAGATACTATTACAATCTTTACAAAAAAGTTTTGCAGAATATTTATATTTTTTAATATGTTCTTCAGAATTAAGAACATGTCTTGATGGTAATTTTTTTCTTTTTTCATGTAATAAGTTAGCCTTATCCCATAATTCTTCTGATACTATTGGTGGAATTCTATCATCTTTTTCTATAATGTTATCTTCCTTAGGTAATTTCTTTTTCTTATGAGTTTTATAATCCTCAACTTCACTAAGTTTAGCAGTATAATAACCTTTATATCTAGGGTTAGATAGCATCTTTGCTAAAGTTGTTTGACAATAAGGTTTTCCTTTAGAATTTACATATCCCATTTCTGCTAATTCTTCACCAATCTTTTTTAATCCAACACTACCACTTGCATAAGTAGTAAATAAATATTTAATCATTGGTGCTTCATTTGGATTAATTTCATATCTTCCATCTTTTTTATAATAACCAGTTAAATTACCACCTATTAATTTTCTATCTTTAATCATTCTATTAATACCAAACTTAACTCTTTCAGATAATTTACGAACTTCGTCTTGTGCCATACTAGACATAATAGTAAGTCTAAATTCTGCATCTTCTTGAATAGTATTCAAATTATCAGAAAGGAAGTAAACAATTACACCTTGTTTTAATAGATATTCAGTATATTTAATACTATCTACTGTGTTTCTAGAAAATCTTGATATTTCTTTTGTTAGTATTAAATCAATTTTACCTAAAGTAGCATCTTCTATCATCTTTAAAAAAGAATCACGATTTTTTACTGCAGTACCAGAAATACCCTCATCAATATAACCACGAGTAAAAATCCAATTCTTATTTTCTTTAATCATATCTTCAAAATAATTTTGTTGATTTTCAAGTGAATTTAATTGATCATCTTTATCAGTAGAAACACGACCATAGTAAGCAACTTTTAATTGCATATCATAAATTGTTTTTCCTTTTCTTAAATCTTCTCTTGCTTTTTTAATATCCATATATAACACTTCCTTTCATGTGTTCTTGAAACCCAAGATAACTAGGATGATTGCATGTTACCTCTCTTGGAAAGGATTGTCAAATCATCCTCAGTATTTTGGGAATATTCATTTCTAATTTTTTTTAATCTAGACATAATAGAATTTTCCATTTCATTAAATGTTCTAAGATCACTTACTTTTTCATCATATAACTCTTTATTAATAATTAATCTATATTCAAGTAATTTATATTCAAAAGGTAAATGTTTTGTACTAAATCTAACTTCTATATCATTTTCTAACATAGAATAGCCTCCAGTTAAAAATATGAACTAGTTAATTAAGTTATTCATTTTTTACACTTGAATTTAATAGCTCTTTTTGTAGAGTATTATCTATTTCAAGTGGATTCTTTAAATGTATTTCTATTGTAGATTTAGTATTATTTCCATTATCAATTTCTATATGGAATACTTCTTTATTAACTTTACCTTTTATAAATGTTAGTTCTTTTGTAGTTAGTTTTTCTTTTAACTCAAAACTAGCAAAAGTACGATTATTATTTTCTTTATATTCAAATAAATTTATTTTATCTTTTAATAAATTTTGAATGACTTCAACTATATTATTTAATTTTGCTATTTCTTCTTCTTTAAATTTATCATAAGCTGATAATTCTTCTTTATATAAATTTTTATTATTTCTATTTCTAGTTAATCTATCATATTTAGTTTGTATATTCTCAACTACAAAATAAGTACTACTTAAATCTTTTAAAGGTGTTATTTCTCTAGGTAATTCACCTTTAGAATAGCAAGATAATTTTTTATAGATGACTGTGTCCCTAAATATTGGATAACCTATATTTGGGAATATAATAGTTTTATAATGCAGATTCTTAACTTCATCTGGTGTTAGTAAATCACGAGCAATTAAGGAAGTAGATTTATTTCCATTATAATTCATTAAACTAACAGACTGACTAATTGAACTAGCCTCAATAGTTTTTTTACCAAGTCTTTTACTAATAGCCTCTGCAGTATCCATTGTGTTAGTTTTAAGATAAGCAAGTCCAGAGTTATCAAGTATAATTTGTGCTACTTCTTTACCATATACATTATCTAATTGGCTTAAACTTTGTATAAATAAGTGATAACGAAGTCCACGAGAACGAGCCACACTAATTATGGATTCTATGCTCGGTTCAATTAATGGTGGACAATTTGAAAACTCATCACAAATCCAATCAATTTCTATTGGTACTTTTTTACTATCAGTAGAGTTAGCAAGTTTTACTAATTCTTTATAAAGTAAACCTAATATAATGGTAACTAAAGAATAGTAAATTTTATCTTCATCTGGAATAATACAAAAGATAGCTGACTTTTCTTTACCTAATATATCAAAATCAAAATCTGATTTACTAGTAACGTTAGCAACATTGACATCATCAAATATTGCCATTTTTTCTGAAAAAACACTAGTAATAGATTTATATGTATTTTCACTAGATGATAATATAGGAATTAAACTATCTTTAGACTTAGATCCATAAGGTTTTTGTTCTATATAGAATTTAAACTTTTTAGAGTTTTTATCTTCCATAGTAGAGTTTTGAAACTTACGAATAGAAGTCATAGTAATTTGTTCTCTTTTAATTTTATTATCTTTATATTCTTCTAAACAGAAACCAATTAAACCCTCTAATAAGTTTTTAGCACTATTATTCCAAAAAGGATCTTTTCCTTGTGTTTTATCATAAGTAATCATAGATGCTAGAGATGTAATTAATCTATTAGTTTCTGCATAACTAGATATAGATTTATTTTGATATTCTAGTTGTAAATTTTCTTCATTTGTTTCATTAGCCAATTTTTCATATTTAATATAGTTTTCATATTCACGAATAATAGGCTCTAATATATTTATATGGTTAGATAATTCTGGATGCCTAAAATCTATTGTTAAGACTTTATATCCTTTATCATATAACATTTTAGAAGTAGTTTGGTATATTTCACCTTTAGGATCAGTTACAAAGACACTTCTAGATTTTTTGGCATTTGCTATAAAGGTTACCATATTAATAACACAAGTAACACTTTTACCAGAGCCACTTGATCCTAAATAAACATAATGGGGTGTTTCTTTATCAAACCATACATGAGATACATTTTTATCATAATATACTGGAAAACCAACTTCATTAATATTAGATATTCTTTCTTTAGTAAAATACTTATTTATTTCTGCTTCAGTAGAAAACCTTGCTGATCCATATTCATTATTATTTTTTACTTTATGTTTAGATATAATAGGCTCTATATACATAAAACCTATAATAAATAAAACAATAAATAGCAATAAAATTAAAAGGGATAAATTCATAATCTATCCCTCATTAATCTATTGCTATAATTCATAGTCCTCCTCAGAATCTAGTTCTTTTTCTGGATAATAATAAAGTTGTTCAAACATATCTATATCTAATTTAGATAAATCTAAATAAACTTCTTTATTACCATAATATTGTTTTAATTTTAAGATAGTACCATCTTCAAAACTAAATTCTTTAGATGAATTTAATATAGTTTGTAAATCATTAAATTTCTCATCTATTTCATCAATATTATTCATAATCTAAATTAACCTCGTTTTCTTTTTTTAAAACTTCTTTTTTAGCAAGATCTAATCCATGTTTTAGAGTGTGACTATTAGCAATTTGTTCTCTAGTTAATTCTAAAGCATCTAAAGTGTCATCTAATTCATAAGTATAACCATATTCGTGATTTTCAAGTTCACTAACGAACATATCCTTAATATAACCCTCACCAGTTTTATCTGCTTTGATTAAATCATTATGTTCTTTTCTTAAAGTATCCCACATATCACCAAACTTTTTAGCATCAGTTTTTCTAATAAATCCACCTCCACCAATAGAAACAACTTTATCAGTATCATTAGGATCTAATCCTAATTCTTTCATACCTTGATTAAATTGTTCATCAGAAAAAGCAAATTTCATTGGAAATTCATTAATTATTTTTTGATGTCTTTGTTTAACTTCATCATATTTATTAGTCATTTATATCATCCTCCTTATTGACTTCTGATATTCTTTTTAAAGCAACATCATAATATTTTTTATTAATTTCAAACCCTATAAATTTTCTATTTTCTAAAAGACTAGCAACTGCTGTTGTACCACTACCAATAAAACAATCTAAAACAACTTCATTTTCTTTAGAACTATTCCTTATTAACTTTCTAATTAAAGGAAGTGGCTTAATAGTAGGATGTCCATACATTTGCTTATCTTTTACATTTAGAGTAGATAAATAAATTGTCTTAGCATCTTCATAAGAATTCGGTTTACAATAACCACCTTTTCTAAAATACAAGCAATATTCTTTATCACCTAAATATTTATTACTATATAAGGGCATAGGATTCGTTTTACCCCATATAATAATTTCTAATTTGCAACCAAGTTGTTCAACGAAATACTTCATGTAAGTAGGTATTTGTCTGCCATTACACCAGATATATATATTAATTTCTTTCATAACTCTAATTAGCTCATCTAAGATAGATAAATCATATCCATTAACTAAATTATTGGCTTTTAATTCATTTTCTAATTTAGTTAAGTCATAACATAATCTGCCAAATCCTTTTTTACCACCTTTAGTACAAATATCATAAGGTGGATCTATAATAACTAAATCTACTGAGTTATCTGGTATTTTTTTAATACCTACAAGACAATCTTCGTTGTATATTTTATTTAACTGCAAATTTATGATTCCTTTCATAAAAAAAGGTAGGAAATATATCCCACCTTTGCCTAGTTAAATATTCATAATCAATATTTAATATATTACTTAATCTATATAAATAAACACTACTAACATTTCTTATCTTATCATTTTCCATCTTACTAAGAGTAGAGATAGATATATTAGAAATATTAGATAGTGCTTGTAAAGTTAAATTATTTTTTAATCTTTCTTGTTTTAATATTTTTCCAATTTTATTTATAAAAATTCCTCCTTTCATCAAAAAAAAGACAACTAGTTAAAGTTGCCTTATAAAAAATCTATTTGTTCTTTTCAAATTCATATTCTATATTATACTTTATGTCTTTTATATCCCAATCAATATACTTTTTTTCTTCAATACCTGCATATTCTTTTAGTTTGTTTAAATAATCAAAAGTATATCTTCTAACTTCATCTGGAAGTGATGCAGAAGATTCAAAGACATAATTATCAACCATTAAGATTAATGCTAATAATCTTTCTTCAACCTCATAATTTTTTTTAATAATTTTTTTTAATATTTTTTTTACTCATATAATAGTGCCTTTCTGAATCACTTTACTTATAAAAAAAATTAGTCCTGTACTAGCGACTAATCAAGGCTTTACTACATACCTCTAAATAAGAAGTGGGATGTTTAGTAAAGTAAAATGGTTCAATGTGGTAACTCTTACCACAAATTAATAATACCATAATACGACATTTTTTCAATAGTTATTTTATACAAATGTTTAAGAAAAATATTCATGAATTATTTTTTCTGGAAACTGATTTAAAAAGATTTTTATAGATTCAACATATTCCTTTAAATCATCATCTGTAATATTTAATGTTGGATCTATAATAGTATTTTTATATATAGTAAAAACAGATTTTTTTTCAATAAAATAATCTGGTCTTATATTTAAAAGTTTGTCTTTCGATTCACCATCCGAGTGTTTTAATACATTTTGTAAAAGTCTTAATTCATTTATTTTACAATAGCAATCAAATTGCTTAATATCCAAATTAAAACAATCTTTAAAAATATCAGAGCAGTGATCTAATCTTCTAAAGGTTTTACCTTTTATAATATTATCATTTGAATGATATTTTTGTTGAAATTTACAGAATGATATAAAAAATTGTTCTAACATTTGATATATTAAATCAATATATATTGCTAAATTTCTGTATTTCATGTTCATTACAAAATAATATCTTTCTTGACCTTTACTTTGTATTTCTAACATTGCATCATCTGGATACAAAGAATTCAATTCTTTAGGATTTTTTTCCAAATAATCAATATACTTATTTGCTTCTTCTTCTGGATTATCAAATATATTCCTAATATTATTAATATATGTATTATATGTAAAATCAATTTCATTTATAAAATTAGGAATGCTATCATAAAAATACCACTCATCATATCTTTTTTTATGCATAATATCAACTCCAATAATATTATACTATAAAAATAGGTAACCCCAAATAGAGTTACCTTAATACATCACAATATCTTAATATGACAATCATTTTGAAATAATTTGCTAAATTCTTTTTGTGCTTCTTCCATTTCATCATTAATATTTCTAATAGCATTTTCAATCTCTTGTTTATGTTTAAATCTTTGTTTTGGACTAGAACTAGATAGATAAGTTTTTAATATATCTTTTCTAGTTTGTTTTTTATTATTAAGATAATGTTTAAGTATTATCTCTTGAATAATATCATTTTCTTTTATTTTAGATATATTTTTAGATTCTTTTTTATAATTATAATCTGCATAATTAACAATAGCATTATAGATATAATTATCTATATACTTATTTTTATTATCAATAGCAGTAGTATCCACTTTAATATCTTTGATATTATTATCTTCATTTATTATATAGAAATAATTATTTATCTTATTTAATGATTCTTTGAAATTATCATATTCCAATTTAAAATTATCATTTGACTTAGAAAAGATATAATTTTTAATATCTTTAGTTAGTGATATTATTTCTTTATTTTTAATTGATCCATACTTTATTTTAGCATCTTTACAAAATCTATCATTATAAATTAGCTGACCAAGTTTTAATATTTTTTCTTCTAATATTAAATCTTTTTTATTTCTTAAAAGATAATTTTTTTCTTTAGGACTAAAGTATTTTTTTAATTCTTCAATTTCTTTATTAGTTTCTATAACTAAAGGGGTATATATTTTTTCTTTTTCTATTGTATGAATAACTTGTGCTTTTAAAAAATCAATTTCACTTTGAGATAGCTCACCAGATCTACGATAACCAACTTTATTTTTTGAATATTCATAATTTGGCTCTTTTTCCATAAATGAAAAATGAAAATGTAAATTATCTGTATCAGTGTGTAGTGCTAATTGATAAAACATTTTATCTGGATCTTTAAAACCACATCTTTTAAAAAACTTAGGCAATATATTAGTAGCAAGTTCTTGCTCTAATTTATGTACATCAATATTCTCATTAAGATAATCGTTATTAAAAGATAATACACCTTGCCATAGATTAGAATTTTCTAAATATTTGACTGCTAATTTTTTTCTTTTATCAACTTCTTTTTCAGTAGCAAACTTACCATTTTCTATAACAAGATTCATTGTATCTTCTTTAGTAAGTTTACCAGTATAATAATCAAACATAGACATAGCTCGTTTTTCTTCATTAGTATAGTAGTCAAACATTTTTTGAACTCTTTTAATACTTTTAGTATGATTTGTATATTTACTATCTGGGTTATTTAAAGCAAAAGTAAAAATAGAATTAAATATAACTTTAGGACTTTTAGTCATCTATATAATTATTCCTTATCTTTTTATGAAACTCATTTAAGGCTTTACTATTTTTAGGATCTGTTAAATTATCAAAATCCATATCAGAATATATTTGCTCATCTAATAGAGAAATATATTTTAATTTTTTAATTATATAATTTAAACTAGATTCTAATTTACTAAGTCTTTCTAAAACATCATCACTATTTAAAGCAGAAATAGAAAGAGAACAAACTGCACTTGAATAAGACAATTTGTTCTTTTCTTGATATTCTGAAATACGAGCATATTCTTCTGGGGTAAAATAAATATGTTTATCTATTTTCTTCATTACTTATTTCCTTTAATCTATTTAAGACAAAATCCATAAGTTGAATTTTTAAACTATCATAATAGACTTTATTATCTTTGGTATAAGTAATACTTTTATAATATTCATTTTCTGGTAAGAAATATCTTATACCAAACTTTTTATAATTATCTACCCATTCCTTAATTCTTCTTTGTGGTAGTTTTTTATGAAGTATATTTATATCTAAACCACCACGAGCAAAGATTTCTCTTGCACTAAGTTCTGGAAAATCGTGTTTCATCATGATAGTCCATAATTTGAATAAAGGCTCGTATTCTAACTCTCGTTTATATTTGACACTTCTTACAAAAACAGATTGCTGTAATTTAGCAATTTCATCATCAGTATATAAACGAACTTTCATTAACCCAGATCCTTTCCATTATCAAAATATTTTAAACGATTTATTAAGTCATCATTAAACTCATCATCATCTAAAATTTTGACTGCCATGTCTTGAATCTCTGGTAGTTCAATTTTAACACCAAGAATTTCTGCAGTATCACCAATTCGTTTTTCTACTTCATTACTATATAATTTTTCAATATAAAAAATCATATCAATTTCTGTTCCTTTATCATCTTTTCTCACTTCTAAATCAAGAACACTTTCATGATTTTCAATATCTTCTAGTATAGTATCAATATTTTCATTTATATATTTTTTTGACTCTTCATCAAAACTTTCTAAATAACCCTCTAATGATACATTATAGTTTTCACATACTGCATCATCTAAAGCATAGTTCACAATATCATTTGCTATTAATTTATTAATCGTTAATTTCTGTTCTAATTTCATTATCATAACCTCCTTGTTTTATCATTTCTAAATAGCCCATTTCTAGTAATTGAATCATCATTTTACAGATATGGACTTTATAATATTTTGCCATTAAACTAATTCTATTAAATAAGTCTATTGGCAACCAAAAATCAAATCTTCTCATAAAACCTCCAATCTTTAAATAGGATGAAAACACCCCTAAATTGTAAGGTATCTAAAAAAGCAGGATAAGAAACTTACACATCAAGCCTAAACTTTTCCTTATTTCATAAGGGTTTAGTGTTGTGTAAGACTTATTTCGTACTTACGAAATTCATCCTACTTTGTAGGTTGATATTAAGGTTAATATCTTATTTTTCCTTTTATTTTAGGGGTGTTTATATTAGGTGTTTTCATCCTAAATTATTATTTTTGTTAATTTTTATAGGATGGTAAAGATGGAACTTGATAATCTAGATTAGGCTTAAAAGTATTATCATCTTCGTAAGTAAAATCTATTAAACTCATACCATCTATTGTTTTACCATCCAATGAAACTTGATAATGTAAATGATTACCAGTACTATAACCAGTAGTTCCAACACTAGCAATTTGTTGTCCTTTTGTAACTGGATTACCAACTGAAACTTTGGCACTATTTGGATAGAGATGAGCATACCAAACATGATAAGTTAAATCATTTACTTCACAACTTATCTTAATTTGATTACCACCACCATTTGAAGTATCAGTTACATTTTGGTTCTGAGTGAATGATACAGATTCAACTTTTCCATCACAAGTTGAGTAAACTGGTGTTTGTGCTGAATTTGCAATATCCCATGCTTCGTGAACATCATCTTTACCAAAGACAACTCTTTGTTCCATAAAAAAACTAGTTATGGTTGAACTAGTAAAATCTATTGGTGGGGAAAATGGCTTTGCTTGATCTTCATCTATCTGACCACTTTCTGAAATATTTTCTTCTTTACAAACATCAAAATTTTTATATTTTGAAAGTTCACATACATCACTAATAGACAACATTTTTTTAGATTCTTTATCTAAATTATCTGTATATATTTCATCAAAAGTTAAACTTTCATCTTCAAGATAAAAATACAAAATTCTTTCTAATGATACATAGCCATTATTTTTTTTAAAATTTTTATTTACAACAGCTCTGTATTGTTCTGCATATTCCATATTATCCTCAACATAACCATCTGTTATATTAGCACCAAAAAAATCCATTATCATTAAAATTGGAACTAAAATAATTATTGCAACTATTATTAGTCCAGTAGTAGAAGATAAGAGCAATGCTAATATTTTTTTCATTAAATATCCATCTCTTTATCTTCTTGTTTTTCTAACACCTTAGAATATTGATTAAGTTTAGTAAGTAGATTAAATGCTCTTTTAGATAAATCAGAAATATCATGATTACTTAAATCATTTTCACTAGCAAAACATTGAATATCATTACATAATGATTCTATTAATGTATCAATACCAGATGTAGTTGCTAAACTTCTTTTCATATCATTAAAAGCATGATCATCATTATCATAAACATCATTATATTCATAAGGATCAAAATCTTTAACATAATTCATTAATTCTACTGCTAATTCATCTTCATAACTATATGGAATAGATGAATTATCAATTAAATTTTCTTTTAACAAATTATCTTCTAAAGATTCTAAATTAAGACCTTTTTCTTTATCTACAACATACCATTTATCATCTTCAAAAAGATATAAATAGTTTATATTAGATTTAGAAAAATCATCTAATAATTTTTCTTTTGAATTATAAACCTCAAATCTTAAATCTTCACCACGATCACGATGATATGCAACAGTTACAAAATCTTGTCTATTATCAAAAGTATGTTCCTTTGTAGTATCTGGAAAAACATTTTCTTCTAATAAAGAAATATCACCTAGACTAGTTAATAATTCTACTTTAATTGGATCTGAATAATGATAATAAAGCATAACTCCATTATGTTCCAGATTACCATCATTATGACAATAAATAGATTTGTAAATACCATCTTTTTGTTTCATAACTATATTAGAACGACAACTCATAATTAGTTTTCTCCCATCATAGTTCGTTCTAATTCAGTAGCACGAATCCAAACTCTAAGCCTATTTTTATTATCTACATTAAGTAGGAATTCACCTCGTTTAGCAGATAATAAGAATGCTTTTTGTGTATCTGTAAGTGGATTATTTTTAAATAATTCTAAGTATGCTAGTAAATCATCTTCTTTTAACATACCAACCATAGTATATTGGCAGTTATTAAAAATAGCTGTTGCATGTCTTAATACACTAGCATTACCTACGAAGTCTTTTACACTTTGGGTACTGACAACCAAATTAGTGGAATATTTGCGAACTCTTCTGGCAAGTTGTCCAAAGTTTTTAAGAACTTCGTTATTGTTTTCATCAATAAATAAATGGAATTCATCAACAACAATACTTATATGTTTTTTCTTATTACCAGATTTTTCATTTTGTATTTTATTGGCAACAATACTATTATTTAGGTAAGTAAGTAAATTCAATGTTTGAGTATTAATTAGTCTTTGATTTCCACTATATAATAATTCTTGTAAATTGAAAGCAATTAAATCATTTGACAAATCTATATTAGTATGACCATCAAATAAGAATGAATCAGTTCCAGTTAAAAACCTAGAAACTAATATTTCTAATTGATCTATTAATTTCTTTTTCTCATTACTATCTAATTGCTTTTTATAAACTGGTAAATATTCATATAGCTCACTAAATATTGGATAATCAGTAGGACTTAAACTTTGTAAAGTATTAATAGATGTATTTTTAAATATACCCTTAGTATTATATAAAGATTCAACTACTGATAATAACATTACTAGTTCTTTTTCAGTAATATTTTCAAAAGCAGTTTTAAAGAATGCCTCTAGAAAACCTAAATGCTTTGCTAAAGGACAATCTGTTTCTTTCGTTTCTTTATCTTCATCATCACTAGGAATATATCTTATTTGAAGTGGATTAATAATACCACCCTTTTTAGAGTAGAGATCTATATATTCACCACCATTTGAAGTAACTAAATTTTTATATTCGTTTTCTGCATCCCAAATAAATATTTTAGTACCACGAGCATATTCATTAATAATCATTTTTTTCATGGTAAAACTTTTACCACCACCAGTAGATGAAACTATTGCTATATTATGAGAAGTTCTTTGATTATTTAAAGTAAATGGATCAAAGAATATAGGTAAAGAAGTATGTAAATCTACACCTAACATATAGCCTTTAGAATCATTAAAATAAGTTTTGGTAAATGGAAAACCTGCACTTAATGTTAAAGTAGGTAAATAGATAGAATAGTCATTTAAAGATAATGTAGTAATATCAAAGTTTTGCCAACACTCCATTTGTCTTAACTTTGGAACATCAAGTTTTATTTGATATCTATCCACAAGTCTTTTTAAATCTCTTAAAGCAGTATCTCGTTCTTTTCTAGTACCAGTAATAATAAGAGTTAAAGAAACTTCTTTAATCTTTTCATCACCATTTTTAATTTCTAACATTAATTGTTGGAAGTTTTCCTTTTGAGTATCTAACTCAGTAGCATCACTTAATTTTTTAGTAGTATTTCTATCTGATAGTAAAAATTGATATTGTGAATTTACCCAACGAACTAATTCATCTTGACTAATAGCATCTTTAATACTTATACAAGCCCTTACATCTGGAACATTAAAAACTTCCTCAAAGAATAACTCATCAACAAAAGGTGGAATATTTTTAATAGTTACCATTTGAGCCTCTATATCATCAATTTTAAGCATATTAGTTCTTTCTTGTATATTTAATGGGGAAAGTAATGATGGTAAATCACTCCAGATTAAGTCATCCAATGCTTTAGGATTCATATATAAATTAGTTAAGAATTTATAGATTTCTAATCTGTTATCAATTACCTCCATATTAATTCTAGGTTGTATATTTGCAATAATATCTTCAATTTCATCTAATTGCTTTTCTAAGATATTTAAGTCTTTAGCAATTACAACTAAATAATATACACTAGATATAGTGTAGTGATTTTCTTCTAATTCTTCTATTAATCTTTTACTTTCATCAAGTAATTTATGTTTTTGTGTATCTCCCTTATAATAATCAATTAATTCATCTAAATTAATTTTGTTATTATTAAGATTTATTTTTTGATCTAACTTATAACATTTAAGGTTAAGTCCTTTTACTTGATATAAACTTTTTAGAGCATAAAAAAAGTTTTGCTTCTCTGATTTAGAAGTTAAGGACAAATCAATAGCCTTAACTTCTATTAAAGATGCAACTTCACCAGTTTTTAATTCTATTAAACCATCATCTGCAACTGACTTAACATTTGAAAATATTTGAGAATTTTTTATTCTTTTTTTCATTCGTTTTTTAATTACAAACTTAGGTTGTTGTTTTTCAAGTTTTTTCTTTTGTTTATCTAAAACTTGATCTTTATTTGTTTTTTTCTCTTTTTTAGGGAATAACCCGATATTATCACCTTACTTTCTTTTTAATTTGATTTTAAATATTTACTTAAAGTTTTAATTTTACTATCTTTAAGTTCTTCATTAAAGAAACAATAATTTTTGTTTCTAAATAAATAATTAAAAAGAAGAATCACAACTTTATACATACGATTCTTCTTAGAAAGATTTATAGGAATTAATAAAAATGCACAGACAGATAAGAACATTAATGCTTGTATTTTTAGATTGGTAAAAGCAAATAATACTAAAAAAATCATAAGCATAGGAAGTCCAATATATAAATCTGACATTTCAATAAATTTTCCTAAAGTCTTTTTTATACTTTTAATTGTTATATACATAACTTATCACTCCCTTGACCTATATCTTCTACGATACATATTTCTTTGTGGCATAATAGAACTTACTGCTTCTCCCATATTTTCACGACCTCTCATCCTCATTGATTTACCAATATTAGATGGAGTTGAATTTTTGACTTTACCACCAAATTTTTCAATAGTATTTCCAATACCACCTCTAACCATATTACCAATAGGACTACTAGAAGTTCCACCAGATCCTTTAATACTATTACCAAATTTTTGAATAGCATTACCAACTTTATTAACGACTTTATTACCACCTAATTTACCAACAGCTGATGATGCAACACCTAGACCAAAAGCACCTGCACCAGTAAGAGCATTACTACCAACATGAGTAGCCATTGACATAGTATGTCCATAGCTCATTAAACTCATTAATTGCTCACGACCAGAATTAGCAGATACATTTGCTCCAATAAATCTATTAACAACTTGTGATCCAGTAAGTAGGAAAGTACCACATCCAATAAACATTAATGATTTTAAAGCCATATCTTTAAATCCAGAATTAGCAAAGAAAGTTGTACTATTAATAGACTGCATCACAATTACTGTGATTCCAATTATCATCATTACAACTGCACCTTGTAACATTAGAGAAACTAATTGTTCTATAACTGCTGATCTTCTTTGTTTATTGCCAATAGAAGTAGCAAAGACTATTGGACTTATCAGAAATAGAAATAAAAATTCTATTTGCCTACGAGCCAACATCATACCACTAAAGAATAATGCATAAAGAAAAAAGCCACCAACTATAATAGCCATTAACCAATTTATATTATATTTATAATCTTTTTCATCTGGTAAAATCCATTTTGAATTAGTAACATATTTATCATTAAACATCCTTTTTTTAGTAAATGTTTCATTTTTAATATTAGCACCTATATCTTCCTTTTTAAATTCATCACTTGCTTTATAACCATCTGAATAATTAACATACATAGTAAGCATGGATGATGATAAAGTGGTTCCATTACTAGTAAATATATTCGAAGTATAACCACTTAATTTCATTGATAAAGTATTGGCTTGTGTAAACAAGAAAACACTCATTAACACAAGAACACTACATTTAATAATTTCCATAACTATTTGATGAGTGGATAATCCCTCATCTGGCTCTAAAATTTTCATGACAAATCTCCAAGCAATAAATAATGCTAATAAGGTTATAGCAATAGCAATTATTCCAGAATGGAAATTTCTAAAAATTGTATTTTCTGAAACACTATCAACAATATCATATAAATTTAATTCTTTAAGAATATTAAATAAAGTATCAATTAAACTATATATAAAGTCAATTACTGCCCAACCTAATCTTCTAAGTAAATCAAGTGCTTTTAACATATATCAAAATCTACCTTTTTTTCTTTGTCATAGCATTTTAATGCTTGTCTTGATAAATCTGCTAAATATTTATAATCTATTTCATCAACTCTTGTACGACCATTATCATCTTTCCAAAAATAAAGTTCATTGGATTTTGCACCCATAACTAAACCAATGCAATCCTCACCACAAACAATATCTTGAAATACCTCATCAAATTCATAATCAGTATTATAATTTGAATCTGCATATTCATAGAAAGTATTTAATAGTTCTTTATAATAATTTGAAACTTGATCTTGTTTTGTTGAATACTTTTTTTCAAGACCAAGTATTCTATTATTTAATTCTTTTACATCCATAGAGTATCACCTAAAATAGACTGATAATTAAGTTTACTAATGAAATGGCTAATATAATTCCAACTATACCAAACATAGTTTGGATAATTCTTTGTTTTACATGGGCTTTTCTATCTACATCTGCAACTGCATACATAACAAAACCTATAACAAGTGAAACACCTGCTAGGGCAATTCCAACTCTTAAACACCAATCTGTAAGAGTTTTGATGGCTTTTAATATTGAATCAATATTATAGTTACCACCATCTAATTTATTAATTGCTAATAAATTCATAGAGTTCCCTAATTTAGTAAGGGAAGTACCTACGAATTTAAACAATAGACATTCTCCTAACATTAATAAAATTCATTATATCATCCTCCTTTAAATAATAAATTTAGAAAAAGAGCAAAATCGTGATATAATAGTTTTGTTATTAAACCACTTTATTATGTCTTTTGACATTATAAAGAATAACACTGAGTTAGTTAGGGCTAACTCTTTTATTTTGCTCTAATCTCATACTTAAATGTCCATTTCGTTTGAATTATCTTTTTCTTTATTTTTTACATAATCCAAATCTTCACAATGATCAACTACAACTTTATAATCTTTAAATGTTTTACCATCTTTTTCATAAAGTTTAGTTTCAGTTCTACCTTGAACTGCTATTTTGTTACCTTTTTCCATTTTAGAAACATAATCTGCATTATGATCCCAGAAAGTACAATCTAAGAAATCTGCATCATATTCACCATCTTTATTTTTGTAACTTCTAGGAACTGCTATTGTTACATTAACGACCTTTTTATCGTTTTCTAGTTCCTTTAGTTCTGGATCAGTAACTAATCTACCAATAAAATAAGTATTATTCATTAAATCACCTCCTTTCAAATATCTAAACTACTATCTAATATTTGATTATATTTTTTAGTAGTTTTTTCAATAGATTCTTTGCCAAAATATTTAGTATATTTGGCTATTTGTTCTTCTGTTAGTGAACGATCTTCACCAAGTTCTGGATCATCACCAACTAAAAAGAAATTACCAACTATAATATCGTGTCCTATATCTCTGTTAGGTGGTAATCCATAAATTTTACCTTCTTCATTGCAAACAACTGCAACATCATCACAATCTTCTAAGTAGGTATATTCAATATAACCACCAACCAATTTTTGTTTTTCTTCTAGGGTATTCTTTATAGTTTTCTTAACTGGTAATTTGTTAGGTTCTATATAAAGAACATCAATATTTCTTTGCAATTTTTTATCACTTCCTTTATTTGCTATTTCTTCAATAACTTTTTCAAAAGTATGAAAGAAGTTATCAAATATAAATTCATATGATGAAATATCAAAAAAACCTATGTTTTTCTTTTCACATAAGTTTTGAATATCAAATAGATCCATAGTATTTCTTGAAAGTCTATCTATTCCAGTAACTAGAACATTAATATTTGTATTTTCATCAATTAAGTTTTTTAGATTAATTTTATTTTCTAATTTATTACTACCAAAAGTATCAATATAAATATTTTTGATATTTAAGTTCTTAGTTTTAGAAAATGTTTTTAAATGGCTTAATTGAAAATCTACAAGTCTTTCTTCCTTAGCATAAATATATGCAATAACATCTTTACCTAGCATATCTGCATAAGTAGAAAACCTTGCATAATATGGTATTTTATTATCTAAACTCACTTAATAAATCCTCCATTTCTTTTAAATCCTCTTCAGTAGGTGGAATAGATTCACATCTTTTACCATGCCAAAGCATAACACCATCAGTATCATAACTAATCATTGGAATTTCCTCTTCAAAATTAAAGTCTTTATCAAGTTTTATTATTTCTTTTGGATATATATAGTAAATTAATCTAGTATCTTTTTTATAAGAATGTAGGTAACCATCAATATATAAATTATTACCTTTAATTAAGATATCTTTATATTTAGTAATTAAATCATTATTTAATCTAACTTTATAAAAAGATGAATTATATATTTTGTTATCTATCATCTCATTTTGTACTATATCAAAAAACATAAACTTATTATTGTTTATGTCTATCTTAATATCTGAAATACTAGTAATTTTTCCAACTAATTCAACTTTATTTTTATGAATATTACCACCTCCAATTAATTTAATTAAAATTAATTTATTAAATTAAATTTATTTATTATATTTTTTCTTTATATTTTATTTATTATATTTATTAGTAAAGTGCATCTACAATGGATGGTCATTTTTGATTAATAAAGTAGAAAAATTAGACTAGGTATATTCTTCTAACATGATCCTCTGTATATGAAATAGTAATTAAATTTGCATCTTTCATTTCTCTTATAAGTCTTGTAATAGTTCTAGGTGTAACTTTTAAAGTTTTACCTAAAAAACTATTAGTGGCATAACAATAACCATTTTGATGACATAAAAGAGAAATATATCCATAAAGAATTTTGGATGTAGCACAAATATTTTTATTACTTAATACAGATTCTGGTATCTTTAAATAATCATTACTCACTAATAAAACTCCTTACTATCTAAATAACCAATATAGACAACTTGGGTATCTTTACTATTTTTCTTACAAGTAATTAAGGTAATAGTAGTTTTACTATTATCCCTATAAACTTCAATATTACCATCTTTAGGGGTATCATAAGTTTTACTTAAAGAATAAATATATTTATACCCACCATAATAAACATAAATTTTATCATTAATATTTAACTTATCTAAGTTTCTAAAAAAAGATATGTAACTAGCTCCATTATGACTAGCAAGAACTAAGTTACCATTAACTACATCTGGCATAGTAGATTTATTTATTATTTGAATATTATAATTTACATTATTATATTTACTACTAGGATCTACTAATCCTCGTTTTAGATTTATAGATGGTATTTCTAAAACTGCAATATAGTTATAAGATGAAACATTGGAAGTAGTAGTTTCTTCTTGGGTATCTTCTTCTGTGATTTCTATTTCTTCGTTTGTATCATTTTCTAAAAATTCTTCAATTTTTAAATTATTATCCTCATTTAATCTTACTTTCATTGAATAATTGTAAATAAGCATAAATGCACCACATACGAATAGAAATAGACCTATACACTTAATTAGATCTGTTTTTTTATTTTCTTTTCTTGATGCCATAAATCATTAATCCTAAACCAGATATAACTAAAACTATACTTCCAATTAATTCGTAATTTATATTTGATAGACCAGTATTTGGAACTTCAAATGCTTCATCTGTCATATTACATTTAACAACTTGACCATCCTCAGTTATTTCAAACCACATTTTTTCTTCGTTAAGTTTGTAATTTTCTGGTGTTTCCTTTTCTAAAATGTAGTATTTGCCAACTGGTAATTCAGTAATAACAATTTTACCATTTTCATCAGTACGACCAGAATATACTAACTCATCGTTTTCAGTATATATTTCAATTAAAGTATTAGGTAAAGTTTCACTAGTACTAAAATCTGTTTTTGTAAATTCTAAAGTTCCTTTTGGTAAATGATTCTCTAAAGTAATTTCATAATTTATAACTGCAGTATATTGATCCTTATATTTTAATTCAAAAGAATACTTATTTTTATCTAAAACATGATTATTTGTTGTAGATATTTCTTTTAAATAGTATTTACCTAAATATAAGTCATCTAAAGAAACATAACCATTTTCATCTGTTATTAATTCTTTTACTAAAGCATCTTTCTTATATTTTAAATTACCTAAAGCATCATATATGTCATCATTAGCATATAAACCAATTTTAACTCCCTCTAGATTAATTTTAGTATAAACAAAACCATTATCAGTTAATTCAACTTCTTCACCAGTTTTATTTATTTCAATACTGCCTTTAACTTGGGTATTTTCAAACTTAACTTCAAATAGAATTCCAAATTCATTATCAGTAATTAAATTAGCATCTTCACCAATTTCAAATTCTACTGATTTATCGTTCCATAAATAACCATCGATTACTTGATCAACTTCTTCTAAGTAGTAAGTACCACTTTTTAATGGATAAGGTGTTATTAAAATACCATTATCATCAGTTTCAAAAGTATCAATAGTCTTAGCAGTAGGATAAGTTATTGTTTGAGATACATATTCGTTATTTTTAATATCAAATATTTTAAATTTAATATTAGATCTTTCAATTACTTGTCCAGTTTCTGAATCTACTTTAATAACTTTTAATCTAGCAGTTATCTCTGCATTTCCAAAAACTTTATTGATAGTATCACCAACTTCACGAACTTCAAATTTATAATCTTCCATTTTTTCAAAATTCTTAGTAGAAGTTAATTGTTTTAATGTATATGCTCCATAAGGTAGAGTTACATATATTTTACCCTCACTATCAGTAGTTTCTTCTTTAACTAAATTATTGTTTTTATCATAAATACCAAATTTTATACCAACTTCTGGTGTCATAATACCAGTTTTATCAGATGAATAAATTTTAGTAAATTCATAATCTCTAGTGATAACATCTTCCTTAAATTTTACATAAGTTAGCATACTATCTTTTGTACTATCAAAAGGAACAACCTCATCACTTAATAAATATCCATTACTTGGACTAACTTCTTTTAATGTATATTGTCCAAAATATGGTAAGTAATCACTAATAGCATAACCATTTTCATCAGTAGTTAAAGTTTGAATTACATTACCAAATTTATCTATTATATTAAACTTAGCACCAGATAAAGATGCCTCACCTTGTGGTGTAGTAGTCATAGTAGCTGAATCAACTTTATTTATTTCAACTTTGCCACCTAAGGCTTTTAAGTTTACAGAAAAATATACTGGATCTACATTACCACCGCTAATCATATTTTGAATACCATCACCATAATAAATTAAGTATGATCTACTATAAATTTGCTTTTTAACAAATTGTAATGTTACATTACCTATTTCAGTAGGGGTAATAGTTAATTGATTTCCATTAATACTAACATTAGCATTATTAGATGCATATACTTCATAATTACTTAATACATTATTTGTATCAGTTAAAGTAACAGAAGTACCAACTTGAGCAGTAACAGTTGTACCATTAAAACTAGGTTTTGTATAATGTTGTGCTACTAAAGAATTTATGACATTTCTTTGAGAATCTACATTATAAGGTGTACCTGCACCATATCGTTCTGTACTAAATGATACATGAGTATTACCACCTAATATAGTTTCCCAAATAAGGGCTTGAGTTGCTGCTCTATATTCTTGAGTTTGATGTCCATTGTATTGATAACCATAATATGCTAATAATAAAACTCTATCTTTAATAGAATTTGATAATCCAGTATTTTCCCAAGATCCTTGTTGCATGGTAGTTCCTTCTGGAACACCTGGCTCTATACAAAATGCTACATTACCATCTACATAATAGTTTTCTAATTTCCAAGATGAGTAATTTGCACCATTATCACTTCGTTCATACCAATAACCAGAAAAATCATAATTAAGGGTAGATGCAAAAACATTTTGTAAACCACATACCATAGTTACGAATGCACCAACGAACATAAATAATATTTTACTTATTTTTTTCACTTTCTATTATTTCCTCCTCTCGTGAACATCTACTTGAAATAACACAAGCAGAATATAAAAAAAGCACTAATAATATTACTAGTGCAACAACTATAAATAATAAAATTTTCATAGATTCCTCCAAAAAAAATTAGTCAGTAATAATACCGACCATTTCTTTATATTTACTACAATTTCCAGAATTACAATTTACTCTCATGTATATTCCTAAAATTGTACCTTGACCATCCAATACTTCATAACAAGTTGTATTATTAATATCTATTGTATCTAATAGAGCAACTTCTGATGCTTTTACATAACAATCATCTAAGTTATGATAATTCCTATCAATATGTCCTAAATGATATGAATAATAAAAATCATTAGGACTAGGAACACCTATATATTGATTAACAACCTTATTTTCTTGCTTTGGAATATCTTCATGTACTTCAACACTATTACTAGCTGATGAAGTAGAATTAGATTCTTGCTTAGTATTAACATTAGTTTCTTTACTTGTATTACTTGTATTTGAATTATTGGAAGTAGTAGAAGTATTATTTTCTTTCTTTTCTTCTACTATTTCTTGTTTTTCAGTTTTAGTTTCTTCTTGCAATTCTTTTTGATCTGATTCTATTGTTTCTTTTTTAGTATCTGTTTTTTCTTCTATACTAATATTATCATTAATAATACTATTATCTACATTATCAACTACTGGTGTAGTAGAAGTAGTAGAACAAGATAATATTAAAACTGATAAAATACTAGAAATAATTAAACTTATTTTATGAAAAAATAATCTCATAATCCATCACCTTGATTGAATGTTACCTCTCATTAAATAGTTTGTCAAATCATCAAGAATTGCTGATATACAATCATAAAACCACCTCCTTTAATGGTATAAAAAAAGTAGATATTTCTATCTACAATTTAAACTCACTTATAAAATATTGAAAATCTAATTCTTCTTCTTCATTAGAAAAACCCTCATCTTTATATACTTCTAAATCTAAAGCACAAGCAAACTTAACTATACAACTATATTTAATAGGTACAAGTCCACAATTAGAACATCCTATTTCTTTAGTAGCTCTATAATCTGCTTGTTGCTGATATATACAAAGTGTATAATAAACAAGTTCTTCTGGACTAAAGTTTTTTGTTATTAAACAAATCTTTTTTGATAATCTTTGATATTCTGTATCATTATCAATATATTCATCAAGTTCAGTATAATCATTTATTCCTTTAATTCTTTCATCTACATAAATAAATTTATATTTAGTTGTTATTTGTATAGGTGGTTCAGTATAATTTTTACTTTTTAATCTTCTATATTTTTTCATGAACTTGCAAACACGATAATATGTTCTTTCTAAATCATAATCTACTAAATCCATTTTTGATAATTTTTCATTATCTAATACTTCTTCATTTTCTAAACAAAAAACTTTTTCCATAAAACCCTCCAATCTACAAAAAAAGAGGAACTTATAAAGGGGATTTTATCCCTATATAAGTTCCTCTATCATTTTTACAGAACTAACAACTAAGTTATACACTATATCAACAAATTGCTTTAAGTTACGATTATTCATATCAAATCACCTTACTCTAAATGAAGTTAATCAAATACTACTACAATCACTTCAAACACATCAATAAATATAAATTTGTTTTCTATAATAATCTTAATTATCAATAAAGTCAATGCTTTTTTAAAAAAAAATAAAAAAAACGATGAATTTGTCCTCATTGGTATAATTCATCGATTTTACTATATTTTACCACTTGACTTTTAGATGTCAATAATAAAATTTCCTTTTTTTTTCTTTTTTTTCCTTTAATTTCCTTAAAAGAAGAAAGCCCTTATTTTTCAAGCATTTTTTTAATATCATCAGTTGATAATAAAATTGCTTTTTCTTTTAGTTCATTATAATAATTTTTTGCACTATTATCACTTACAAAATTTTGATTAAAAAATTTTCCATATATTTTTTTATCTTTTTTATCTTGAATAAGCAAATAAACACAAAAATCTTTTTCACAAGAATTTAATGTTGTAGATTCAGTTGTTATCATTACAACACATACTACATAATTATCTAATTCTATTTCTTCATGTTTATTACTAGAATTAACATCAATACTTTTTAAATACTCCAAAATATTCTTCTTTGATTCTACATTTTCTTTTACTACTTCCATAATGCACCTCAAAACTTTTATTATTTATTACTATTATACACATTTAAAATAATAATAAAACAATTTTAAATTAATTTATTAAAAAAAAGTAAGAGTTTAATTCTTACATAATTTTTTTTCAATGCAAAAATCACTTATTTTATTATATAGATCATCCAAAATAGCATAAGCAAGTAATGGTATTAAAATTACAGAAATAAGCACATCTACACACATTGGTAAAGCACTATAATTTAATTCTAAAATTTCTGTATTAAAACCCATCTTAGTATCAAAATAGAAGTGTTTTACTAATAAGATAAATAAGATAAATGATATTGCTATAAAAATTCCTCTAAATATTTTCTTAGTCATATATACACCTCCTCGAATAAAATTACAATTACTGCATATAAATATAATAATCTTTTTTTTTACAAAAATCAATACTTTGACTTAAACACTTGTGCAAAAGACTTTTATTCAACACTTGTATAAAATAAAATATGAAGAAAGTGAGGTAAGAACTTGGTAAAAAGTAGTAAAGAAATACTATCTATGAATTTAAGATATTACAGACTAAAATATAACTTATCTCAAGAGAAGTTTGCAGAAAAGGTTGGCAGTAATTTAGTCTATATCAATGAACTAGAAAATTGTAGAAGAAAACCTACTATTGATATGCTAGATAAAATAGCTGATGGAATGAATGCTAAACTAGATTCTAAACTTAATATGACTGCATCAGAACTAATTAGATATGATAAAAGTCATATAACTAATTTTACTAGAATAGATAGGAAACCAAAAAAGAAATAATCTTTAATGACTATTTCTTTTTTTATATTTTAAACCAATCAAAATCAGTAGTGGATAACCAATAATCTTTATATTTTTCACTTATTTTATTTATATCATCTGTAATTAGTTTTAAATCAAATGATATTTCATATCCATTATGTTTAAATATAATTGGTTCACCATTTTCATGAAACATTTTTTCAAATCCATCTACTTTATTTTCATAGTCAGTATATTTTGTTCCTTTTGGATCTATAAAGATAATTTTATATTTTTTACCATCATTCAACCAAAATATAAAGTCAGGGCAAAATTTGTTATATTTATTTTCAATTTTAGAATAATAAGGAATATACAAGTTATCTACACTTTCATTGATTCTTGAAAACATCCAGTCAAAATTAATTTTATTGTTTGTAATATAATCACATAAATTTTCACAAAACATAACTTCACTAGGTACTTTTATAATGTTTTTTATAAAAGAAATATTTTCATCTTTTGAATAAATCATAGGTGTATAGTAATATTCAGATAATTTTTTTAATTTAAGCCCTTTAAATTCTTCTTCTGGTTTACTACTCATTTTATTCATAAATTCATCTTTTGTAATTTTACCTTGTGAGTATTCATTTAATAATTTACTTTCATCTATGTTTTCATAATTAATAATATTATTAATTTTTTGAATTAAGGTACTAAAATCTTCTTTATCTAAATTAGAAATACCAATATGTTTAAAATGAATTATTTGATCGTTTATCAATGATAAATTAGTTACTTTCTTATCTTTAATATTTAGATGGCTTATTACTTTGGTTAATAAATCATCCATATCATTATAAACAATTTCATTTTTAAATTGAAACAAATTATTTTCTTTTTCAAAATTTAGACATAAATAATTATAAATATCTAAATCTAGATT
>ULJN01000298.1_pt1 | contig 24724 bp, 23 predicted proteins | sample 1950921 | NCBI WGS metagenome assembly ULJN01 (sample SAMEA4835476, study PRJEB28245) | human gut metagenome | biome: gut microbiome; material: fecal sample | place: Denmark | collected 2008
AAATATTCTTTTAATCGATTATATGAGTTTTCAGATAAATTAAACTTGCTTATATCTTTTTTATTTTCATAATTTGAATATACTGGAACTAATAAGTCAAATTTTGACTCATTTTGTTTTAATGAAATAACAACTTCATCTGAACTTTTTTGTTCGCTAATAGTATCAACAATAGTTTTAATGGCTTTTTTATCTGTTGCAAAAAGAAATAAAGTTTCTAATAAAATATTCTTATTAGGATCACCATCTTTTAATCTTTTCCTGTTTCCCTTATTTGGTTCAATTCTTATTCCACGACCAACTGCTTGTAATACAAATTTTTTAGCATCTTTTCCACCTATATTAATTAAATTAATTATATTTGGTCTATTACTATCCCAACCCTCATAAAAACTACGACTTCCTAATAATAAATTTATATCTTTATTACTATTAATTTTAGAAAAAATGCTCTTATTAGAATATGAATCAGATACAACATAATTATCACCAAGTTGTTTCTTTTCAAAAACATCAGTAGCTCCAATCTTTATTAACCCAAATGGTGTATCTGTTGTTTCAAGTTTTAATAATAATTCTTTTCCTTTTTCCCCTCGTATAATTTCAATCTTACCAGAACTAGATGAATTAAATACTAATTCTCTTAACTGCTCTATAGTAATATTGTTTATCAAATCTGAATCAATGTTTAATACTTCTTCACCAAAAACATAGTTTTGATTCATTTTAAAATCTTCTATTAATTCTTCTTTTGCTTGATTAAATAAATTAGTATCTAATGTATTTGAACAAATTTCTTCTATTTTTTTAAAAAACATTAATAAATCAGAATTATTTGTATTTACAGAATTAACCAAAGTAACGAGCATTGGATCATGATAAAAATTATTTGTTTTTGAATTTTTAACCATTGCAAATGTAATTAATGATTTTAAAACTTGAATTTGTTTATTATTTTCTGAAAGTTCATCATTATCCTTTGAAAAATCAAAATATGATTGACTTAAATATAAATTTTTACCATAACCTGCATTAATAAATTTTTCTAAGTTAAAATTAAAGCATGTTGTAGCATAATCAATTGGATCAGTAAATGTAGCAGAAAAATTAAATAAGAAACCATTAATAGTCATATATGTAACTATTTCTTGAATTAATGAATTTTCTTTTTCACCACGATGTGCTTCATCTAATATTAAATACCAATTACCATCATTATAAAAATCCTTGAAATCTAATATTGTTTCTTTTTTTTGATCTCTCAATAAATCACTACGATAATAATAAACTTTTATATTATTAAATAATGTTAGTGTAGTTTTATCATCATCATAATTAACTAAATTAATTAAATCTATTTGTTTTTCTTTACCAAAATTATATTCTTGAATTTCTTTTTTTAATTGTGAAATTAAATCTTCTCTTGGTAATAATAATAAAATATCTTTTTTTGGAATCAATTTTTTTTCTTGTAAGTAGTTTAATACTTCAATTAATTTTATAATTAATATTGTTTTACCACTGGCAGTAGCCATCCAAAAACATATTCTATTAAAGAAATTTAATCCATCTATATATTTCATATCAGAATTTTCTTTTACATTATAATAATTAGAATAATTTATAAATCTTTTATTAATCTTTCCATTTTCTTTATCTTTTTTTGATGCATATTCATAAACTCTAAAACTTTCATTATTCATACCATTTAATACACACATATCATATAATTCTTTTTTAGAATTAGATGAAGTATAATATTTATTTAAAATCTTTATTGCATTTTCTAATGCAGTAACTTGATAATCAAATAAATTCTTTTTTTCATTAGAAAAAGTATTTAATGAAGAATAACACCAATCATTTAATTCATTATATGAAATATCTTCTATTGCTTTTTCTAAATATGTTTTCATATTTAATCACCCCACCAAAGTAAAGGTTTTAATAAAAGCAATAATTTTTTCTTTTCTTCTAAATTCATATTTGATGGATTAATTTTATATTTAAGTTTTGTTCCAGAATTATCTAAAATAACTTCTTCATCAGATAGAGCAATAATAGGACAACCAGTTAAATTTGAAATAGTTTCTGGAATATCTATATTTTCATAAAGTTCATCAAAATTTATATTTATATCATTATCACTATTTTTAATAAAATCGGTTAATTTTTTATCTGTTAAAAATATATATTTTGAAAAATGACTATTACTATCAAAAATACTTAATTGTGTATCGGAGTATATACTTCTTGCTAAAGTATTTTCATATTGTTCTAATGAGTAATACTTAAATATTCCTCCACCAGTCCAATTTATATCTTCTGATAATTTAGCTCTGTAATCACCAAAAACAACACTTTTTAATCTTGGTAAAACGATTCTTTCAATATATTCACCCATCTCAACTCCAATCCATTTTCTATGTAATTTATGAGCTGATGCAAGTGATGTTCCAGATCCTGCAAAGAAATCCATAAAATAGCCATTTTCATTACTTGATGCTTGTATAATTCTTCTTGGTAAATTTTCTGGCTTTTGGGTATTATCTTCTCCCCAGTTTTCTCTAGTCATATTTTGAGAATACATCATTGAATAAATATCGTTCCAAATATCACCAATAGCCTTTGTTTCAAAATCTGGTAGATAATGTTTTGAAAGAACACCTTTTTCATTGTATTTATATACATACAATTTATCACTATCATCCTTAAAGACATCTAACCAACCTAAATCTTTAATATCTTTCTTATCATTTTTTATCCACATTTTATTAAAAATATTTTCATCTTTTGAATAATAATAAATACAATCATGTTGTCTTATCCAATTCATTGCTTGTACTTTAAATCCAGATAAAGATTCCCCAGTATTCCATATTATTTCTCTTTTAGGTTGATCTTTAAATATATTATCCATAAGCATTCTGCCTAAATAATTACAATTTGAATCCAAATGTAAATATAAACTACCATTATTAGATAAATACTTACTCTTGGCTAGTAATAGTCTATCGTTCATCATAGAAAGCCAAGTTGAGTCCTTAAATTTATCAACATAAGCAAATCCAGATCCCTCAGTATTAAATGGTGGATCTATATAAATACAATCAATTTTTTTATTAAATTTATTAACAGTATTTAAAAATTGATAATTATCACTCTTAACCAAATACCCATCTATTACATCATCAAATTTATTATTTTTGCAAATACAACTAATTAATTTCATTTTATCTTCATTAGATAAATATTTTGTATCAATATAGCACTTGTTAAATGGTACTTGTGTTATTAATTTATCTGTTTGGTAAGTTGCTTTGAAACCTACTAATTCTTTTTCTCTATCAAACACTGAATCAGTATATTCTTTTTCTGTTGAGTTTTCTAAATATTTCAACATAGCATCTTTCTTTTCAAAAAGTTTTATGTATTCTATTTTAAATTCATTATTCTTTAAATTTATTTTACTTACATAAATTTTTGATAATGGTTGTTTGTAAACATCTCTAATAGTTCTATCAATATCTGCTTTATAATCATTATTATTTTTATATAAATCTAATGCTAAATCAAATGCAAAATTATAATCATCTTCAGATAAAATTTTATTAAGAGTTTTTAAACTTAATACATAATTACTATTTTTAACAAATTTAGGCTTATTCCATACTTTAACAAGTTCATCTTCAAATTGAGCAATTATATCAATAAATGATAGTGCATATTTTCTAATAATTCTTAATTGTTCGAGTCTATTTTCATCAAATCTATTTTCATCTTCTAGTAAAATTTGATTTAAGAATATTTCTAATTGTTGAGATAAGAATTCTTTTGCATTTTTATTGATAAAATAATCTATCTCTGATTGCTTAGAGAATGAATTAAATGCTTTATTTAATATTTCTATATCTAACTTAGTTTCTTTAGAAATTTGATCTAAATTATTCTTTTTTCCTCTTTCACTATAAGAAACATTAAAAATATATGCATTAACTTTTTTTCCATCTCTTTGCATGTTATCATTTTTTAAATAATCAAAAATTACTAATCTTTTTTCATTGTTTTGTTTTGCTTCTAGATTTCCAACATCAAAATAGAATGTGTAATCTTTATCATTATAATTAACATCTATAAAAACACTATTAAATAACATATCACTTTTTACATAATAAAGCATATTAGTTTTCCAAAACAAAATAGTATCACGATCACTAGTATAAATTTTTTCATATATTTTTTGCCAATTAGGTGTTTTTACAAAATGAATGCTACCATTTTCACTAAAGTATCTATCAAAAAATGAATATAACTTATTATATAATTCCTCTTTAAAAGATCCTGAAATATCTTCATTTTCATTGATTTCTTTCTTAACTACATTAATGGAATTATTGTAATAATTTTCTTTAATCTTTAATAGATTAACATATCCACTTTTGCCCTCTATTTTACTACCTATAAAAATATCTTCTAATATTTTATAAAATTTCTTTTCATTTTTTGTTTCCACAAGCATTACCTCCAATAGTTATTATAACATATTTTTATTATAACTTAAACGATTGTAATAAAACTTTGATATAAAAAAAGAATTCTAAAAAAGAATTCAGTTTTCTAAAAGTTTAATTGTATTAAAATCTTTCTCTCCATTATAAAATTTATCTATTATTTTATTAAAAATTTCAATAGTAGGATCTACATAATTAAATAATGTCATACAAGATTTTAATTTTAAATCATCTGGATACCCAAGTATATTACTTATATTATCATTTAATTGATATAAGGCATTAGAAATTTCAATTAAATTATTTTTTAAATATTCATTTTGTAAATATTCAATTGCTTCATCTTTATTTTTAATTCCATAAAATTTAGCAGTAGCACTATAACCCAAATCTGCAAGTTGTGGAAATATATACCACATCCAATGGGATCTTTTATAACCATTTTTTATTTCTGTCAATGCTAAATCATAATCTCTTTCTTGAGCAGTTATAAACCTATCTAAATTGTAGTTATTATTCATTTTTACCCTCATTTAATACAAGTTCAAAATTATCACATAATTTTTCTAAATAATCTCTTTTAACCAATTTATCTAGCCATTTTTTAGGTATATCATCATATCCATAAATTATGCCAGACATAGATCCAGTAATAGCTCCAATAGTATCAGTATCATTTCCTAGATTAATAGCTCCAATTATAGATTCTTTATAATTTTTAGATTTTAATAATACCCATAGAGATGCTTCTAGTGTATCAATTACATACCCAGATGATTTAATATCATCAATATTTAATTTACCAATATCATCCTTTAATATTCTTGAATATAAATCTAATGATTCTTTACTGAACATGGAATAATCTATTAATTTAACCATATTATATGCAGAAAATTTATCTTTACCATTTAATAAAAATAAAACATAATTAATATAAATATAGCATCCTAAGACACTTACTTCATGCCCATGTGTTAAAGAAGAAATATCTTTAACTAGAGTATAAATATCATTTTCTTTTAGTTTATTATAATAACAATAATAAGCAACTGGTAATATTCTCATTAAAGATCCATTACCATTTGAATTAAAGCCAGTTAATCCACAATCAGTTACCTTAATATCACCACGACTATAATTTCTAATTGCTTGTAAACAAGTTCTTCCTATATCAAACACTTCTCCACTAGGGGTATATTCACCATAATTTACCCAGTTATTAAATTTAAGCATAATATCATCATAATCAAATTTACCTTTAGTATTAAATGAATCAATTAATGCTATTTCCATTGAAGTATCATCAGACCAGAATCCCTCTGGAACTGGATGAGATCCATAACCAATCATATCAGTTACTGGATGGCTTAAAAGTTTTTTTCTAATACAGAATTCAACTGGAACTCCCATTGCATCACCAATAGCATGTCCAATAATTCCATCTCTAATTTTAGACATAATATCACCTTGATATAATTATAACACACTATTTAACTTTTTAATTTAAACTATTGTATAAAAAAAGCATTTATTAAAAATGCTTATTTATTAAAATTCATCATTGCAACAATATCTTCTAAATACAAGTTATTATAATAGTTATCATTTTCCAATTCAATAATCCAACTATGAATATCTTGTTTTGTTCTTTCATCACATTTTCTATTAATTATTCTTAATAACATACCAATATTAGCAAATTGATTAATAATATAATCATCAAAATTTAATTTATTAGTATCATTATAAGCATTAATAATACTTCTTAATATTTTAAAACTTTCTTCAAATTCTTGATTAGAAATATATTGTCTAATTTTAGTAATATATGAATCAACCATATTCTCATATTCACCATCAACTGCTAAAGAATTATATAAATTATTATAATAATATTCATAACTTTGATTTGGATAATACTTTCTAAAATGTTCTTCAAAAGCTCCCATTTCAAAGCAAACATAATCTGCACCTTTAGGGGATAATAGATATTCTTTAATTTCTTCTGCAGGTATTTGTTTTAAGACATTTTGTAAATTATCTTTCTTTTCTTTTAATTCTGGTTTTAATTCAATATTAGAATATTCTTGATTAGTGATAGCCATAATAACTGCATATTCGTGTTTACATGGGAAAGTACATGGACAAGTACAATCATATTCAACACCATCTTCAGTTATTTCAACATTAACTATATATGGCTTATCATTAGTTCCACGAACTTTAGCATAATATTTATTATGATTTTTACAACACATAACAATATTACCAGAATTATAATAATCTCTTCCTCGTTCTCTTATTTGATAACTAAAATCATCTTCAACTTCATCTAATAAATCTTCTTCTTCACAATAATAATATTCTTCTGGATCATCTAATCCTTTTGGTAAATCTAATTCATCTGGTGTAAGCATTGATGGTGTTTCATAATCTTCTTTTACTGATTTATTATCAGTATTGTCGTTTAAATTCGTTTTTGACATAACTTCATCAAAAAGTTCATTAGTATTGATTTCCATAAAATCACTTCCTTTAATTAATTATATCACAAAAAAATAAAACTTAATTGTTTTAAATTAAGTTTTATTAATCTTTTACTATTTCTTGCAATTTATCAAATATTTTAACCATTGCAAAAGTATCTAATTCACAATACTTTAACATATTATATCTTAATTTTTCTCGTTCTTCATCAGATAAATTTGATAAAGATAAATAAGCAGAACTTGCTTCATCACCTTTATGTACTTGATCTAAATTATGATAATCAAGTGCATCATCATTTGGAAATAAAGATGGTAGAACTTTTTTAATAGAAGCACTTCCGTGCATTTCTTTAACATAGTAGTCATGATTTTTAAAAGGTGGTAATAAATCTATAATATGTTTTTTAATATTTAATAAATGATTTTGAAATTCTGGAAATAAATCTGACATTTCTTGTAATCTTGTTTTTTCAAAAGAATCATTATAAACTAACACACATGAGTTTTTTGGAATATCCTCACATAATTGCTTACATAATCCATACATTGCATTACCATCATAATCACTACTTAAATATTCTTTATGAAATAATTCACCATTTGGCTCTAAATAATAATGCAAACTATATTGAAAACAAATTTGTTGATAAGGTTTTGTACCATCAATAGTAGGTATTGATGATTGGTAAGATTCAAAATCTAAAAAATATACTGGGTAAGTAATAGTACTTAATAATTCCTTTATAGCATCCTTATTTATTTTTGGTGGTAGGTTATTTATTTCAAATTCCATTTGTTCGTTTGCTTTATCATTAAAACCACCATTATTTAAAACATCTTTATAAGTAATCCAGTTATTATAATATTTTTCTAATTTACTAGTAAATCTTACATTACAACCAACATCAAAAACATTTGGACTAGGTAGATTTCTTGTGCAATATTTAAAATAAGGGCAATCATATGGTGTATGACAAGTTTTAGATAGATCATTAGATGGCTCTTTTTTATTATCTAATACTTTTTTAAGTTTAATTACATTTTCTACAACATCATTTTCTCTTAATATATCTGATACATCTTCAATATTAAAATATTGGTTAATATCAAATGCACCATTTTTAACATATTGATTATTAACATATACAATACATGATTTTTTAACATTTAAACCACATTTTTTTAATACCCAAGTTTGATAGGAAATATCATCAATATATATTTCTTTTACTTCAGTTGATGATTTAACTTCATATATTTCAACACCATCAACATCATTTTTCAAAACATCGACAGAACAGAAATTACCATCATAATTAAATGATGCTTCACAAATAACATTTGGTTTTTGTTTTAAAAGTTCTTTTGTATCATTAATCATTGATTCAAAACCTTTATTAAAATCAATCAAAGTAGATTTTCCAAATAATCCACGAGCAAGATCTCCAACCTCATTCCCATTTTCTAAAATTGATTCGTTTCCCATATCTTCTGCTAATTCTGGATGATATTGATTTAACCATAATAATTTTTCACATCTAATACCACTAGTATATCTAGATTTAGAAAGATTCATATTACCACTTCCTAAAATAATTATAGCATAAAAAAACTCAATTTTCTTTTGTAAAATTAAGTTCTTCAAATTCAATAACATCAACATTATATTTAATCTTAAGAAGTCGTATAGCATTATTCTTTATTTCTTGTATTTCACTTTTAGAATATTCAACATTATGCATATTATTAAAAACATCAGTTGCTGTTGTACCTAAATATTTGTTATTTGAAAACTCAAAATTAAGTAATAAGAGTTTTGCTAATAGTTCTGTATCATATAATTTTTTAGTCCTTTTTTCATCTCTTAGAAACAATTCATCAATAGTCATAAAAAATCCTCCATTGATTGAATGCTACCTCTCATTAATTAATTTGTCAAATCACTCAGAATAATATAATTCAATAAAATTATTTTTTAAATCTACTGGGTTATATTTAGATATTTCATAACTTTTAATTATATAGGGCATAATAACATCTAGATCACTTTCGTTAATTATTTTAAAATATCTACATAATGGTTCATAGTTAGTTCTACCAACAACTTTAAGAACATTATCATTATCTTCGACATTTAATAATCTAATATAAATACCATATTTCTTCTTTGAAATAATTGTAAAATTTCTTTTATTTTTAAATATAAGACCTTTATTAGTGTAATGGGAAGTAACATTTGATCCAATAGAATTAATTTTAACTGATAACTTATTAAATAAATTATCAACTGGATTAACTTTTGATTCAGTTAAATAATCATAAAGTTTATTACATAGATTAATTAAATATGGTATTTCTTTTAAATCTGTTATTTTTATATAATGACATAGAGTAGATTTTTCATAACCTTTTCTTATAGATAATTTGTTAAGATTATCAAATTGCTTAATATCTTTATAAAAAGAGATTAATATATCAGATTGATTAACTTGTACTTCAATGATTTTTTTATCTAATTTATAAGCAACATTTTTCATTAAATAATTTCTCTTAATACTATTATTAATATTTAATACTTGCTTATCAAATTCATTAAAAAGTTGTACAGCAATATCTTTTTTATTATATATTATATTTTCATAACAACTTGTATCTACATTTAATAATTTTGAATTTCTTTTTTGTGCTTCATCATCAACACAAGATATAGTTTTAGTATTTTTATTCATTTCAATCCTTTCATTATTAGAATATTGAACTCCATCATAAATAAGATTATAAGTAGAACAAACCTCTAGTTTGGTTGAATAATTTATATTATTTGCAAGTTTTTCTTCAAATTCAAATATGTTCCTGTATTTACTCCAAGATTACAACTATTTTCTACTACTTCAAGAAACGTTTCAAAGCCGTGTCCTCCTGCTTTCCAGCAATGAAGAGTACTACCACCTACTTTTATTCCACCAGTATCATAATATGTATCTTCAAACAAGTTTACTTTTCCTTCATTAAGTGCAGCACTCAATGTAAGAATTTTGAAAGTACTTCCTGGTTCATAACTACTCCAAATTGGTAAGTTTCTATTAATCGTTTCTATACTGTAGGCTTGATAGTTAGTTGGGTCAAAGTTAGGTCTACTACTCATTGCAAGTATTTCACCTGTTTTAGGATTCATTACTATTCCAATAGCACCTTCCATATTGTATTTAGTACTAGCATTATTTAGTTCACTTTCTAAAGCTAGTTGTAAGTCTAAATCAATTGTTAAGTTTATATCCATTCCATTAGTAGGACTTTCATATATTTCAGCCATACTTAGTCTTTTACCTTTACCATCTGAAAAGTATTTAATGCTTCCAGGAGTGCCTGTTAGGTATTCGTCGTATAAGAGTTCTAATCCACTTAAACCTTGGTTATCTATTCCAACATATCCAATTACATGAGATAATACTTCTTTATATGGATAACTTCTTTTACTTTCTTTAAGTAAGTAAACTCCATCAATATGTAAATCATTTATTTTACTAGATATTTCATAACTTAAATTTCTTCCTTCAGGATGTACTCTTTCAATAGATGTTTTTTTACTAACATGTTTATACATTTCTTGATAACTAACACCTATTATTTCACTTAGTTTTTTAGAAGTGTATTCTTTATCAACTATTTGATTTGGTACTAAAATCAGACTTGAAGTTGTGATGTTTCCAGCAATTACTTTTCCATTTCTATCTAGTATTCTACCCCTATCGGCTCCGACTGGAAGGTTTCTACTCCATAAACTATTTGCTAAGGTGTTTAATTTTTTATATTCTATTACTTGTATATAAAATACTTTTATTACAACTAATAAAAAAATAAGTGTTACTATTAAAAATATTATTTTTATTCTACTATTTTGTATACTTTGAAACATATTGTTCACCAATTAAGTATATGTTATAAAGTTAATTTTATTATTTAGTTGGTATTTTATTTTGAAATAATATTACTTACTACAGAAGTTATAAGTATTAAGTTTTTATTACCAAAATTTGGTAAAAGGTACTTATTGACTACATAATTTTACACGTTTTTATGAGAAAATTATTGTAGGTGGTTTTTATGGCATACACATATAAAGAGTTTAATTTTAATAAAGATATCAAGAGAATTATATCTTTAAATATAAGAAAGTATAGAAAATTAAAAGGATATACTCAAGAAGAGTTAGCACTTTATACTGACAGAAGTTTTGAGTTTATTAGAAGACTTGAAAGTGAGAAAGGTAAACGAGGTTGTTCTATTGAAACACTTTATAGAATTGCAACTGTTTTAGAGATATCTATGGATAAACTCTTTGAAGAAAATGTTAAAGAAGAAAAAGTAACTAATCGCTAGTTACTTTTTATAATAGTAATTTTTTAATTCTGTATCATTTATTTTTATTTTTTTATTGTTTAGCCATGAAATATTTGTGTCTTTTTCACTGGATGTATAAATTTTGTATGCATTTAGTGTTTCGTTATTATATAAAAACACTACTGTGCTCCATTTATTGTTACTCATATAACGGTATGAATTTAATCTATATACTTTATCTGGAGATTTCACTGTTTTTACTAAATAGCCTTGGGGTTTACTAGAATTAATTAATAATTCATTTAAATAAAGCATTAACATTACAACTAATAAAGTTATTACAGTTGAAACAATTATAAATTTGGTTTTCTTTTTCATATCATTACCTCTTATCTATAATATAATTTTATCATACTTTTTTATTTATTCAAAATATATTTTTAAAAATTTACTTTATTTTTCATAATTTTTTATTATATTTTTGTCTTTATGAGGTTCATATCTAAGTAAGTCATTAAAATCAAGTTGTCTTAATGCTTCGTAAACCATTACTGCTACTGAGTTACTTACGTTTAATGCACGCACGTTAGAAGTCATGGGTATTCTCATGCAATTATCTAAGTGATCTTTTAGTATGTCTAAAGGAATTCCAGTACTTTCTTTTCCAAAGAAGAAATAGATGTTTTCATCTTTATTTGAATAGTCGAAACTAGTATGTGGCTTAGTACCATATCTTGTTAGAAAATAGAAAGTCCCTTTGTTTTTGCTAAAGAAGTCATCAATGTTTTCGTAAACTGTATAGTCACACTTATCTATATAATTTACTCCACTTCTTTTAACATATTTATCTTCTAAACTAAAACCTAATGGTTTAATTAGGTGTAACTTTGTATCAGTTGCAACACAAGTTCTCATAATATTTCCAGTATTTGCTGGTATTTCTGGTTCATATAAAACTACATTTAGCATATTACACTTCCTTTTCTATCTTTTATTAATTTCTTCATTAACAATTTTATTAACTATACTAGGATTAGCCTTTCCACCACTTTTCTTTAATACTTGTCCAACAAAGAAACCTAATATATTAGTTTTACCACTTTTATAAGTAGCAAGTTGATTAGGATTTTCATCTATTACTTCATTAACCATATTTCTAATAGCATCCTCATCACTTACTTGTTCCATACCTTTTTCTTTAACTATTTCACTAGGAGTTTTTTCTTCTTTAAAAACATAATTAAATACTTGCTTAGCCTGTTCACTACTTATTTTTCCTTCACTTACCATATTAATTAAACTAGCAAGCATTTCTGGGCTCATAAATATTTCATGAATACTTTTCTTTTCTTCTTTTAAGTAACCCATTAGTTTACCAGTGATCCAGTTACTAGCCATAGTAGGATTAACATTTAACTCTAACATTTTTTCAAAATAATCACTTATGCTTTTATCTCTTACTATAGTTTTAGCATCTTTTTTATTTATTCCTAAAAGAATATATTTATTCATTCTACTAATAGGTAATTCTGGAATACTTTTTCTAATATCACTCAAAAACTCATCAGTTAGTTTTACTCTTGGTATATTAGGTTCAACATAGTATTTATAATCAATTGCATCTACTTTATCTCTCATAGAAACAGTTTTCTTTTCAGTATCTACCCATCTACGAGTTTCTTGTTTTATTATTCCACCACTAGTTAATACTTCTGTTTGTCTTTTTATTTCTGCTTCTATTACTTCTTTAACACTATTAAATGAGTTAATATTTTTTATTTCAGCTCTTGTTCCTAAAACATTACTACCAATTTCTTTCATACTTATATTAACATCTACTCTTAACTGACCTTTTTCATTAGAGGCTTCACTTATACCAATATATTTTATAATATCTCTTAAATTTTCTAGAAATTCTATTGTATCATCTATTCCAGTAAACACTGGTTCAGTAACTATTTCAATTAAAGGTACTCCTGCACGATTATAATCTATTAAACTATATGTAGTTTCATGTGTCATTGAAGCAGAGTCTTCTTCTAGGTGTATTTGATGTATAAAACATCTTTTATTACTTCCATTAACTTCTATATCAATATAACCATTTTTTCCAAAAGGTTTAGTCATTTGTGTTATTTGATATCCTTTAGGTAAGTCAGCATAATAATAGTTTTTTCTATCAAACAATACTTCATCTGGTACTTCAGAGTTTAAAGCAAGTGCTAGTTTTAAACATTTTCTAACTCCTTCTATATTAGGCCTAGGTAATGTACCGGGAAAAGCTAAATCTATTACACTTATATTAGTATTAGGAATAGTTGTATAAAAGTTATTACTTCCAGAAAACATCTTACTTTTTGTATTTAATTCACAATGTATTTCAAGTCCAATAGTTGGTTCTAATTTCATAGTTCACCTCCACTTATTATGTCTTTATAATTCATAGTACTTTCTATAGAATAAGCAATACTTAAACATTTTAAGTCTTCTTTTTGTTTACAAGTAATTGATAAACCTGTTGGCATATTATTTACAAACCCATTTGGAATACTTATACTAGGATAACCTCCAAAGTTGCCTATACATAAATGGTTTTCAAGAAGCAAGTATTCACTACTTAATTTATCAGGCTCTGTTTCGGGATTAATTTTAGGTGCAATACTTCCACTTGTTGGAAGTATCAAAGCATCATATGTATTAAATAATTCATTTATTTTAGTAACTATCATATTTCTAGCTCTAGAAGCATTTTTAAATAATCTATCTTGATTTTCTCTTTCTAAAACATAACTACCTATTATAAATCTTCTCTTAATCATTTCAGCAAATCCTTTAGTTCTAGTATTCATCATTATTTCTTCAGGAGTACTTCCTTCCATTCTATTACCAAAGATGAAACCAGTTAAGTTACTATTGTTACTTGTACTTTCTGCACAACTTATTATAAAGTATATTGGATATATACATTCAAGAAGTTTTTTATCTATACTACACTCACTTACACTAGCACCTCTTGACCTCATATCTTCTACCTGTTTATAGAATATATCTAATATTTCTAAAGTTTCAGGACTATTTTGATATAAACTTTTGTCTACTATTTCTTTAATATAGAAGAATTTCTTACCTTTTAAGTCATTAGTTAGGTTTTCGCTATAACTAATATTATCACTCTCTAGTGTAGTCATATCCATCTCATCTTTTCCTTTTAATATGTCTGTTACAGTTGCCACATCTTTTACATTTCTTGCAAATATTCCTACATGATCTAAACTACTTGCAAAAGGAAATAATCCATATCTACTAATACGTCCATATGTTGGTTTAAAACCTACTACACCACAGTAACTAGCAGGTTTTCTTACTGAGTCACCTGTATCACTTCCTATACTAAATGGAACAATACCACGCGAAACTACAACTGCACTTCCTGCGCTTGAGCCTCCACTTATTCTAGTTGTATCCCATGGATTTCTTACTATTCCTGTGTGTCCAGTAAGTCCACTTCCTCCCATCGCTAACTCGTCTAGTACAGTTTTTCCAACCAAGACAGCCCCAGCATTTTTAAGTTTTTTATAAACAGTACTATCATATGGTGGAATGTAATCTTTTAGTATATTACTTGAACCAGTTGTAAGTATTCCTTTTGTACTAAAATTATCTTTAAGTGCATAAGGTACTCCATTAATTAAACTATCACTTAGAATATGTTCATATTTATCCATAATTGTAACGTAAGGATTCAACTCTTCCATAACACTTTTTGACTTATAAACTGCATCTTTAAATAAATCTTCACTACTTACATTATTTTTCATTTTTTCTAAACATTCTTCTATATTCATTATTCCACCACCTTTGGAAGTTTAACTCTGTTACTCATTTTATCTTTAGCATTACTAAGTGCATCATCTACACTTAAACTCATATCTACTTCATCACTTCTTAAATAAGCATTATCTAAAGGAAAAGGATGAGTCATCACTTCATAGTTATTTAGCCCTTCTATTTCTCCAATTTTATCCACTTGTTTAAAAAGAATTTCAAACTCACTTTGTAAAGTAACATATTCATCTTCTTCCATAGTAAATTCTAACTTTTTAGCATAATCTTTTAATTTTTCTATACTAATCATTATATCAACTCACTTTCATACATTTAAATAATACCATAGTTAAGGAAAAATATAAAGAAAAAAAGCAAATATTTTGCTTTTAAAACTTTAATTTCTTATAAATTTTATATATAAAAAATATTTACATATTACTTATCATTAATATAACAAGTATATTTATTATTATAAACCATAAACACACTTGTTATATAAAAATTCTATTATCTTAATATCTACTCCAGTAGTATAATATTCTGTTAAAAGTTTGTTAAATTCTAATAAATCATCATCCTTAACTAAAATTATACCCTTACCATTCATAATCATTATTTTATTAGCAATAATCATACTTGTTCTTTTATTGCCATCCCAAAATAATTGATTTCTCATTCCATAAAGCATATATTTAATACTTCTTAATGTTATATCTGGAATTTCTAATATTTTTTTAATATCTTCTTTAACTACGTTCTCTTCTGGAATTTTAGGAATGTAATCAGTGCCTGAAATACCTACATTACCTGTTCTTAATTTACCCCAAGATAATGACTCATTTCTACTTACGTATGAGTTTACTTTTAATATAAAGTCTAAAGAAACTTTTTCTTTTATATTATCACTTTCCTTTGTATTAATTTTATCATTTTTTCAAAAAAAGAAACCTAAAGTAAATCATTATCTAGGTTTTCTTCATTTAAATCAATTTTAATTATATTTTTTATAGCTTCATCTAGTAAACTTTCATCCATCTTTTCTTCTTCGCTTCTTGCAACATCTAGTCTTGGGTTTATTACTGGATGAGGTGGCACAAACACAGTACAGCAGTCAATGTAAGGAAGTATGCTTATATCATAACTACCAATTTTTCTTGCTATATCCATTATCTCTAACTTATCAAAACTTGCAAGCGGTCTAATTATAGGATAATTTGTTACATCATTTACTACTTTCATACTAGTTAATGTTTGACTTGCTACTTGACCAATACTTTCCCCGTTTACTATCGCATTAGCATTTCTCATTTTTGCAACTTTTGTAGCAATTTTATACATTTGCCTTCTCATCATAGTAATCATGTAGTCACCTTTCATTTCTTTATAAATAGTTTCTTGAATTTTAGTAAAAGGTACAACTAATAATTTCCCAGTATTTCCGTAACTCTTAAGTATTTTAGCAAGACTAATTACTTTATCTCTTGCTTCTAAACTTGTATGAGGTAAACTTTCAAAATAAAGAAAATCTAACTTAACTCCTCTTTTCATAGTTAAGAAACCAGCAACAACTGAGTCAATTCCGCCACTTAACATAAGAAGTGCTTTGCCTAGAGTACCTGTAGGATAGCCACCCATTCCAGGTATTCCACTAGAATATAAATAAACCCCTTCTCTTCTTATTTCAATATTAACTATAGTATCAGGCTCATGCACATCCACTTTTAAGTTAGGAACATTTTTAAGTAAATAAGCACCAACCATTCTAGATAACTCCATGCTATTAATTGGATATGTTTTATCACTTCTATTAGTAACAACTTTAAATGTACTTCCTTCTTTAATCAAAGTCTTACTAATACTCTCAATGTTTTCTAAACTAGTGTCTTCTGTAAACACACACTTTACTATTTCGTGAATACCAAAAACTTTACTAAGCTTGCTAATACTACTTTCTATATCACTAACATATATAAACATTCTATAGTAGTCTTTTCTAATAGTTGGATTTAACCCATCTAAACAAGATAACACATTCTTTTCTAAAGTATTTATAAAGAAATTTCTATTATCTTTTTTAGTAGTTAACTCTGCATATTTAATCATTATTACTTCTTTCATACATTTACTCCTTTAATAGTAACTCTTTATATGTTTTATGAAAACTTACTATAAATTTATTTATTTCTTCTTTTGTAGTCAAATGACTTATACTTATTCTTATACTAGTAGAATTTACTTCTTTATCACTAGTTATATGTTTTAGTATGCTAGATGGTTCGTTACTTGAACAAGCTGTAGTAGTACTTATATATATTCCATCTTTTTCTATAGCCCTTACAAAAGTTTCGCTCTTTATCTTTTTAAGACTTAAATTAAGTATTTGAGGAACACATATATTATTAGAGTTTATGTTAACTGGTAAGTCACTAAGTCCTTCTTTTAACATAGTGTTTAACTCTTCACATTTCTTTATGTTCTCATCTAAACTTTCAATAGCAAGCCTTACTGCTTTACTAAAACTTACGATTAAAGGAAGTGCTGGTGTTCCGCCCCTATAAGGACAATTATCAGTTAAACCATATATTAATGGAATTATTTCTATTCCATTCTTTTTATAAAGTAAACCAATTCCCTTTGGAGCATATATTTTATGACTAGACATACTAGCCAAATCAACATCATTTAAGTTAACATGAATTTTACCAAGTGCTTGAGTCATATCACTATGGAACACTACTTTACTATTCTTTTTATTAATAATTTGTCTTATAGTTTTTAGTGGAGCCTTAAACCCAACTTCACTATTTACTGCACATATACTTACTAATATAGTATCTTCTCTTATTAAACTTTCTAAATGTTTTAAATCAATACTTCCATCACTATTTAAATTAACATAACTAATTTCATAGCCTAAACTACTTAAATAATCCATATTTTCTACTATACTTTTGTGTTCATAATAACTTGTTATTATGTGTTTACCTCGGTTAGCATATTTGAATGCTATTCCTTTAATTGCAGTACTATTACTTTCACTAGCGCCACTTGTATAAATTATCTCATTAAAGTTACATCCTAGCATATTAGCAATTTGTTTAGTAGCTTTCATCATTAATTCTTTACTTTTAACACCTAAATTATGTATTGAGTTAGCATTAGCTATATACTCTGTAGTTGTTTTAACGTAACTATCTAGTACACTATCATTTACTGGTGTTGTTGCACTATAGTCTAAATATATCATACTATACCTCCTGTATAACTGTTAAAATAACTGGTTTGCTTTCTGTTAACTTATATAAATAATTACCCACATCTTCTCTAACATCAGTTCTTATTTTAGCATAATCTGCATATTTTCCATTAACATTATTTTTAATAATCTCTAAACTTCTTTTCTTAATTTCATCTATTAAACTATTATTATCTTTATCAAAAATAACACCCCTTGATAAAATTTCAGGTCCATTCTTAATATTCTTAGTCTTTTTATCAACAGTTGCAGATATAACAATTAATCCATTTTTACCAAGCATTTCTCTATCTTTTAAAACTAACTCACCAACATCATTAGTACTTTTACCATCTATTAAAACATCATCTACTTGTATATGTTTAAAATCATTAGACAATTCTCCATCGATAAATGTTACTATGTCTCCATTTTCTTTAAGTAGTATATTTTCTTTAGGCATACCTACAGATAAAGCAAGTTTAGCATTCCCTACTTGATAACGATATTCACCCTTTATAGGCATATAGTATTTAGGATTAAATATTTTTACCATAAGCATTAAATCTTGACTAGAAGCATGAAGTCTTACACTTTTAGATTTTGGTACATCATATATTTTAACTCCATGCATTGCAATATCATTTTTTATTCTAACACTAGTTAATTCTTGTGCTTCATAAGATGGGTCTGCAAAACATATTGAGTCAGTACTTTCTAAAGTTACATATTTATCATATCCATTAACTATTCTACTTAAGTTATAATAAGGTGTTTCTCTATCATTATTAACAAGTATTACTGAATCACTATCTTTTAAGTTTCTTAAGTCACCTATTACACCTGGTAATACATGTAAGTATCCCTCTTTAATAGCCATGTCAATAACTGTTTGTAAGTATTTACCCATTATAACTACTTTTCTATTAGTACCTTTTATAGCATCAAATATATTTTGAATGGTTAATAAATGAAGTGATAATATACTAAATATAATTCTTCCTTCACTTTTTTCAACTGCATCTTTAAAGTATTTATCTAGTTTATGATTAGGACTAGTGAATCCTTGTTTTTCACTAAATACACTTTCATTCATTAAAAGAAGTACACCTTGTTTACCAATATATGCTAGTTTACCTAAATCCATATCATATTTATCTTTCATAGTACTATCTATTACAAAGTCAGTCATATATACAATAGCTCCATTTGGAGTATTAATACTAAAACCAACACTTTCTGGTACACTATGACTTACACTAAAAGGAAATACACTAAACTCTTTAAAATCTATTTTTCTATGAGGTTTAATGATATGCATATTTTTAACTTTTACTTCACTTTCTAATGCTTCTATTTCTATAATTTTAGAAGTATAATTAGTAGCAAATATGTGTAAGTCAGGTATTACTTTTAATAAGTCAGTTACTGCACCCATGTTTTCATAATGAGCATGACTTATAAATAGCCCCACTATTCTTTTTTTATTTTCTATTAAATAACTAAAGTCAGGTATAACATAATCTACTCCTAACATTTTTTCATTAGCATATTTAAGTCCTGCATCAAAAAGTAATATTCTACCATTTATTTCAACCACATATAAATTTTTACCATTTTCATTTAATCCACCCAAACTAAAAACTTTTATTTTATTCATAAAAACGCCTCCTTCATATATAAACATAAATAAAATTAAAATAATAGTTGTTTACGTCCATATAAATATACCACAAAATCCCTCTTAAGTCAATAAAAAACCACTGTTTTACAGTAGTTTATTTTGTACTATTTGTTTTTTTATATTAGAATTATTAATCTCTTCTTTAACATTAAATGGGTCATAGTTAAGTTCTACTTTCATATAATTTGTAATTATTTTATTTTTATCTATATTTTTATTACTACTCTGTAAGTTTTAATCCATTATTAAACCTACTTTCCATAAGTGTATTCATATTTAGTTAATACTTTAACATATTTATCATTTAACATTTCTTCAATAGTTCTACCTGCTTTACTTTCTAACTCTTCTAATGTTACATAATTATCTAATTTTAAGTTAGATTCTAAACTAAAGTAAGCACGATACCTTTTATGCATATCAGTTATCTGTTCTCTGTAAGCCATATTTTCATTAGTTAAATATGAAGTAGTACTAAATCTAGACCAATTAGTATAAATCATTAAGTCTTCATCTTTATATTTATATTGGTAATTAGGTAAACTAGTATAACCTGAATATATTCTTTCTACTCCATTATACCATTTCCACATAGAGTCAACATAACTATACATAAGTACAGTAGTTTTTTCTTTTTTATTATATTTTTCTCGTAATTCATCATCATTTATTCTGGGAACATATTTTCCTTCATTATAATAAACTTTATTACCATTTTCATCTTCATAATAGAATTTATATCCAGTTTGAGTACTTATCTTTCTATAACTTTTTTCTTCAGGATAATTAGTTGACCATTCAGTTTGCTCTGCTTGTATCTCAGTCTTTCTATCTTTATTAGCATATCCACTTGGTTGTTCACTTGAAAAACCTGAGTATTCACTATTTTGATTTATATACCATTTCCATTTTTTATCTCTATATTTATAATATTCTTTTTCTTCTACTTCCCAACTTAAGATATTTGCTGCTTCACTAACTTTTGGTAATTTTTTTAAATCAAGTGGTAATAGTACTTTATATGTTTTATCTTCTTTGGTATTAATTTTTGAACTTTCAATAAAATCTGACCAAGGAGTATAATTATAACTTACATCAACAAAATTATATTTAGTAATTACATCAACTAAGCTTTTACCTTTAGGATATTTGCTTGTAGGTTTACTCATTTTATATCTCTTAGAAGTATTACAATAACTTGCATTACTAATATTAAAAGTTTTAACATAATCATTATTTACTTTGGTAATTTTTACAGTACCCCATACTATCTTATCTTTAAATTTAATCTCACTTAAATCACCTAAATTAACAGTAACACTTTTTCCATTAACTACAGGTAAACCATTTAGTTCTGCATATTTATATGCTTCATCCATAATAGAACTTTCTAATTCTAAACATTTATTATTTCTTACATTAAAGAAAATTATAAAAAATGTTATAACAATAGTTAAAACTATAACTAAAGCAATTATTGGAGTAAAATCAGTTATTCCATTTTTTCCTCTTTTTAATGATTTTGATAGTTCGTATTTCATTATTAACACCTACTTTATAATCTTATTTTACCAAAAAAAAGAAAAAGTATCAATTACTTTTCCACATTTACACAAGTAAATTCTATATCATAACTCTTGAACACTTTTTTAGTTACTTCTATATTAGCTGCACAAAGCTTATTACCAAGTTTTAATTCTTTCAAATATCCCTTTTCTTCTAACTCTTCAGTAGTTATTTTAAAAGGATACTTAGTTATTTTTTCACTACTAATATAATCTTTAACAGCAATTTTTACTTCTTCTTTTAAACTAATATATTTTATTTCATTTTGATAAGTAATACCTATATAATAAATAATAGAAACAAGTATAATTATAATAATACCCCACACTACAATTATCTTATTATTCATTACCCATCATGCCTTTCAACATATCCATTACTAACATAATTTTTACACTTTAGGTAAGGAGTATATATTACTACATTATTATCATCTTTATATACAGAAACATATCCAGTACAATTTCCATCTTTATCTCTTACTTCACTTATATAATTATTACTAATAAGAGAACTTATTTTTATATTAAGAGTATCTACTCCTAGATTATTATTATAGAAGTCTTTAATATATTTTTTAGTACTATCAATTAATTTAGTTTCAATGTCACTATATTTATATATATCACTTTCATTACTATCTTTACCCTTATCATAAAAGTCTACAAATTTCCAGTCTTCATTTAAAAGTCCAACTTTTCTTAAAGCATATGCTGTTACTAATAAGCATACTATAAATAACCCAAGAAAGAAGAAAAACTCTAAGAATCCCCAACCATTTTTCTTTTTCATATAAGCCTCCAATTCACATATATTCTACCACAATAATTATTAAATAACAACTATTCACAGTCTAATATTGGATTATATTCAAAAACTAATGGTTCTAATGATGAAATAGTAAACTCTATTTTAGTAGTTTCTAATTTACAATTATTTCTAATAAAAGGAATAATATCGTATTTATTTCTTTCATATAAATCTTTTATATTTATTTCATAAGTTTTTATATCACTACTATCTTTAGCAAAAATACCATCTTGATAAACATAATATCCATAACTTATTAATATATCTTTTAATTCCTCATGTGTAACTTTAGTTTCGGTTTCACATTTTTCACAAGGAGTACATTTTTCACACTCCTTGCATCCTGTTAATAAAATTAATGCTGTAAACAATATTATTACTTTTTTCATACAATTCACTCCTTTACAAAACTTATTTTTATTTTACCATTTCCATTATTACTGCCACTTACTTTTTGTTTAATAGTAATAGTTTTATTATTTAGTTTACTACTTATTACACTTTTTCCACCATTACCAGAGTCTCCACTTTTAGTAGAAGTACTAGTACAACAAGAATATGTGGGATAATATTCTGCACAATCTTCGTATGGACAAGTACCATAACTTTCACAACCGCCTCCGACTGTTCGACATTTTTTACCTAGTCCATTATTGGAACCACAATTTCTATAACATGAACCTTGTTGACTTGATGGAAGGTTTTCACAAAATGCATCTCCACATTCTACTTCACCATTAACGCATTCTTCATGTGGTGGGGAATAACTTTCACAACATCTTCTATATGCAGTTTCAGTTCTTTTACATCCGCCTCCACATGTACCTGTTCTAGTACAAACTGTTGCATCAGCGGCTGAAGAACCACCACTTCCACTTACACCATTTTTACCATTTTTAGATGAATCACTTGAGTTAACCCCACCAAGTCCATTTCCTTCTCCTCCTGGTGAACCGTTGCTTCCGCCTCCGCCTCCAGCAGAAATAATAAAATATTCATTATTTAATTTAAATCTAGAAGCTCCTCCACCAGCATGAGAACCACTTCCTATACTAGCAGCACCATTAGTACTAGTTCCAACTTCATATTTAATAGTTTGGCCTTTTACTAAATATACTTCTGCACTTACATAAGCACCTTTTCCACCATTACCACTACCTTTAGCACCTAAGGCTTCCATTAGGTAGTAACCACTTGCAGGTACAACATATTCTCCATCTGTATTACTTTCTACATTTCTTACTTTTTCGTAACTTAAAGTACAAGTAGTATCTTTATTAATTGATTTAACTGTAAATGTTTTATTACTATATTCATATGTTTGACCATTTGTACAGTTTGCTCCCGTAAATGCATAATTTTCTTCTGGACTAATACTAATACTTTTATCTTCTAAAGCATTAACTAATACGTTATTTTCACTACTTGTAGCATTATTTAAAATTAAAGCCAAATAATATTTATTAACTGTATATTTAACACTGCAAGTAACATCACTTTCTACATTAAGTAGTTGAAGCTTATTATCAGTAAAGTTGTAGTTAACTTTTCCACTACATTTAACATCTTTACTAACATCTTTCATATAATAGTTAGCGCCTTTATTAATAACATATTCCTTATCAAAAGTCTTTAGTATTTCAGTATAATTACTTTGACCATTAATATTTCCTCCAACTATATTAATTTTAACATTATAGTTAGGATATACAAATTTCCAAGGATCATTTTTAGTTCCTCTTCCAGTTACTTTCACTATTTCTTTAACATACATAGTTGGTCTTAATGTTCCATTACTTTCTTGATATTTTATTTCACTTGGAGTAATTACGTCATACCCATTATTTCCTAAACTTACAAATGGTTGTCTGTTTACTAAATATGAAGTAATCCCACCTACCCGTTCATACTCATTAGTATTAAGTATTCCTATCTTATTAAAGTCACTACTTGAACATAGTCCACTTGAGCATTTAAACTTATCAGTATTAACTATAAATGTATCTGCTACATCTAGTCTTTTATAAGCACACTTTAAATCCTCTTTGATAGTATCCTCGCTTGTCATATTAGTTGCTAACAAACTATTAGTTCCTAAAAACAAACTAAAAAGTATTAATAAAACTTTTTTCATAAATCACCCTTCCTTATCATAATTTAATTATACTAATAAATAGTTTTTTTTTCAACAAAATTTTATATTAAAACCTTCTAATTTCTTAGAAGGTTCAGACTGTTGACAAATAAATTTTGTTAA
>ULJN01004563.1_pt1 | contig 22540 bp, 20 predicted proteins | sample 1950921 | NCBI WGS metagenome assembly ULJN01 (sample SAMEA4835476, study PRJEB28245) | human gut metagenome | biome: gut microbiome; material: fecal sample | place: Denmark | collected 2008
CTAATTAAGTTTTCGGACGGCCTCCCCCATAAGAAGGAGAAACATAGCAATAAATACAGAATTATTCATAAATGTATAGTAAATAAAAACTTATCAATAATGCGCCTAATCAGCAAAATAATATAAAGGATCCTAGAACGAAGTTTTGTAGATGGAGTTGCGAAAACATTTCCCGGATAAAGATTATTGGCTTCATTCAAATAATTTCGGTATGCTTGTTTATATAAATTATAATAAGCTACGGACTCCCATTTATCAGTTGAATAATGAGGCAAATAACCTAAATAATCCTTTTTGATATCATTCAATATACCACTCGCTGCCAATGTGTTTTGGTTATATAACATGACGTATCTAGAAGAAGAAAATACTTTTTCATTCTTCAATACATCAAAGGTATATTTAACATCTTCATTCCTTCTCATCTGCTCAGGAAACTTATACTTTCCTGCAATCGATTTATGCAACATCAATGTTCCAGCTCTAGGAGAAATTTCTTGAAATAAAAAGCGTTTAAATGGATTATCAACTAAACCATCTATAGTATTTCGCGAGTACAAACGATGTCTTTTTCCTACCAATAATTTAAAATTGGCACAAAAACACTTTATAGAAGAATGAGACTTAATTAGGCCTTCAAAAATATCAAATGCATTTTCAAAAAAGACGTCATCTGCATCCATATATATAATCCACTCGCCCTTGGCATATTGTAAACCAAAGTTTCTGGCAGACGAAGGACCGCCATTTTCTTTTTTTATAAGTCTGATGCGCTCATCGTGCAATTCTTCAATAATTTTGCAAGAATTATCACTAGAGCCATCATCAACTACGATACACTCCCAATTTCTCAACGTTTGATTTCTAATTGAGTTTAATGTAGAAAGTATCGTTTTTTCCTTATTATATAGGGGTATAATTACAGAAATCATATACTTAAATTAAAATTACCAATCGCAACCTCCTTTTAAAAAAGGGTAGCCCCATTGAGCTTTTCTCTTTCGGATGATATTTACCCAATAGTCACTAAGCAAATCAAAATTTTGCCAATGAAAACTATTAAAATCAAGCAACTTGTTACCTGATATTTAAACAGAAGGCTATTACCCTAATAAATAGCAACTTTTCTATTTATCGTTCATGTAAAAAAATAGTTTTCTTTAACTTTAAAATCAGAAAACTTGACTTAAGTAAACCTACAATTTATGTATTTATTATAAAAATTTACGAATCTATCAATTGGAGGAAAAAATCCCTCTAAAAATAAACCATATGAGAACTTATGAATTAAATATTTAAGCCATTTCAGTCGGAATTTCTTATTTGGAATCTGTAAGAAAGACTTGTCTTCAGGCTCCAACACATAACCATCTTTAAATAGTTTTTCCCATTGCTTAATTACCACAACCTTAGAAAAAACAGCATTATTCATTTTCACAAAACAAGCATAATCCAAATCTTTGCTCTTTAATGCGTTGATAATTAATTTTGCAATATTCTTTTCGTCAGAATAAAGGTTGCCATTGAAGACCGTATCCATATAACCAGCACACTTTTTCGTTATAACTTTTGCTCCGTTGCTTTGAAATTCTAATGCCGTTAAACCAAATGTTTCTGTATTACCAGAAGGATTTGGTACGCCAACTTTTGTTTTTAATAATATAGACTCTTTTTCCTTACCCATAATACCCATAAAATGTACGTTATCTTTAATTTTTCTTCCATTTGTCAGATAACGCATAAACATGGACTCATAAGTATTCTCAGCAATATTAAAAGATCCCATTACGGCATCTCTATCATAGAGTTGACCTGAACCTATAATATATAATTGAGCGTCAGGAATACTTTTTTCTATCTCAGGCCATGCTTTTGCCAAGATATGAAAACCTTTAGCAGGAACAATGCTACCTATATAGGTCACTATATTCTTTCGTTCAGAAAAAGAATTATTCCTAACCGCAGCTATAGTATCTTCATCTATATCAAAACAATTATATATATAGTCAGATTTATTGTATGCAGGTAAATCCATATATAAATCCATCTGTTCACGTCCTACACATATTATCCTAGCAATCATATCTGACTTGGAATACAAAGACAATTGTTTATACGTCAGAAAATTATGACACCACGGAATCAATTTAGTCTTTCCATGAAAAGACGAAAATTTCAACTTTTCTTCAAATGTTTCACCTATTTGAGGTCTAAATACAAAATAATCATAGCCATGACTATCTGCATATACATAAGCATCGTTTATACTATTAAATATTTGTACTTCCAAACATTCAGGTACACATCCTTTAGATGTATTAAATACTGCAATATCTATATCATTATCACTTTTTGTTAATAAAGTAGATATAAGAAAAAAAAGATATTCAGTACCTCCTATACCTGGATTACCTGATTCTATATCTCTACAATCAACTTGTGATATACGAGAATTATCAAAATAAAAAGCTACTTTCTTTGACATAACAACGCCTTCTTTATTTTATATTCTTTAGCAGCTATCTCTGCCATATATATTACATAAGCATGAATTAAAAAATTACCATCGCGAGTAAACTCTGCGTTAGTTACAGATAATAATAAAAATATATACCACAATCTAATATAAACATATTCTGGACTGACTTTCATAAAACATGCTTTTAAAGACATCAAAAGATAACCAATAACCGTCAATGTACCTAAAACCCAAGTTTGACCAATTAATCCCCAATCTACATATAATAGACCTAGAGGAGCTAATTCATGATTTATATAATGCCCGTAAGCATTGCCGAAATATGGTAATCCTGCACCAAAAAAATGTTCCCAACCATTTTTGAAAAAATGTCCATTCATATAAAAATCCCATTGTACAATACGACTATAATCTTTATTATCAAGAGTTTCACCAGAATCTTGCCGATCAAATATTCCCCCAATCTGTTCCTGGACTATTGGTAATTGCCATAATATTAGCAAAAGGATTAGACCTCCCAAAATAGTAAAAACGTTTTTTTTACTTATACCTTTATTTTTAATAAAGAGATAAATACCAAAAGCTAAAGCAAAACTTACAAAAAATTGTCTATAGGCAGTTAATATCATACAAAAAAGCCCCATTATTACCATTGCAAGGTATTGCCATTTGAGTCGTTTATTATAACACTTACATTCTAGTTTTACAAGACCTAGAAACAATCCTAAACTATAAAATCCACTAGCTATAGCTCTCATACGCAATTGCTCACCTTCAGACCATTTTGGAATATGCATAAAATTAATGCCCATACTATATAGAAAATGCTGACATATAAACATCAAATCATACACTAAAATAAATTTAACTAGCAACCGCTCCATATCTTGATAACTTTTATCTTTATACTTTAAATAAAAATAGAATAAAATACCAAGATAATATGGAATAGCCATAAATGACTCTATAAAAGTTTGCCCTCTATTAATATAACTTGAGATAAAAGAACATAATAATCCACCAAATATAAATATAAAAGCTGTCTTATATGGTGTTTTTTTCTTTATACCCCATGAGGCTATAACTATCAAAACTACAGCTTTTAGGGCATGCGGTATTTCTATTACACCAAAGAAGTTACAACAGAGCAAAAAAAGTAAAGCTATTTGTATCATATCAATCTAATGCTTCTTTTAGAAATAATCTAGAGAATTCTCTAAAATCTTTTATTTTTCTATCTACTATGGAATAATTGATTGGTTCTCGAAGTTTCTTCTGTATCTCTTGCTCACCAACGTTCCAGTTTAATAGTCTATCTATAATACCTAACTTGCCCAAGAGTGACGTGTATCTCTCAGTTCCTCCTTTTGTGTTATTAAGCACAACAAATTGTTTGTGAAACAAAATACAAAAGACCATACCATGAAAGGAATCAGTTATTACATACTCTGCATTTAGAATTAATTCTAACCATTTTGTAACAGATGGAACCTTCATTAGTCTGTTTAGTATTCCACTCAATCTTTGTCCCAAGAAGGCCGAAAAATCAAGCTGGTAAATATTTGACACCTTAATATTTAAGTTATCAGCTATTTGCTTAACTTTATTCATTTTATTTACGTCTCGTCCAAGAATATAAGTTACAAGAACTGAAGATGGTTTTTCCTTCAACAGGAAAGTTTTAACATAAAAGTCACCTTCGTGAAGTAAAGTAGGATCTGCAACCCAAGTACCTTCATTTATGCCAAAAGTGTCTTTTAAAATATCAACTCCAGATTTCTCTCTTACAGATATAGCTTTAAAATCTGACATCAAATTACTAATCTTTTCATTTCTATCTAATGGATGAATACAATTCTCCTTACCAAAAGAAGCTGCATATGCTATCTTTTTGGCTCCACCTTTTGGAACATAATAAAGATAAGGAGCATATTCAAAAGAAGAATGAAAATAGTCATCGCGCCAAATCTGATCACTTCCTACAACAAAGGCATAATAACTATTAACATCTATTTTTGAGTAATCATCATTAGAATAAAACGGAAAAGTTTGAGGCTGGAGATATTTCTTTTCAAATTCACCAAAACCTTTTAATTTGGTTCTCTTCTCAAGATAAAAAAGGAACTTTGCTAGAAAGCTCTCTTTTTTCTCAAAATTAGGTCTCCTATTAATATATTCTATTTGATACCCCATCTGCTTTATTGCAGCTCCCAAAGCAAAAGCTTGTAACTGTGCTCCATAATTTGGAGCATAATGAGGTGTTTGAATTCCTATTTTATACATAGTCTCTTTATTTTATTTATTATTCTATACCAAAGTGGCACTTCTAATGTTTTTTTAACAGCCATTGTAAATACTTCTTTTCTTTTTGAGAAACGATCTACTAAATATTTATTTTTAACTACCTGCTTAATTATATTCGGATTACTATTTAAAACTTGCTCAAATGAAACTTCAAGCAAAGATAAAGATGTGATTTTTTCTAAAATATTTGCGCCCTTATAAGAATTTACAATAAATACACTATACCCATTTTTTATATTATACGAAGAAGATAAAATCCCTCGATATCCCCATAAATCTCCAACCATGAAGTCACTTCGAGATGATAAACTTTTTGAAGGACAGGTATAACAAGATTCACGTAAATACAAATCTGACAAGAAACCTTTCAAATATGCATCAGTGCTTGTGTCATGAGAGAAATCAATTGTTTGTTTTCCAACACTAATTCTGAATGACAAATGATACTTTTCCCATGAATCTCTTTTATCTCTAAAAGATATATTAGAGAATTTCAAATTATTACTACGATATTTTGCTAAAAAATATCCCTTAAGTTCATCTAAATAAGCATTCCATTGTTTTATACCTGGTACACCATGACACACCATGTCCATAGTTATTAGATTTGAATAATCCTTAACTAAGAATCTATTTAATCCTGCTATCTGACAAGGTGTTCCTGAAAAAAGAACATACCTACCTTCTTTTAAATACTTTCTAGCCTCTATAAACGTATTTTCTATCCTACTTTGTACATACTTACTACCCATCATAGGATAAACTTCCTCTATAGTTTGTGCTGCAACATGATGTACATTCCATGTATCATCGAAAACTGCTCCAAAAACTACTCCCCCAAGATTGATAACATACTTAGCTATTTCAATAAACACACCACCTGATGAACTTTTAAGTCTCAAATCTTCATCTTTGTTATAAGCAGCATAACAGTGAAGTGGCGTACGAGGTTCCATCTTATTATGAGCAGGGCAAACTTTCAAACATTTACCACAATCAATACAAATATTGGTATCAATTGAAGGATACAGAAAACCATTTTCCCCTGGTATCATTTCAATACAACCTTTTGGACACGTCTGTTGACATGCAGAACATCCTGTACAAAAATCTTTATCTAATTTCGAAATATTATTCATATTCTACTAAATACTTTTAAAGTAACATCTTTCAAATATAAAACCATAAAAGAAAATATAATACTCCAAAAAACACCTAAAAGCAACAATGCTATAGTATTACCATTAATTAGAATTAGCGGTTCTAATGGTTTGGTTGGTAAGAAAAACGATCCATGTATAAACCATATAAACATACTGGCTTTTCCTAAACGAACAAGAACTTTGGTATGTATACGATGAATAGCCTTCATACATAACCAAACAAGAATTATAGCGCTAAACCAATCAAAATTATAGTCTACCGAAAACTTGTAGCGTAACAAGAGGTACAATATAAAAAATATGCATAATAACTTTGTATTTATTCTTTTAAAGTATCGAAACCAACCATATCGGTTGAAATAATACCCAACTACTACACATGGTATCCATTCAAAATATACAGCCAGTAACTTCCTAACAAAATAATTATCACTTATTCTACATAAATAGCACATTATACCAAAGAACAATATGAAGCCAATAAAAGATAGTAACGGGCGTACCTTACTTGCTAGATTCAAACAGCGAAAAAGAATGGGAAACGAAAGTAACAAAAATAAATAGAACCGTACATACCAGGCAAACGTAACATTAACATAATCATAACCCATTATTTCATATGCTCCTGTTTCAAAGCCAAACAAGTTAGCCAACAAAATAGAAAATGAGGGTAGTTTCAAGCAGAACATGAAACCAACTATGATGAATATCAATTCGGCTATCCAATAGTTGAGAATAAAACTCTTAGCTTTCCTAAAATTATATAAATATGACTTAAATTTTGGATTCAAATAAAGAACCCATCCTGTCAAAAAAGCAAATAAGCTTACGCAAATTTTACACATATATCCTATCATTAGTTCAATATTCGAAATTTGCCCCCCCATAACAACTATCTTAACAGGAATTGGTTGCATGCTACTCCAAAAATGATGAATCATCATTAAGATTATAGCAATTCCTTTTATCATATTACTTTCATCTTTAGTTATAGCAAATGACTTCATTACACTTTACTTCGTTTAAATTTGATACTATATGTTTGTATTTTCTGCACCACTACATATCTTTCATGAGCATCTAATCCAAGATAGAAACTCATAATAGAAGAACTTAATATGCTTGCACAAACAACTAATATGAAACTAAAATAATTATCATCTAACAAGATGTAAACAACAGCTGGAACTATTAAAGAAACAACTGCGACAAAAGAACATCTAAATATCACTTGTTTCACAAAATATCTTAAATTCAAATTGATTAACGGACGTATGATAAACAATCTAGTTATAAATGCGATAATACAGATTGATAAGTGTACTGCAAAAACAATCCACGGTTGTCCTCCCAACTTCAAAGCAATATAAGAAAAAGGAAGAATAAGTAAGAGCATACCACCAATTACGGACTGATAAACCTTAACTTTACCTGTTGCTGATGCAGAAACCATCAAAGGGTTAGCCGTTGAATCTATCAATAATATCAATATCATGAATCTTAAGAATATAACAGTATAATCTGGTACGATTTTCAGCCATATCTTTAAGATTAATGGAGCCTCAAAAAATACAGGAAGACACAGAGTAAATAACATGAAGAAAGTAAACTTACTACTTCTATATATGAGTTTATGCATTTCTCCTAATTTTCCAGAAGCATACGTCTTAGTAATTTGAGGATTTAAAGCCATCTGAAAATTTGAAGAGAACTGATTGATAGCACTTTGCACTTGTACACTTACTGCCCTGGCTGCATTAACTGCAGGACCAAAGAACATATTTAACAACAAGTTAACACCTTGAGTCATCAATATTGCAGCCAAGTTTCCCCACAAGTTCCAGCCAGCAAAGTTTAACATTTCCTTAAATAATGGTTTATCTAGGCAAAAATGATACCTCGATTCCGTAAAATTACACCTACAATATAAAATATAACAAAGGCATATACATAACTGTACTGCGACTATCAAATAGGCATATAATATCAACTTATCAAAATTGCCTAGTACGAGCAAAAAGACAACTGCCAATTTTAAGGATGCCTCCAAAATAGAGATATAGGCAAAAGCTGACATTTTTTCATGCGCAACAATATCTGCATTAAATGGATAACTCATAATAGCAAATACTGTTGTTAGAATACTAGCTTGATAAACTATAAAAGCTGCTGTCATGCGTTCCTCAGGTATTACCAACTTATGGTTGAGGAACCACAAACCGATAGTTTCACCCAAAATGACTACAAGAATTGATATCAAAACATGAATATTAACACTCGTCGAAAAAATCTGCTTCAATCTATTAGCATTACCTTTTCCCAATTCAAAAGTTATATATCGTTGAGTGGAAGCTGTCATCGCACTATTGAGAAAGCTAAACATAGCTACAACACCACCGACTACGTTATAAATACCATAATCTTCTACTCCCAATGTATTCAAGACAACTCGACTGGTATAAAGTTGTACAGCCATCATAAATATCATACGGAAATACAAAAGTATCGTATTCTTCGCTATTCTTTTATTATTATCTGATGTTTGAGTTGACATAATTAATAATTTGACTTATTCGTGATTTAGAAAACATTTAGAATATACTGAAAAACATGTTTTTGAATAGATGTCAAACGGCTATTTATGATGTATTCCGAATTCTCTTGATAATAATGATTGAACACGTCTATATCAAAATGCATATCATCTATGACAGGTTCTAGCGCCAAACTACAATGGCTGTATTCATCAGTATGTGAAGCAAATATTCGATTTTTCAATCCATTACGGAAAAGATAATCAAAATAAACTTTTGAATTTGGTCGATGTAATCGAGCAATTTCTTTTGAAAGTTCATTCCAAAAAGCACCTGTTCCTTCTTTTGTCAGCACAGCTACATATATAGCCTTTCTATCTGGCTGTTCTATAATAACATATGAATCACACATAATCTCACCAATTTTTGCAAATATTATTAATGCGCTTTAGCGACTCTTCGACTATTTCCACTGCTGCATCGTAAGAAAGAACCGTCGACGTTTCTATTGCTGTTCTGTCAATATGGAAGGATGCGGTTCGTTTATCAATATAATAAGCATAAGCTTGTTCCATGCTTTTCTTCAACTCTGGATTACAATCTAAGTCTGTTTTTTTGAAATGATATGTAACGCCACCGTCACTACTTCCAAAATATGTGCCGTAACTTTCAAAAGGAGTACCAGTTATTTCTACCAGTTTTTTACTCATTATTGCATCTGTTGCCTTTAATATGCCTAAAACAAAGCATCCATAATCTTCAATAGGGACAGCAGAGTTTACCAACTGTATAGATGATAGAATCATTTTCTCAATAACAGAACCTCTTATTGGATTTAGATTCTCTATACTTTTTCCTAAATTTTCTTCTACAACAATCGGCTTAGTTGTAGAATTACTGATGACTTCTGCTATTATATCAGAAGGAATGGTAGTAATAACAGGTAAAGTTTCCACTATAAGAGAAAGAAATAAACTTGATATCGTTCCTTGCAGATACAACGTCCCATTCTTATAATATGTAAAGACTACTGTAGCCTCATATCTTCCTGTAACCTTGAATCTGTTAATAACATTTGAGTCTGATGTTTCCATATCTTCAAGGGTATAAGACTCATATTCATCCAAACATTTTTTATACTCATTGAAATCTTCTTTCGAAACATCTTTAATTGTATATGTCTTGTGTTCAGTATTTGGAAGTGCAGTCTGTTGTTTTATATAATTCCAACATTCTTCTGCTTTTTCCTTCATACGTCCTTGTACCGAATATGACACTCGTCCTTTGGAATAAAATAGATTCAAGATACCAGTACTATTTCCTTTTTTGATTTTCAACAATAATCCTGAGTCATCATTTTTTGCTATCTCGTGTTCATATTGCGTATTAGCCTTAAAATAATCATCAATTACAGATGGTATGCTTTCTATATCTAAATAAAAATGTTTCTTTCTTGCCATAATTTATACTTAATATCCATTTGTTATTACCTGAAACTTGTGTTGATATATTGTTTTCTAAACAAAAAGTATATCTGCAAGTTTATTCATCCCAAAAATTAAACTGCCGTTGCCATTTTGCAGTAAGCTTATCATAGTCTCATTGTATAGATCAGCTAAAGGTTTGACCATAGGGGCTTTCTGTATTTTTAACTGGCAGGACAACAGTAAATCTACCATTCGGGTGCAAGACTTGCCAACGACAATAAGTAATTCATTATTGTATGTTTCAAGTGAGATTTGACATATCAAGCCAAAAGCCTTGTAAAGCATTCCATGCAACTCTTTCATAGCCTCTATGCGTAAATCTGAGTTATCCACAGTTGATTTAAAGGGAAAACTCGTCAGATTACAAATCTCCGTGTGAGCATCTCCAGTCTCAATATTTTTAACTTGCAATTCGATTTTATTTAGCAAATTGCTTAACTCTATTGAATTGAGTATATCTTTTTGGGTATTCATATTCCTTTAATTCTTTTGTTTTTGCATCTTTTCCAAGAAGTCCGTAAGACTCTTAGTATTCTCAACTGCTTGCAGTAGATACTAACTTGCTCTGGGTATATGGTGGGCACTGGAAGTGCAAGCCTCGCATCACATAATAGCTACTCATAGACTCGTTGTCTTGGCAGAAGTGAACACTATGTCCCAGAATTGGGACAACCTTCTCTTCAAACTCTCGCTCGCTGAAGCTCTCGAAGAAAATAGCCACGAGAGTCGCGGAAGAGGCGTGGCTCTATAATGAGGACGTCTTCTATTTCTGTTTTAACTACATTCATTATTATTTTATTTTCCAAATTCTTTAATTTTCTTTTTCTCTTTCTATGAGCAGACAAGCGGATAACCTTGCCTAATTTGGCGTTACCAGCCTCATCTTGTGGGAATAAGGTGCAGAAGCTGTATTAATGACCAGGGCATCGGATGGTGTCACCATGATATGGCTTTTAGCCAAATATTTTTCGATGTAATCGTCCTGGATTGGAGAAATCTTATTGTTGAGTTTCTCCACCTTCTCTGGGATTACATCTACTGCTGTTACATGATGGTGCTGAGATAACAGCGTTGCTATACTCAGACCGACGTAGCCGGTACCGGCTACTGCTACTGTTATATCTTTGAAATCATTCATAATGATATTGTGTTTTTATATCTTTTAGTTCTTAAAATTCAAGAAGATTTTTCGAATCCCTCCGTCTCCCTTTAGCCAAAGGGAGCTCCACCTTTCTCACCAAGCCTCTCTTCCCTCAGGGACGAGAGGATGTAACCGCCCTACTCGGTGCTCGGAACCGCTACGCTATAAGGTTGGCGGACCATCAAAGGTCTCGCCATATTATGCGGGATGGGACCGCCTTAATACGATGCTTTTTATGCCTAATCTTAAGACTTATTTTATATGAATCAGAGGAAAGCAAAGACTAGTAGTTGAACATGCTATTATCTTCTCATTAATTTTGCTGCAAATTCAAAGAAGTCTGCAACGTTCTTGAAATCATCAAATTGCTTGACATACATACTCGCATAAGGTTCGGGAAACCTACTGCGTATATCAGCCTTTATCATATTGGCGAATGCTTCCTTGCCTATGGCTCGGAAAAGTTCATAATATTCATGCTCACTCATAAACTAACTTTTTATACTAAATGTGTCGGAATTGAATAATTTCCACTGCGTTTACTTTGTTCTTGCTTCTTGATATTATCCGCAAACTCTCTGACCTTATTGCATATCCACATATAGGCTGTAGTTCCTTCACTATAGTCAGCCTCAGCAAACATGTCAATTCGGTCATCTTCACGAAGTTTCTCTACTTGGGCAAAAGCCCTTTCATCTCCTTTAGGATAAATGGCAAATGTTGCTCCACCCCTTCCTTTAACTACAGAGAATGCAGGAATATCGCTAGGGCCATCTGCTATATATATCATATTGTGGAAATCAACACGGCGCAACTCATCTGGAAGCTTAGAATTTACAGTAATATCCTTCTCCTTGTTTACACCCTTGTTAATCTCAAAGATTGCTTTTGTCTTAGTGGAGTTATCCATGGTAAAACCAATCTCATTGATAATCTTATGCTCTTCATCTTCGATTAATTCACATCCCCAAATATTCTCCACATAATTCATCAACTCCGTGCCTCGAATCACCTCAGCAAAGCCTGTACTCACAATGTAATGCTCTACCTTAATATTATACTCCTCACATACAGGGTCATTTTTCAACATCTCCTTCGTATGTTTGAATATCGCAGGAATTCCAGCATAAAAGTTCTGACGTTCGCCATAACTCTTTAGCTTGGCATTGTTCAATCCTTCAAACTTTCCAGACTGGGCATATCTGATAAACTGATTGAGATAAATGGTATCAGGATTCACCTTCACATGCTGCTCCTCCTTATATTTCTTAGGCAAAGCATTTACCTCAGTCCAAAACTCATGGGGATTGACTTTATAATCTTGAAAAATCGGATCCTGCATATACCCATCGATAAGAGTTTTGTCAAAATCCCATATGATAGCTATGATATTCTTCATTGTTCTATTCTCCTAGTTTTTTGTATGCAATAACGACTTCTAAAATCTGATTTTCTACACTTTTCCTTGCCTCTCTTGCACAAACTTTCATTGAAATCACACAAAAGAACGCAAGCATTGCATGCAAGCAAATATTAGAGTCATCAAACCAGCACAAAATTACAGAAAAGACAAATGTCAACAAGGAGGTGAAAATCAGGCCTTCATATACAGCCTGCATCACCCATTGACGAAATAAATATGGATAAAACTTTCCATGTATATCTTTTTGTTTAATCACTAACCACATCATGCTATAAGCTTTTCTACCAGTAGGTAATATTTCTGTAATCTGAAATTCCCTTAATGCAGACTCAAAGAGTTTTTTAAAAGATTTCACTCCTCTTTTCTTAAAGTATTTTCTTGGTTCTCCCTCACTATCAAATACACAGAACGTCCGTAACCTCTTACCTATAGAAAATGACAATAAGCCACTTATGTATATTAAGACCAATGAAAAAACTATCAGTTCCCAAAGAGGAAGCTCTATCGTTTTATAGAATCCTTCCTGTACGAAGTATACGATTGAACAATAAGTAGCAAAACCAGAAATAAAGTAAGAGAAATCAAAGAAGTTCAATCCCTCTGACAATTTATCTATAATACCTTGAACACTATTTTCCATCTGTTATACCTGCCTTTTAGTCATCATGTTGACAAAAACATTGTTCTTTTGTCATTCTTCTTATAGAATTCAACCATTCCATCACTGAACGAGGAGAGTTGTCATTTGTCTCCTCTTTCTCCATTGCTAAAGCCATCAAAGAATATTCCCGCTCCAAAGAAGTGGCAAAGACACCTGCATCATCGGTATTAATAGATACACAAATATCATGATGAGGGTATAGAGTATTTAAACCACGATTATAAAACTTAACAATTGGATGTTGATCATAACGTTCCATTTCTCCTATCTTGAAATTGGAAGAAGGATTGCATTCGATTGATACATGCAAATGCTCCAATTTACATAAGAACTGTTCTTGAACTTGAATAATCAATGATATAAAATCATCACGATACTGAGGTTTTATCCTCAGCACTTCACCCTCACTACCAATCTTTCGTACCTGCTTATGATAATGATAAAGGTAAAATAAATATAGAGCATCAGAATTACCATGAGCATCATCAATTTCTATACCATGATTTTGAGCTACAGAAAACCAACAATCCATATACTCTTTCGAAGCATCTCTTTCTATTGCGATTTTACCATTATGGGCATCCAAATGATAAATAGCAGGATCATCACCTCTCAACAACCATGACTGGTAATAAGTAAAAATATCTACATCCTCGTGTATTGCATTGAAAAAGACCTGCATAAAATACAAATGATATAGTTCTTTCAAGTATGACAAAACCTTATTAGAGGCACCCAATCTCGCACCTTGTACATATAACCAAGCCACATTATCTAGGAGAACTTGCTTGGTAGCATTAATCCTAAAATTTCGCTTCTGATAATAAGAATTAGCATCTGTACCCAACACCAAAGCATGTCCAAGTCTTGCCCCATTACGGAAGTGCATGAACTTTAAGACTTCATCTACAGCCCTTATCCCATCCACAATATCATAGAAATCCTCACCAACATGGTATGTCAAGCCCAAATCATTATTAGATGTATCATCATTGACTTGCTTTGCAGAATTCAAACCCAAGTATCTAAATGCTTGCGCAAACACCTCAGGACGACAGAATATCTCTGAATTTGCAGCATCGATGCCAACCAATCGTTTCCGTACAAAAGGACTATGATTTCTAAGTGCATAAATAGCCTTGGCTTGTGTGGCTACCTCCTGACGCAAATGAACATGTCTTGGCTGCAACTCAAACTGTGTTGCTCCTCCATTATCGCAGACATCACATTTTTCATTTTTCTTGATGAAATGAAAGATGTAATAGAATTTTGCTGTATCGATAGCATGATTTCTATCAAACACCTTATCGGTTATAAAAGAATCCTTTTTCTTGATGGCTAGATAATCTTGCACCATGGTTTTCTTTGGAGCAATTCGCACCTCCATGTATCTTTTCTTTGTAGAATCAGACATAAAGGAACCAACAGCCATTTGAGACAACAATCGCTCATAAAGAGATTGCCCATTATAAAGAAATTGATCTTTTCGATCTTGATATAAAGAAAAATTCGCAAAACCATTTACGGTATTGATTTGTACCAATTCTTTTCTCAGTTCCTCTTTTATCAAGAGATAAATGTAAAACAAAGATGTCTTTCTGTCAAGATAATACTCACCAGAATAAATCTTACGAAAGATTCGATACATGAATTTTCTTTCACCTCCCAAAACCGAAAAGAGATTATCATCTTTACCAGTAATAGCATAATCTGGAATATACTTCACCGAACTTAATTTATCCTCATATCTACGCCCATATTGTTGGCTCACAATATCTATGGCATTTTGAATTTCTTGCTCATACATCAATGTCTGAATTAAGCTACCACTAGATAGAATGTCTGAGATATTAGACAACAGACTAATTTTCTCAGTCTTATTATCGTTAATAATATCCACATAAAGATATACCCTTATTGCGGCAGCCATCATAACCTTCATATAAAGAGACTTTGAATTATGATTAAAACGATAATTTGCATCAAAAGAGAGTCTTAAAGAATCTAGCTTTGCAAAATTAACTTCATGCCCACATATATGATTCATCAAGTTCATCCAGTTGAGTTCAAAATTCAAAGAAGAGCCATTAAGATGGGCGTGTAAATCCATCATCTCATGCCTAAACATTTGATTTAACTCTGTAGAATCATGTCCAATATAAGGAGCCCAATCAAAGTGATTTGTTTTTTGTTGGTTTTTCAAATCATAAGCTGCCAAATATGATGTAAGCAAAAGATCTTCTCCAAAATCACGAGTTACCTCATGCCAAGAAAACAGCTCTTGATACTTGCATATCGGCAGATGATGCTTGAGATACACTTTGTTGTGGCTAAAATGCAATAGTACATTAAAGACATTAGATTCCTTGCAATACAACAACTCATGCACGCATGTATCCTCCTTAGACCATTTATCAGAAAGAACATGATAAAGGACTTCTGCTTGATCTAATGTATGTGCCATATTCACCCGAACCATTTGCTGACAAAAGATTCTTTCATCAACAAAACGCCCAATGCCTACATATTTGACTCTTTTATCCAAATAGGCATCTATGACATCCTCACTCCTCGTTTCCTCAAATAAGACCTTCAATACTTGATTAAGAGTCTCCATAATTATATATATTATGAATGCTTCGTATCTAGCGAACTACTTTCCGCAGAATCCGATGAAGATGTAGACTCTCGTCCAAATATGGCACAAAAGTCCGAATCAATACTGTTGTCTTTTAGCAGTTCGCTAATTTTCTCCAAAAACACAAAAGAAATTTTATGATGTCCATTAGAGCCAGTTTCTTTCTCATAAGTATCGATTTTATATTCCGAGCACTTCTTGAAGAAAGCTGCCAGTGTCAATCTATCAGAATTTGAATAATCCAAGTTAGCTTGAGAAATGCTTTCTATAAAATCGAGCAATATCTCTGTATTTCTAAAAGCACAACAGGACAACCAATTTGCATCATAATGCGAACAACCTTCTCCATCACGTTGTTCATTACAGGGATTTGGGCATGGTATACTACATTGCTTTCTCTTAGCAATATTCATGAAATCAGAAAATAAGGTTCCCGAATCTGATTCTAAAATAAAATCAACAATGTCTTTTTCACCACTTTTAGCCAATCCCTTGAAACGCATATAGCATTTCTCGATGCGTGTTAGATTAAAGAAGAAAGCTCCTAAATCATAACATAGCATATTATCTTTACCGATGATTATAGGCGCATCAAAAGCCATAACAGTATTTGACCTGAAATTATTATCCAACGCTACTGCATGTGAAGTAGCTAACATAAAGAACTCTATCAAACGTAGCTTATTGCTAGTCTTAGCCTCTTCAATATTACACAAACACCCTTGCATTAGCTCCTGCAATTTAGCACCTTGAATTTTATTACTATGTTCTAGATAGGGCTTACTAAAGAAATGATTAATTGAGACATTGAAAACATAGCCTAGTAAATATTTCTCATAATCGTTTAATGATTGATATTGAGCAACGCTAAAGATTTCTTTATCTGTATCTTTTCCATCCTCCGACTCATCTTTTTGTTTAGAAGGTAGTTTCAAAACTTCCGTTACCACATTGTATGCTTCATACAAACGAATAGAATAAACAGCAGTAATAAAGAACAATAGCTTTTGCTTTTCTAAATCAAGATTTTTCTGACGCAAATATGAAATTAAAGCCAACACATCACCAGTAGAAATGTTATAGGTTAAATTCTTCTCTGCAAGAATGTCTTTAAATAATTCTTTGTCAAAAGCCACTTCTTTTGGCCATATAACTCCACTTAAAGATTTTACAATATAATCATTCAAGAGAATATTTTCTGTCACGGATAAAAGATGATGAGCAAACTTTTGGTCTGTAAGACTCAGATTATTCTTAATCCATGTATTTTTCAAATACTCCTTAAACACTACTTGGTTATAAGATCCGGCCTTTGTTATGACAAGATTATTTTCTATCTTCTCTTGATAATCAGGCATGTTCCATAGCATCTTTATCAATTGTCTTAAATCTCTTAAATTGCGAGGTACTATAAAACTAACATGAGATGGAGAATTGTAAAACAAATAGCGTGTCTTTTGGAAAATCAATTGAGGTACCATCTGACGAACAGATGGACATTCCATCATTTTATCCTTAGTCTTTATGGTTAAAGTTTTTTCCAATATATCATCTATATCAGGCAGATAGATACGCTGATTTTGAGGAAACAACTTGGCTAAATATCTTTCAACCATATTGCCGATAAGCTCTTCATCATTATGCAATTTGAACAAGTCTGCATACTCGTTTTTCTTTATGATTTCCAACTGATCTAGTTTCAATGCCATAAGAACGAGAATATTAGACTGGATGAAATACTTACGTATATGCTCAGCCATGATATTTCCCTCTTTAGCATTCAAATCTATATCATCTATTCTTAACAATAGAATTGAGTCTTTCAATCCAAAACAATCAAAATAAGCGTCAACCAACTTTTTTAAATCCTCCTTCAAATCTACAGCAGCTGATAAATTTTCTAATTGCTCAATGACGTTCATGTCTAATGAATCGGATTTTTCCAACAACATTTTTGCATGATTTTGAGCAGTTGTTAGAGCATTCAGAAAAGAAATTTTGAGATTTTCATTAATTTTCTCATCATTTTTAACTTTCGACTTATATTTAGCATAAAGTTTAGCCAAAAACAATGAGATAATGTTATGATGACTATCAAAATAAGAAGGATCTATCAAATCTATTGTATAGAAATCAAGACTACTAATATCTGGATAATCATCCTTAAACTCTTCTCTTCTTGATTTTTCTTTCAACAACAACTCGCCTATAGAAAGCATACAAGAAGTTTTACCAGATCCTCTATCACCCACAAATAGAAATATATTGTTTTGGCTATCCAAATCTCTATCGTGGGTATCCTTACGTGCTATCGCTAGATATTGGTCTATTGCAGAAAGAGCATTTTTATATTGCTCTCTGAAAGCAGACAGCTCTATTGAGCTTTTGGATATATCTTCTTTTAGAGGGCGATTTTCTATATCTAGATTAAACTCAATCCTCAGTTTTGTTTCCGTTTTCTGTTTCATCTTGCTCTAGTTTATTTTGTTTAACCCAATTATACATGGCCGTATTCACTACATAGGCCTTGTAACTTTTTATTGAACGATCTGTTGAGGCAAATTCTGTATTAAAGAACTTGGCGTATTCCTCTTTAAGATTAATTTTTATTGAATCTGATATTAATGTAACTCCATCATATTCTTTTTTATCTTTAGAATATACTTCATCGCAAAGTGCAATTACATTATTTATAGGTATGCCTTGCCAACTTTCATAGGGAGTCAAATCCATAGAATGCATAATTTCTCCGAAATCAGCTGCCATCACACCACCAAGAGACATAGATAGATTCTTTTTAAATTTTATATCCAACACAGATAAAGCGGCATTCAGCCTGCCCATTGTATCCAAAACATCATCTATGTTTATCGTCTGAGGAGCATAAAAGATACCTATATAATAATGCCCAACATGTAATACATCGACACAACTATCGTTATCTCTAAATATATCATACATAACCTTATCTATAATACGATAAGCTTTTACGACTTCAGACGACAAATTTAAATAATTGAATCTAACTTTTACACAGACAACAGCTGCTTTATTAGACACAATTACACTGTCATTACGATTGCTTGACACTATAGGCTGAAAATCCATGTCAACAGAATTGTTTGCCAACATTTCGTCAATGCTCAACAACTCACTTTCTAGTTGGAATGGCTTTGAATCAATTTTCATAATTATGATTTTTACACACAACGAAAAAGGAATGTGATTTTGAAAGAGTTTTTATCCCTTAATTTCACAATTTGTACTTTTTGCGTGCATTTATTCTACATTTGCTAAAATCCAATTTTAAATTGCAAAGATAATACTTTTTTCTATGCTTTTGAAAAACATGAACATTTTTTAACCTACAATTTTATTGTAATCAAAACGACATAACAGGCCGTTCGGTATATCATCAATACAGCGTCCCCACTATTTTGCAAGTAGTTACACGTATCTGTTTTTGAAAAAAGTTATATTTGTTCCCCACCGCAGTATCGCTCTGCACTTGTCGTCGCTCGAATGAGGAATATTGTTTTATTAACCTATGCTTGGCTTATGGCTAAACATTACAACACACAGAATGATTCTACTTCCTTACCGGTTCTGCGGCGATAATTATCACGCATTCGCTTTTCCATTTGTGCTATGTATTCTGCCTTCCGCTCTCTAGAAGCCTTGAAGCGACGCATGAAATCTGCTTTTTTTCTTCTATGTTCATAACGTAAGTTTTGTTTCGACTCCCCTGTCCCCCTCTTGCGAAGAGGGGGTCCTTACCCTATACCCAAGCCCTAAATCCCTACCATAGGGATTAGGGATGTAACCGCCCTACTCGGTGCTCGGAACCGCTACGCTCTAAGGTTGGCGGACCATCAAAGGTCTTCGCCATATTGTGCGGGATGGGACCGCCTGGGGATAACGATACTATGTGCATAAGTTTAATGCTTATTTACACAAGTCTGAGAAAAACAAAGACTAGCAATAAATATATTGTTATCTCCTCATTAACTTTGCTGCAAATTCCAAGAAATCTGCAAGATTTTTAAAGTTATCAAAATGCTGGCAATACATACTTGCATAAGGCTCAGGAAACCTACTGCGTATATCTGCCTTTATCATATTTGCCAAAGCCTCCTTTGTGTAGGCTTTCAGCAATTCGTTGTATTGTTCCGCGCTCATAATATTATACTTGTTTCACGCTTGGTCACATACTGACCTATGAATTTACTGAGATTAAACATTATATTGTATGTTTATGTTTTAATATTAAATTTTACTTGTCTTACTTATCGCTATTTTGGCATACAAATCCTGTATAGGCACTGTCCAGTTTTTTAAATCTACTCCATATCTCTCAAATTGAGAAAGGAAAAATACACTACGCTTGCCATTACCTATCAAATTATAAAAATAGGCTGTATAGAGGACATAGTAAGCTAACGACTTGTCATAATTTCTAGACTGCAAAATCTTAACTACATCACATATCAGATTCTCTGCATAATTAAAATAGGCATCCCAATGACTTTTATAATCAATAAATTTCTGAGATAAGGTAAATTGCTTATTAGCAGACACATAATCAAGAATCTGCTTATTCATAGAAAGAATATCATCAATCTGAACCACTAAGAAATGAAGCAATTCCCTTTGATTACCATTGTGCTCACATCTAGCCCTAATCCTTTCAAATATCTCATCATTATTCTTCCGCACAAGAACAAGATCATCATCAGCCATAAATTTTAATAATTCCTGTTTCAACATCAATAAACTTATGTACCTATACAGAAATCGCTCATCCAATGTAGCTAAATCCGAATCAATTTCCGATAAGTAGCGTTCACAATTTCGACTGAAATCTACAAACATATCTGACAACAAATTCTGCTGAAGCCCTTTTCCCGTCAATGCATTAACATCCCGTATCAATCGAAGGGATTCCTTGACGAATAAAGCTCCAACCCGATAGCTACATTTCAGATATCTTTCCCTATCGAAAAACAGCTTGAGGGAATATTCCTGCCATTTATATCCATTATCAAAAATAACATACATCAGTTTTATCCTTGTTATCAATTGATTCTCACCATGTTGCATCAAATCATTATCTGACAGAATTTTATCCAACAGGGTATTTATCTTGGTCTGATTGCCTTCTCTTCTATAATGCATAAAAGCTACATCTAAAAGATTTAGAAAATCACCAAATCTAGCCAACTTCATTTTCACAATTTCATCAGCAAGTCTATCTCCAGCAACCTTATCGCATAAAATCTCATCATAATAATGCATCAAATCTCGGTACATTTCAATATGAATTATCCCTTTTTTCTTATACTCAAGTAATTTTGCAACTATAGGCTTCATCTTTTCTTTCTCTCCAGAAGCCTCATATGCACATAGTAGGTTAAGGAGCGAAACTAGCTGAGCCTCATCAGATGTATCGGTGTTCTTGGACTCATACTCTACCATTTTTTCATAGTCAAAAGCATTATGTGCCAAGTATGTCTGGAAACACAACATATAGCTATTGTCTTTGAATCTGGATAAACGCACACATTCAGACTCAAAAGCCTTAACCGCTCCAATTTTGAACAAAACATCGAGATGGGGTAAGTAATATTGCTTATACTCATAATCAAATAAATCCCATTTCTTTGCTTCATCAAGAAATTCCACCTGGACATTTTGCCTGTCGACCTCGTCATGGCAAGCCTTTATTCTTAATGCATAGAAACGCAGTTTTGCACTTGTAGTAACAAGCCAACCACGATACTTTCCCTTATCCAGATCGTCAAGATGGGATTTATAATAATATATGATGAGTAATTCATGGGGAAGTGGTAGGAAAATTGTCAAACAAACGAGCAATAAAAATACCAAAGTAGCCTCAACATAGGAATTCATGCATACAGCTAAGATCAGTAAGCCTAGAGACACAGCAAGCCTAGACCATACCCTTCTGTGATGAAAGCATTCCTCTAATTTATACTGTGAGATGATAACTCCAAGAATAAAAGTGAAAGCACCACATAAAAGACCTAAGATTGTAACATCCAGTTCTTCCATCAATCTTTGTACTATATCTATTATTTGTTGCATAACCGATAGTTTTTATGACCATCCCATAAGGGGAAAACCTATTTTTCATCGAATGTATTACATCGTAAGAAATAACCACGAAGAGGGATGTATATCACCATTACAGCGTCCCCACTATTTTACATGCAGTTACACACATAACAATTTTGAAAAAGTGATTATTGTATCGTTTTGCAGAAGATAAACTGCACCCGGCAATTTGAAAGCCAGCTTTCATTGCGCTCGTTTGCATTATCTTTTAGGGTGAAGGATTGCCTAAGCGCACTCCTTCACATCATCTGTTTTATCAACATAGTAACATGTGGGGCAACCTTTTCTTCAAACTCTCGCTCGCTGAAATTGTCGAATTTGGTATCAGGGATAGCATATGGGGCACTTTTTCCTGGTTCCGAAAGCATCTTATAAACATCGGAGCGGAAGCGGATTTCATTAAGATTTTGTCCTCAACTCTCACAAAGACAAAGGTGGTAAGAAAGACTGCCTCACGGACAACACGTTTACCTCGACTGCTTATCATGATACGTCTTTCCAAAGTGCGTCGGATCTGTTGCTACAAAACCATTTTCAGCTACATATCCTTCACTTTTTGCCATGGCTTCGCCGTC
>ULJN01015004.1_pt1 | contig 22369 bp, 19 predicted proteins | sample 1950921 | NCBI WGS metagenome assembly ULJN01 (sample SAMEA4835476, study PRJEB28245) | human gut metagenome | biome: gut microbiome; material: fecal sample | place: Denmark | collected 2008
ATCAGCGGAACGGCAAATACCGCACAAATTGCCTGCGATATGATCGGCTGCAAAAATGTGTATGTTATTGATTCACTGACCGCTTCGGCAGGTCAAAAACTGCTTGTTGAATATGCGGTAAAACTGCGCAGACAAGGGAAAAACTCAAAAGAAATTTATGAAGAAATCGAGCGCATAAAAACAAAAATATCGTTGCTTGCCTGCCTCGATACCCTTGAATATCTGCATAACGGCGGCAGAGTAAGTCAGACAAAAGCAATGCTTACGACTGTTGCCCGTATAAAGCCTGTAATAAGACTCAGCGGCGGCAATGTCGAGTTGCTTGCAAAAAGTTTTAACATTAAGCGTGGCATAAAAAGCCTTGCAGAAAGGCTTGAAAGGGAAGAGCTTAATCCTCATTTCCCTGTATATGTAATGTACTCCGACAACGAAAGCCTTGCAAATGATTTGACAAGCGACATAAAAAGGCTGCTGCCGAATGTGCATAGCGTTGAAACTGTAAAAGTCGGTGCGGTTATAGGCAGTCACATAGGCACAAATGCGTGTGGAATTGCATTTGTAAAATTATGATTTTAAAGATTACGGTTTAATAAAAAAGTTTGAATAAGTGTTTTAGAATTGCTAAAGATGCACTCGATTTCGGAGTGCGTCTTTATTGTGTATTGAGATGTTTTTATATTTGACTCTTTTTATGTTGTTAAATTATCCCCGATATGCTATAATCAGAAAAAACTAAGCGAGGGATAAATATGGTAAGAGAAGTTGTAAGAGATCCGATGTTTTTACAGAGAAAATCGGTTGAAGCAAATATGTCGGATATGCCGATAGCTGTTGATTTGCTTGATACTTTAAAAGCAAATTTTGAGGGCTGTGTAGGTATGGCCGCAAATATGATTGGCGTTTCAAAAAGAATTATTGCAATAAGCGATAACGGAAAGTATATTCTTATGTTTAATCCTGAAATCGTTAAGGCTTACGGTGAATACGAAACCGAAGAGGGCTGTCTGTCGCTTGACGGGGAGCGCAAAACAAAGCGTTATAAAACTGTAACCGTAAAATATGCCAACGATAAATTCAAAACGGTTACACGCACTTTCACAAATTTTACGGCACAGATAATTCAGCACGAAATAGACCATTGCAACGGAATTTTAATATAAAGCAGTCTATAAAAATGCAATGTTCCGAGTGGGCTTGAAAATTAGCCGACCTCCAAAAAGTTAGACTCTGTGAATTTATCAATTTTTGTATAAGCGTTATCCTGATTTTTGTGGGCATTATGAAAGTTTTATAAAATTTCTTGCAAAATTGAATATCCATATACTTTGTGCTTGAATTTGGCTATGATAAGAAAATTTTAAATTTCAGCTGATTTTTTTGCAAAAATCTATTGACAAAGGGTAAAAATAACGCTATAATTCAAGTTGTAAAGTAAAGTTTCCGGAAAACTTCTTATTTTAATTTAATTTGAAAATGAATAATCAAGAACAAAGAGGTTCACTTTATCTTTGAAGAATTTGCAATTTAAATTTATTTTCCTGCAAATTTCAAAGATGCGGTGAACCTTGTTTTTATTCAGTCGGTTTATGTGGAGGTTTTAAAATGGATGCAGGGAATATAGCTTTTATGCTTATCTGCTCGGCTTTGGTGTTCCTTATGACTCCCGGCCTTGCAATGTTTTACGGCGGACTTGTTCGTAAAAAGAATGTAGTAAACACAATGATGACTTCAATTTTCATCATCGGTACAGGCATTGTAATGTGGGTGCTTTTCGGTTACTCACTTTCGTTCGCACCAAGCTCAAACGGCATTATAGGCGACCTTAGTTGGATAGGACTTGAGGGCGTATCTCTTACCGAGGGTTACATAGACGGTGCGGCTATTCCTAATATGGTATTCTGCGGATTTCAGATGATGTTTGCAATTATTACTCCTGCTCTTATTACAGGTGCTGTTGCAGGCAGAATGAAGTTTAAATCACTTTTCGTATTTATCATTCTTTGGTCTTTAATTGTTTATTATCCTCTCGCCCACATGGTATGGGCAGACGGCGGACTTCTCGGACTTGACGGTATCGGCGCTCTCGACTTTGCCGGCGGCGATGTTGTTCACATCAGTTCGGGTGTATCAGCTCTTGTCCTTTGCATTATCCTCGGCAAACGCAACGATTACGAACACGCTAACTACAGAATCCACAATATTCCTACAGTAGTTTTAGGTGCTTCACTTCTTATGTTCGGTTGGTTCGGCTTTAATGCAGGTTCTGCACTTGAGGCAAACGGACTTTCTGCACATGCATTTATGACAACAGCCGTTTCTGCGGCAGCCGCAATCCTTTCTTGGATGCTTTGCGATGTAATTAAAAACAAAAAGCCTACACTTATCGGTGCAAGCACAGGTATGGTTGCAGGTCTTGTAGGCATTACTCCGGGCGCAGGTTTTGTTCCGATTTGGGCGGCAGTAATTATAGGCCTTACAACAAGCCCTGTTTGCTACCTTATGATTTCATTCGGTAAAAAGAAATTCGGCTTTGACGACGCACTCGACGCATTCAGCTGTCACGGTACAGGCGGTATCTGGGGCGGACTTCTTACAGGTGTGTTCTCAAGCACAGCTATTAACGCAGACGCAGGCAACGGACTTATCTACGGTGAGTTTGCTCAGTTCGGCGCACAGGCTTTAGGTATTGTAATTACACTTGTAATTGCAGTTGCAGGTACACTTATCTGTTACGGCTTAACAAGAATTATTACAGGTAAAATCAGAGTAAGCAAGCGTGACGAAATGCTCGGACTTGATATTACACAGCACGGTGAAGCTGCTTACCCGTCATTTAACGGTCTTGATAACTAACGGAGGATTAACATATGGATAACAATAACGAAGTTCAGCTTATTAAAATAGAGGCTGTTGTAAGAGAGGAAATGTTCCTCGATGTAAAAAAAGCGTTAATGGATATAGGCGTAAACGGAATCACAGCCTATCAGGTTGTAGGTTGCGGTATTCAAAGAGGTATGTCCGAATATGTAAGAGGTCAAAAAGTAGATGTGCAGGTATTGCCTAAAATTAAGTTTGAAATAGTTGTTTCATCAGAAGAATGGGAAGCAAAAACCATAGAAGCTATTAAAAAGACTGCGTTTACAGGCAATCCGGGTGACGGTAAAATCTTTACTTACTACTTAAAGCAGGCGGTAAAAATCCGTACAGGCGAAACCGGCTACGATGCAATTCAAACTCCTAATTTTGACGATTAATAAAAGTAAGTTATGTTGGTTTAAAAATCTTTCTAATTTATATTTTCAAAATAAAAGTGCGGTAACTGCGGTTATTGCGCTTTTGTTTTTGTAAAAATTTTAAAATCGTTAAATACACCGAAAAAATATTATTGAAAAATCGGCAAACATCATAGCAAAGTCCTGTTTATTACCCAGCCGGTACTGTATAATTTAATTATAACAAACCTAAATTGCCAAAGTGAAGTTCGAATTTTTGAGGGTATATATCCTCTTAAAAGCCACATAAAGCCGCTTATTTGGCTTTTTGTTGTGAAAAGGGTATATTTACCCTAACTTCACTTTGTCATTTAAGCTAATTATAACAAAGCCCCAAATAAACTTAAGGAGTTGTACAAATGCCTGACGCTGATTTATATGTTAATGTCTGCATTTTCGTAATTATAAGCTACGCTATGCGTTATCCCGTAAAGTCAATATTGTTCAAAAAGCCCCAATCTCAACAAAAAAATAAGAAACGAAATGCGGTAACAAGGCATACATCACGCAGAAAAGCTGCGTAAAAAATAACAAGACAGCTTAGTATATAGGCTGTCTTGTTTGTGCTTATTCAGTTGTTTTTTGCTTACGGGCAACTGCCTCGCAAAGTGCAATAAAAATAATAAAAAGCGGTGTTGTAATCGGTTGAGCAAGGTTTACCACAGCCTGCACGGCATAGCTGATAACAGATACCGCAAAAGCAATTGCAATCGGATTTTTACTTGCGGATTTAATCGCACCTTTCAGCGCTCCGAAAATTATCGAAAGGTAAGAAGCAAGTCCGAAAATTCCCGTAGTAATAAGGTAATTTATGTATTCGTTGTGGGCACAGTTTGTGGAGCTGTCACCGTAATGTTTAAGCCCCTCAAAATACGGTTCAAACACTGTGGCAAAGGTGTCAGGTCCGCATCCGAAAAGTTTGTTGTAAAGAGAAAAATCTCCGAATATATAGAAAGACCTTATCCACATATAGCCACGGTGAGTACCCCAGCTGTCATTAAATCTCAAAAAACTTTTCAAAAAGCCGATATTTGTTTTTGTGTCAATTACGCTGAAATAATATACGGCAAAAAGCATTGCAATAATGCAGGCAACAAATATACTGCCGATTATAATAGGTATAGCAATCGGCATGGTTTTGTATGGAAATCTATAAGCCGCAAGGTACAAAAGCGCAGTAATAACAGCAAATACGGCTATTACCGCCCATATTACATTTGAATATACAAGCAGACTTTGAAATTCAGAAATTCCCTTTGATTTGTCGCCCATAAAATACGAAAACAATCGAAGTGCTTTTCCGCTCAAAAGCATAATTGTTGTTGCAAGGAAAAATCTTTTAAGCCCTGCAACCTTGCGTGAAAACCATACAAGCAGTACGGCAAATACCGCCCCGAGTCCCAAAATGCCCGAATAGCTGTCGGCTGTCATCAGCGCCATATAGCCGAATGCTGAAGATATATAATAGATAATGCGGTGGTTGCGCTTGTTGCTCAATACAGAAAAGGCAATGGTAACAGGCATTACAACGCAGATAAAACTTGACATAAGGTTTTTGTTGCCAATTGTGGAGGTAAAGTTTGTGATTGTCTGCTCATCTGTAAGGCTTGCAAACATTCCAAGCGGATCTATGTAAAAACAGTTGAGAATATCAAGCAGATATATTGCAATTGAACAACCTGCAAGGGCAACAAAGACATAGTTTTTAAAACAAAAAAATCTGGTAATTAAAAAATAAACCACCGCATAAAAAATCATCAGCAATAAACCGTTGTTTCTTCCGCTAAGACCCAAGAAAGCATCGGCAGGATCTTGAGAAAAAACAGTGGATACGGTGCATACCAAAATGAATGCACCAAATGCATAGTCCGTAAACGATAACTTTTTGTACCAAGGCACGGATTCGGCTTTGTCTTTTGTTCCGCTTTGCGAATCGGAATTAGTGATTGCAACAGCGCCAATCATCAAAACAAGCACCGCAGTGACAACAAGAAAAAAATAATATTTGTCGTGTCTTATATTATAGTAGTAATCCGTGTAAAATAGGGGAAAGAGCGTAAACATCGCAAGCAAAAAGAAGTTGACAAACTTGCTTTTTACAGAATATTTATCCTCGTTCAACCCGTTTGAGATTATTAGTTTTGTATTGTCAGACATATAAAACCGCCCTTCAAAGTAATATATTTAATCAGTGTAATCATATTTTATACCCCATAACAGCGTATGTCAATTAAAGAAAAATAAAAATCACGAAAGTTTCAAAAAAATTATAAATAATTGTTGACAAATCAAATTTTATGTTATATAATAATGAAGCTGACTTGTTGAGGCGACAAAAATTAAATAATTTCGAGGTGTAGCTCAGTTTGGTAGAGTGCTTGGTTTGGGACCAAGATGCCGCAGGTTCAAGTCCTGTCACCTCGACCACAAAGGTACGGTAGCAATGATACAAATTGCTACCGTACTTTTTAATTATTCCCTGTGATAATCCCTTGATATAAAGCCAAAAGCGAGGTTAGTGGGTTCAAATGTGAACCTGCCGACCTCGCTTTTTTTCGTTTATGGAGTTTCTGGCAAACGCTGCCGCCGGAAAAAATGAACCCACTCTGCCGAACCTTTTAATTTTTCATAGAATAATTAAAAGGTTCGAGAAAAATTAAAAGGTTATAGAGATAGTATCCTACACACAATCCACGTGGAGACTGTAGCATTGATGACGAGAACCGATGCCGGAAAAGGCTGAAATCTACTGAAATAAAGGGATTCCGGGGTCTGCCCTCAAAACCGGAGGCAGCTCGGAATCCCTTTCAAACTTTTTCATCATCTAACCTGCACACCGAAAAAGTCGAATTATGAGACTACGGGTTTGATAATTGCGTGGCGAGGCTAAAGGTTAGATATAAAAGAGGATAACAGCAAATTACAATAAACAGCATATAACGATAAATTTTCGCAAAAAACATATTGAAAATCGCACCAAATCGTGCTATACTAAAATGGTTATATGGGTTAAATTGCGATTAAGGAGGTTGCCCCCGTGGCCGAACTAACAAACGATAAGTGGATTAATATTGAAGAAGCTGCCGAATACCTTGGAGTTAAACCTGCCACCATCCGTGACTGGATTCGCAAAGGAAAAGATATTCCTGCGAAAAAGATCGGTAAGCAATGGAAATTCAAGCGTTCGGAATTGGATCAATGGGTTCAAAGCGGAAAAGCAGAAATGTAATCACAGAGGAGGCAGCAATAAGGGACATCTCCTGTTCCTTTACTAATAGAGATATGGATAAATATGTACTAAGCTTGTTCTCTTCTGCCGGTATAGGCGAACTGGGGATAAAGGCATCTGGCTTGAAGATATTGCTCAGCAATGAACTGGTAGAAAGTCGGTGTGCCTTATATAGGGAGAACTACCCTGAAACTGAGTGCCTTTGCGGAGATATTTGGCAAATGAAGGATCGAATCATCCAGAACTGGGATGGCTACGACGTTGGTTCGCCGTTTCTTATTTATGCGACCCCACCGTGCCAAGGGATGTCTTTTAATTCTGTTGGCAAGCGGTTGCAAGAAATAAGAAGAGGACGTGCGCCTAAAGATGATCCTCGGAATCAGCTGATTATTCCGACCGTAGAAATTGTAAAAAAGCTCAGACCTCAATGGCTACTCCTAGAAAATGTCCAGGGAATGCAGAATACAATCATCCCTGTCGGCAACGGAGAATATAAGAATATTATTGACTATATTAGGGACGAATTGGCACCGGATTACATTGGAGGTCCAGAAATTGTTAATTGCGCAGATTATGGAATCCCACAAACAAGAGTCCGGTTAATTACTATTTTCACCAGAAGTGATTCCGGGAAAAAGTATTATTTGAAGAACAAAACATTTTTGCCAAAGAGGACACATTCACAAACCGAAACGGAAGACACGGAACGTTGGGTTACATTAAGAGAGGCAATTGGCTCATTGCCGCCACTCTCCGCGGAAAAAGGTAAAAACCAAGATCCGTCAATTCCTTGGCATTGCGTTCCAATTATGAAACCGGATAAGTTCTGGTGGATTCAAAACACACCGCCTAATGAAACGGCATATAACAATCAATGTGCAGAATGTGGATATGATAAAAACCCGAGGCACGGTATGCGTTTTGTAGATGGTCGGCACACTTACAGAAATGATACACCGATTTATTGCCAAAGGTGCGGAGCTCTTCTTCCCAGACCAACGATGATCGATAAACTTACGGGAGAAAGAAGAAGAATAAAAGGATTTGATAGCGCCTATAGAAGAATGTCTTGGGATTCGCCAGCTCCAACATTAACACAAAACCTTCAGGTGGAAACTTCGGATAAAAAAATACATCCAAGTCAAAACCGTACTTTATCGGTATATGAAGGCATGTGCTTACAAACAATAAGCGATTATGAGTATTCGTTCAGCATCAATGGGAAGAAGATCGCATCAAATATGTGCTGTAAAGTAATTGGAGAGAGCGTCCCACCACGCTTGATTGAACTCGTCTGCAATAGCATTCTTAAGATAGAGAAAACGGAAGAAGTTGATGCTTATGAGCAATAAAACATCGGAAAAGCTGCCGCTCAAAATGGTCAGCTTGTTTGCGGGAATTGGAGGATTTGAACTCGGCTTCAAGCAAGCTGGGATTGAAACCATCATGGCGTGTGAGATTGACTCAATCGCCAAGCATGTACTTAGGACTAATTTTCCTGGCATTTCATTGGTTGACGATATATGTGACTTGAATGCGCTTCCTGACGATACAGATATACTCTGTGCGGGATTTCCATGTCAGGATATAAGTACGATAGGTGTCAAGACAGGTTTGTCTGGGGAACGCTCATCCTTGGTAAGAGAGGTTTTTCGCCTGTTAGAAAAGAAGAAAGTTGAATGGGTTATCTTTGAGAATGTTCCCAATATGCTTTTCTTAAGGAAGGGAGAAACAATCCGGACTATTACCGAAGAGTTGGAAGCACTTGGGTATAGTTGGGCATATAGGATGATTGATTCTTTAGCTTTTGTTCCGCAACGTAGGCGTCGAGTGTTCGTGGTTGCAGCATTACATAACAATCCCAGAGATGTACTGCTGAGCGGAAACTCTTTACAGGAGCATGGCATAATAACTTCAACAGAATTTGAGGAGCCTTGTGGCTTTTACTGGACAGAAGGAAAATACGCTATTGGTCTCTATCAAAATGCAATTCCAACCTTGAAAGTTGGTTCAACAATTGGCATACCCTCTGCTCCAGCCATTGCCTTCCCCGATGGAACAGTCGGATCACCAGATATCAGAGATGCTGAGCGGTTGCAAGGCTTTCCTGAAGATTGGACGAAATCAGCCGAAGAGATAGCCAAACCGAACATCCGATGGAAGCTTGTCGGAAACGCTGTTACGGTTGATGTTATTTCTTGGATAGCTAAAAAGATTCTTGCCCCTGAGCAATATGATTCTTCACAAGATAATGAACTGGGAAAGAATCATAAATGGCCTAACTCCTGCTGGGGGGCTGACGGCAAAAGGTTTGCATCAAGCTCAACGTTATATCCCGTTGATAGAGTTGAGGTGTCATTGTCAGAGTATCTGAGATATCCATGCAAGCCATTATCATATAAGGCTGCAAAGGGCTTTGAGTCGAGACTGGTTTCCGGAACTGTACGGAGTCCTCAGTTTTTTGTTAATGCCATACATCAATATGTAGAGAGGAAGGGCAAAGAAAATGGCTGAAATAACACTTAATTCGTTTACAGAGACGTTGGATGCCCTGATTGATGCAAACCCTCACGCGCGTAATAAGGGCGACGAATTTAAGGCATGGAGCAAAGACAATTTCGGGCGTGACGCAAGAATATCACATATTAAAGAACAACGGCAGATTACCAACCGGGTATCCGAGCAATTTCGTTATTTTGCTCCAATCGTCATATTCGTTTGTGTCCCGGAAGTAAAAAGGGATGTTCTTGTCAAGTATATCCTCGAAAGAGTATATAAACAGCTCGAAAATGTTGCAATCATCGGTACGCAGGTATCCGCAGCTGGTAAGGTCAACTATAAGTTTGAGCAGTTGATAGTTTTCAAAAGAACTGCTTTTACAGAATGGGCGGAGGCATTCTTTGAGCAAACAGGAGACGCAAGATCCGTGATTACACAGTATGATCTACCCGGAAGCTTGTTAGACGGGTTGGGTATCGATTATGCATGGTACGTCGGCACTACCGGCAATGATGAAAACGGACAGTGGAGAGATTTTTCAGATGAGTATATTGATGGCGGTATGTGGGTTAACGGATGGGACGATAAGTTCATTGACGTTGTGAAGTCAATTGCTGTTGGAGATCGTATCGTGATAAAGTCCACCTTCACTCAGAAGAAGAACCTCCCTTTTGATAATCATGGCAAGACGGTCGGCGCTATGAGAATCAAAGCTATCGGTACTGTTACAGAAAACGCTGGTGACGGCAAAACAATCAAGGTGGATTGGACTCGTCTTGATCCGTTCAAGACATGGTTCGGTCCCGGTGTCTTGCGTGAGGCTATTCATCGTGTCGATGCTTCTGACGGTTACATCAAGAAGCAACTGCTCGCATTTACCTTCGGCGATGAAGAGCAAGACTATTCTTTGTGCGAAGAAAAGTATAATGATGATATTGATCAGACCGCTGGTGTTGATGAGATGCCAGACGATGCTGTAGAAGATGATATTGATGTGGCGACTTCTACCGGTGATTCAGAAACCGCAAAGAAGAAAACCTGTCTTGAAGTAGTGCGGACGCCAAGAGTAAACCTTATTCATCCGCTGAACTTCATTATCTATGGAGCCCCTGGTACCGGAAAAACATATTCAACCGCAGAATACGCCCTTGCCATAATTGAGAGCCGTGCAGTAGATACCCGGCGGAAATCATATGAAGAACGCAAAGCGGTAATGGCTGCATATAACGATTATGTCCGCAAAGGCCAGATAGTCTTCACAACATTCCATCAAAGCTACGGCTATGAAGAGTTTATCCAGGGGCTTCGTCCTGATACCAAATCGGGTAAGATGGCCTTCATAACTGTTGACGGTGTGTTCAAGCGCATTGCAGATGATGCCCTTGATAATCATGAGAAGAACTATGTCATCATCATTGATGAAATCAACCGTGCCAACATCTCCAAGGTGTTTGGCGAGTTAATCACTCTGATTGAAAGCGACAAGCGTTGGGGCGAAGTCAACGAAACCTGCGCGACACTCCAATCCGGCGACATCTTTGCTGTGCCTAACAATCTTTATATTGTCGGCACAATGAACTCCGCAGACAAGTCGATTTCCCTGATTGATGCCGCTTTACGGCGCAGATTTGAATTCATTGAGCAGTATCCGAATGCCTCGCTTGTTGACGATCCCACTCTCCGCAATGTACTTTCGAAAATCAACACGATTCTGGCTGATTCGCTTGAGAGCTCTGATCTGTTGATTGGTCACTCCTATTTTATGGGGAAAACGGTGGATGACCTCTGCGCGATTCTGAACAACAGCATCATTCCGCTCTTGTATGAGTATTATTACGATAACAAGAAAAAGGTAATCGGAGTATTGACTGATGCGCTCAAAGATTTGGGCATCAAAATTGTGGATGATAAGATCAGCAGGGTTCGTGTTGAAAAGGCGGATGTTCAAGAATGATACTGAGCAGATATGAAGAAACGGCAATAAGGAATTCATCTCTTCCGCCCTCCTGGAGATCCCAGAAAGGGCTTGAAGAATTGGAGGACTTTTTGCAGCACAATTGGGATCAACGGGCAGTTTTCTATGATGATGGTCGCTTTGATACCAAACAGCAGTTTCTTGCGTTCACAGGCAGAGGCGGAGTACGTACCAAGAACTATATCGGGACGATTGCGTTTGCTGGCGAGCAGCTGAATATCTATCCGAAAATGTTCCGAACGGAGGCCGAGGATCAGGAAACTGAAGATCTTACTCAAAGCCATTTGATGAAAAACCTCATTCGATGGCTGGAGTATTGTAACAGAGTATCATATCCGTTCATCAACATTTCTACAGAACTAAGTGAAGCTGAGGATCTCCGGGAACTGTTCATCACTTTGTATGTGGGATATGTCCGTGCCGCCATAGAGCGCGGCTTGTATTACCAGTATGTTGAGGAAACCGAAGACATCTCCCATATCAAGGGCAAATTTGATTTTGCAGATTATATCGTGCGAAAAATACCCAACGGAATGAGCAATAAGTTCCGCTGTTCCTACTCCACGTTTGAATTTGATAACTGGGTCAACCGAGTCATCAAGTATACCTGCAAGCAGATTATCAACTCGACCTCAAAACGGAATCAAAACGCGATTCGGCATATTCTGGTGAAGCTGGGCGAGGTTTCCGATGTGCAGTGTACGCCAAGTGACTGCGATCGCGTCCGTCTCAGTAAGATGCATAGCAACTATCGCATCATTCTCAGCATGAGCAAAATGTTCCTACTAAACAAGACTTCCGGCTTGACGATGGATATCAACGAATCCTTCTGCTTCCTCTTCCCGACAGAACTTCTATTTGAAGGCTTTATCGGCGGGTTTATGCAGGAAGTTGTTGAAGATTGTGGCGGCAGAGTCCGTCTGCAACAAAGCGATATGCACTTGATTGAGGATATCCAATATGCTGGACAATCTCTCGGTGCTGCATTTACCATGCGCCATGATATTCTTGTGGAACTGAACGGCAAAGTCTTTATTCTTGATACTAAGTACAAGCAAGTTGCTCGTTTTGAAGGAGACACAGAAACTGTCAGAAAGGTCGTCAGCGAAGAACCGAAACAGACGGATATCTACCAGGTCTGCGAATATGCCCGGAAACGCAATGTCTCTGACGTATACCTTCTCTATCCTATGTATCGGTATGAGGATGCAGAGCCGCACTATCCTGTCGGCAAGAGTCAGAGTGAATCCGGTGATATCAATATTCACTTCATTCGACTTCCGTTTATCTTTGAGGAAGATGAGAGTCACGTAAAAACGCAGCTGACAGCTGTGATTAAGCGGATTTTTGAAATATAGGAATCAACTGTAAGGAGGCAAAGACCGATGAAAAAGCTGTGCTTCGGAACGCTGCTCAACCTGGTTTACCAGGCAAAGGGGCAGGGCGTTACATACAGGAGCATATGTGACGCGGTTTTCAGCGCATACGGCTGCGCTGATACCACTAACCGGGACAGTTCATTGCCTCCACACTTGAAAAGCGGACATGACAATGTTCCGCCCGATGTTATCGATGCCGCGAGGGCAATAACATATGAAGACGCTGTTATCGCCTTTGATAGCGGCGTTGTTGGACTTATCGCGGAAGCAAATGCAAAACAGTTCATATACGCTGTCAAAGCTGTCCTCCGAGAAGATGATGTGCCCGACGATACGCTTATAGGCAGTGTTGCCGGATTTGAGAAAAGCGCTATCCTCGAGCGGAACAAATTTATTATGGCTCCGCTGATGGCCTCTCTTTTTCGGTATGCCATAGTTGACGTTTCCAACGCTGACTGCGCCGACTCTCTGAAGAGCTTTGAAAAGAACTATCTTACTTCGGTCGATTCGAGTGGACAGCTGTTTATCGATCCGCTGCCCTCTGAAGATGATCCTGAAGAGGAAAAGACTTCTCCTCTTCAGAGGACGATTGACGACGACACCTTCGGAAGAACATTTAAAAAGATCTCTTCGGTCATTGTTTCCGGGCTCACGCACCCGTCTACAGCAAACATCTACTGTGCCGATCCCAACAACGGTAAACTGCGCTTCAAGCGGATCAAGGAGTTCCTGGCGGACAATATCGGAACCTATGTTTTCTCAAGATCGAAGGTGGACAGTTTCAAAGGGAGACCTGTCGGAGCCATTGGTACACAGGCGCTCATCGAGTTTAAAAAGGCGTATGGCACAAGTGCCAATACAGTGCTTGGCGAACTGATGCTTTATGTTTTCCTTGAACAGGAACTGAATGCACCGAAGATCATGTCAAAGATCGAATTCTCGCAGCACACCGGGCTTGCGAGTAAGAGCGACGGCATCCATCTTCTCGCCACTACAGAACACGGACATCCCTTTAATCAGCTCATTTTCGGTGCGTCGAATATCGAAGGCGATCTGAATGCTGCTGTTGACCGTGCCTTTGAAAGGATCGTGTCCATAGAGCAGAATGCAGACAGTGAGTTTAAAACCGTCGAAAATACCGCATACGGTCTGATGTTTGACAACAGCACCGTGGAATACTTACGGGATGTGATGGTTTCGAGAAAGCAGTTTCAGTACAAGCCGGATATGGCGTTCGGTCTGTTTCTTGGCTATTCTCTGAAAATAGATCCGCCTGTTACTGATCCGGCACTGTACAGATCGGCGGCAGAGGAACAGCTGAAGCAGGATGTTGAATCCGTCAAGAGCTATATTGCTGACACGATGAAGCGGCACAATCTGGAGGGATATACTTTTTACTGCTATGTTCTACCGTTCAATGATGCGCCAAATGAAAAAACAAGTCTTATTGATGAAATGCTGGAGGGTCGCTGATGAAATATGTTCCTAAAACGGCCTCCTTGGCTGAAGCGATCTACCGTGACATTGATAAAAACGAGTATCTCAACGAAATCTATGAGGCGCTACTGTACAATTATTCGATAGACCTTTTCGGGCTTGACCGACCGCAGAAACAGGTTCAGATCAAGGATGCGCTCCGCTTTGCTGATCTTCTTTCAAAATCCACATATGCGCCCACTGCGGACAGGGATCACCAGTGGGGACAGGAAATCGCAACACTTCTTCACCTTGTTTACCCGCAGGATGAAGCCGTAAAGTATTATCTCGGTTCTGTTTTATCTGCCGTTGGAAATTATCGAGGACTTAAGGCACCCGCAGTCGGCGGGTACAAGAGTGCGGATGTTCTGGACGGCATTTTTTATGAGTTTGACAAAGAGAGCCACCTGATTCCGGGACGGGTCGGTGAATACTTCTTTCATGATCAGAAAAGCGTGTATGATAGGCTGGGAGATCCGTACTTCAGCTATTCCGGTCCTACCTCAATGGGTAAGTCCTTTGTTGTACAGACATACATAAAAGAGCAGATTGAAAAAGGTTCCACAGGAAATTATGCCATCCTCGTTCCGACGAAGGCTCTTATAAACGAGGTTAGAAGCAATATGTTCGACGGCCTGCAGGACGAGCTGACCGCCAGAAACTACAGGGTCGTCAGTGCGATAGGAGAAATATACCTTCAGCATGATCACCATTTCATTTTCATAATGACCCCGGAACGTATGCATCACCTTCTGATTGAGCGCCCCGACATGAACATTGATTTCGTGTTTGTGGATGAGGCACATAAGATTTCGGAGCGCGGTGGCCGCGGCAGTTATTATTATAAGGTCATTCCGCAACTGAGACGACTGGAGAAGCCGCCCACAGTTATTTTCGCTTCTCCCAATATTCCCAATCCTGAGATATATCTCCGTACAATCCCCGGTGTCCGGCCGAGCAAGGTGCAGCGTCTTGCATCGCGTTTTACTCCTGTCAGCCAGTTCAAATTCTTTATGGATCTTCCGAACAACAGAATGTGTATCCATAATGAGCATAAAAAGAGCCTTGAGTATGTATATCGCGTGCCAACGGACATGTCACTGGCGAAAATCATCCACAGGGTCGGCAGGGGCAAGCAGAATGTTGTATACTGTAGCGCACGGCAGAAGGTCGTAGATTTTGCGATGGAATATGCAAAGAGTCTGCAGCCGCTGAACAACCCCAACCTTACAAAACTGGCAAATGACATCAAAAACGATGTCCACAGAGAGTGCTACCTCGCAGAGCTTATTGAAAAAGGCGTTGCTTATCATGTGGGCTATCTGCCCGCGAATATACGCCTGCGTATCGAGCAGAGCTTTGAAGATGGCGACCTTCGCACCATTTTCTGCACAAGCACCCTTGTTGAGGGCGTCAACCTGCCTGCCGACAATCTGTTCATCACAAGCTACCGGAACGGAACCACCAATATGGACGAAGTCGAGTTCCGAAACCTTGTAGGGCGTGTCGGACGTATAAAATACAATCTTTTCGGTAATGTGTTTCTTCTCCGCATGGATTCAAGCCTTACGGAAAAGCAGTATGAGCGACTTCTCAACAATGATGTGCCTGAACAGAAGCTGTCTTTCGACCTTGACGAAAACAGATCGCATTATCCGGCGCTTGTAAATGATCTTGTGCGCGGTGATATAGAGATGAGCACCTGTCATGCGGAAGCAACCGACCGTGATTTTGACGCTCTCCGGAAAATGGCTCTTATCATAATGAATGATTACGCTGCCGGTATTGATTCGCCACTGACGGAAATGTTTGAAGAGTATGTCACCCCAGGGCAGAAGTCTACAATCATGAAGAACTTCCCGCCGGAAAAGACGAGCAATGATATAACCCTTTCATATGACCAGGCATTTACACTTTCCGAGGTAATCAAACAGGGCGCTAAATATCCCGAGTTGAAAGGCGAAAACGACGATGTTGATTTCAACGAGCTTGTCAGATTTCTCGGAATGCTCAGTCGCGTATTCAAATGGGATAAATACGAATCTGAAACCATCGGGAAATCCCCCAATGTGTTGAAGTGGTATGCTGTTATCCTGTTACGTTGGATCCGCGGCAACGGTCTCCGTTCGATCATCAACTACGCTATCGGCTATAAACACGATCATCCCGACACAGGCGTATGGGTCGGAAATCTTCAAATCGCAAAGTGGTATGACGGATCGAGAGATCATAAGAATTATATAATTGCTGAAACGCTCGGCGTGATTGAAAACGTGCTTCTGTTCAGCATATCAAACTACTTCCGCAAATTTTCCCTTGAGTACAAGGCGTTTCACAATGTGGATCATTTTGATAACGACTGGTATGAATTTGTGGAATACGGCACGACAAATGATCTGACCATATTCCTGCAGCGCGTCGGTTTCACACGCGATTCGGCTACTTTTTTGGAGCAACCGCGCAACCGGGTAAAATATATAGCCGTTGTGGACGGAGAAATCCGTGTAAAAAAAGCTGTAATGACTTGCGGGAATGCAAGCGTTGAGATTGACGCAAACGAGATAAAATTCAATATGCCGGAACTGTTTATAGACTGATCCGGGGATTATGAGCCTCCTGCTTTAACGGCGGGAGGCTTATTTTTTTTGCTCTTTTTTCATGTTCCATATCCCGTCCATATTCTCCCCATATTCGCTCCATACCGGGCTTATTTAGTCGGAAAAGCCTTTCCAATACAATATAGACAGACCTTCGGGTCACACAAAATTCTCTCTTTTGGAGGCAAAACCATGACCAAACAAGACTGGCGGATCAACATAGAAAACCTCGCTGCGTCCGTTTCGGCGGAGTACGGCAGCAAGGTTGCAGAATCGGTATTCAGGAGGTATGGCGCTACTTGTTTCGAGAATCTCAGCCCAATCTACTACGATGAGGTTTTCGGCGACCTGTTGCTCATCGATACAGACAATTAACGCTCACGGAGCTTTCCAAGGTAGCTGTCCACCACGGTTCGGTAAGCATCATCATCAACACCGTTCGCCTCGTGGATCTCAAAGATCTGGATGAACTTACGCAGGAAATCGTTTAGCGGCATCATCCTTGATCCGTTGCCAATCTGCTGCGCTTCGCTGAGAAGCGCCATGGCTTCCTCGTCAGAGTTGTCTTCAGGGAATGGCACCTTCCAGTAATCCGGGAAATAAATCGCAGGATATGACACCTTCTTTGTAGTCTGCTCCGTTTTGAGTTCCGGGCCGTTGAAAACGTTATAGACCGTTTTCACATCAAAGACTCCCTCCTCGACCTCGATAGTGGTGTACCGCGCATCGTGGCTTTCGAGAACGCCGGTAAGGAAACATGCAACGGCGCGAGGTCCCGTTTCAAGAGATTTCGGAGCGGTATTGCCAACAAGCTGATCAATGGATACACCGAAGTGATCAGCTATCCCGACGACCTGGTCAAGGGTGAAACATTTCTTGTCTCTGAGGCTCAAAGCCTTGCTGACGTTGGGCTGCGACATACCGAGAATATCCGCGAGTTTCTCCTGGGTTATGCCATTATCCTTCATCAACTGGGTGATATTCCGAATGAGTATATCAGTATTGCAAAACGACATATTAAAAATTCCTTTCTCGAATAGATATTCTGAAATAAGATATTTATTCAATATTTGAATATATCATACCACAGAATGTACAATTTTACAAGAGGAAAGGTCAAATTCTGAGCTGAGAGCAGATGAAGATCCGCTTTCACCTGAGTGTTTGACACTCAAATACATCTCATAGTCCGAGATGGTCATTAGGACAATTGGACGCATAGCGAACTTGACATCACAGGTTTACTGTAGTGTCACCTGGGCGCTTAAGCCCAAACAACCGCCGTCAGCTGGACGGAGTCATGAACCGTTGCTCAACGGCTCACGGCGGACAAGTTAATAATGACGGCTGCCTTTTGAGCGGGTTGCCGCAGACCGAAACGGAGAATCTCTCTGTCGGGCTGTGGTTAATTTTCTGCACCCTTTTTGCAGCCGAACCCAGAGTCCTCCGTTTCGAGAAATCGAAAATCGGAGGACTTTTTTATGACAAAGAAAGACAAGCAGTACACCATCTACATCCGCTCCACGAAAGAGAGCATCCCTGTCAACAAGGAAGAATTCGATGCCTACTACCACGACATCAATATCTACCGAATCCGTCAGCAGAGGCACGGTCGCTGCGTGTGTCCCGCAAGCAAGCGGCTCACCTGCGATATGGACTGTCTGACTTGCCCCTTCCACCGCATGGGCGATACGCGTTCCCTCGATTACACCGAAACCGATGACGAAGGAAACGAAACTGCCTGGGTGGATGAAATCCCGGACGATTCGCCGTTGCTCGAAGGCATCATCATCGAGGCTTCCGAAATGAAAGCTCTGTACGCTCGGCTTACGGAACTGATGCCAGAGGCGGTCAAAATCGGCGAGCTGCGGCTTGAGGGGTTATCAGAGGATGCCATCGGCGAACGCATTGGGATCGGCAGAAAGACCTTCGCCTACAGATTAAAAAAGGTCAAAGCTGTCCTCGAAAAAGAATTCCCGGATATTTTTTGAAAAAAGTTTCCCGGATTTTTTCCGAAATGCCCTCCTCATGTTCATGGGAGAGTGTAAGGAGCAAAACGATACCGCTCCTTCGGGAGGTGAAAACGAATGAACGAAGTAAAGAGAGATGCTCTGAAGCCGGAGGAAGAACTCGTTGATGTTCTGCTCGACTTCATCATCGTGTCGGCAACACTGGCAAAGAAAGTCACCCTCGCGGTGAGAGAAAAGCAAATCAAGGAAGGAGCGTACAAAGATGTCAAAAATGAGCGAACTGGATGCCGTAATCAGAGATCTGCGAACTGCGGCTGCCGCCATTAACGATGCGGCTGACACCCTTTCGGAGATGTTCAGTGGCGAGACCGCCGAAGCTCCGGCAAAACCGACCGAGCCGGTTCCCACCAAAGAAGACGTCCGTGCGATCCTCGCAGAGATGTCCAGCCGTGGCTTCACCGCGCAGGTAAAGGAACTGCTCCGTCAGCATGGTGCGGCAACGCTATCCGGCATCGACCCTACGGAGTACGCCGCTCTGATCAAGGATGCGGAGGGACTCGAAAATGGGTAATCACGCTCTGCTATCCGCGTCCTCATCCCACAGGTGGCTGAACTGCCCTCCGTCTGCAAGGCTCGGTGAGAACTATGAGGACAAGGGCAGCGATTTCGCCGCCGAGGGAACGGATGCCCACAGCCTGTGCGAACACAAGCTCAAGACGGCTCTGGGCATTCCGTCCGAAGACCCCACCGAAAACCTCACCTGGTACAACGAGGAGATGGAGGAATGTGCCAGCGGCTATGCCGCCTATGTGCTTGAACTCCTCGCCGAAGCGAAGAAGGTCACGACCGACCCCATCGTGCTGATCGAGCAGCGGCTCGACTATTCCAAATATGTCGAGAGCGGATTCGGCACCGGGGACTGCGTCCTCATCGCTGACGGCACCCTCAACATTGTGGACTACAAGCACGGCAAGGGTGTGGAGGTCTCCGCAGACCACAATCCGCAGATGATGCTGTATGCTCTCGGTGCTTTGGAAATCTTCGATGCCCTCTACGACATTGACACGGTCACAATGACCATCTACCAACCGCGCCGCTCCAACGTCAGCACCTATACCGTTTCGACCGCCGAGCTTCTCGAATGGGCAGAGACCGTTCTGAAGCCGACCGCCGCTCTCGCTTTCAGCGGTGAGGGTGAGTTCCATTGCGGCGAGTGGTGTCAGTTCTGCAAGGCGAAAGCGGACTGCCGGGAACGTGCAAAAGCGAACCTCGCGCTTGCCGCCTACGACTTCGCCGAGCCTCCGCTCCTCACCGATGAGGAGGTCGAAGAGGTTCTCGCCAAGGTTGATGACCTCGTCTCCTGGGCAAACGACATCAAGGAATACGCCCTGCAAGCCGCCATCAGCGGTATGGCGTGGAACGGATGGAAGGTTGTCGAGGGACGCTCCAACCGCAAGTACACCGATGAAAGGCTTGTAGCCGCTGCGGTCATTGCCGCCGGTCACGACCCCTATGAACAGAAACTGCTCGGCATTACCGAGATGCAGAAAACGCTTGGCAAAGCCAAGTTTGACGAAATCCTCGGCCGCTTCATCACGAAGCCCCGGGGAAAGCCCACGCTCGTTCCGATGTCCGACAAGCGTCCGGCTATGAACACAGCGGCATCAGATTTTGAAAATTAAAGGAGTAAACGATTATGTCTAACAACACCACCAAAGTCAACAACCCCATGAAGGTCATCACCGGCAAAGACACTCGCTGGTCTTACGCAAACGTCTGGGAAGCCAAGTCAATCAACGGTGGCGCACCCAAGTTCAGCGTTTCCCTCATCATTCCCAAGAGCGATACCGTCACCGTACAAAAGATTAAGGCTGCCATCGAAGCCGCCTATCACGAGGGCGAGGCGAAGCTCAAGGGCAACGGCAAGTCCGTCCCGGCTCTCTCCGTTATCAAGAATCCTCTGCGTGACGGCGATACCGAACGCCCCGATGATCCCGCCTATGCAGGATGCTATTTCGTGAATGCAAACTCCACCACCGCTCCCGGCATCGTGGACGCTGACCGCAATCCCATCCTTGTCCGTAGCGAGGTCTACTCCGGCGTATACGGCAGAGCCTCCATCAACTTCTACGCTTTCAACAGCAACGGCAATCGCGGTATTGCCTGCGGTCTGAACAACCTTCAGAAGATTCGTGACGGTGAACCCCTCGGCGGTAAGGCTTCGGCTGAATCCGATTTCGACACCGATGACGATGACGATTTTCTGGCATAAGGAGGGCTGAATCATGACTGAAACCATTACCACCATCCTCTGTATCGGACTCCTGTCCATCTACGCTCTTCTCGGAGCGATCTTCCTGATCCACTCCATCGCCGACATCTTCGATAATCGCCGCAGGGCGAAGCGTGAAGAAGAACGCGAAAAGCGCGACCTCGAATACCATGAGATGCGCATGAAGGAATTTAAGTAATCAACCGCCGTGGGCGGTGGGAGCGATCCTGCCGCCCTTTACGGCTATGCGAGGTGACAACTCTTGAAAACCATAAGTATTGATATCGAAACATACAGCGGCACCGACCTCGGCAAGTGCGGTGTCTACAAATACACGGAAGACTTTGACTTCGAGGTTTTGCTCTTCGGTTATGCCGTTGACGGCGGCGAAGTACATGTGGTCGATCTGGCACTTGGCGAAAAAATACCGGCAGACATTGCCGCCTCGCTGATCGATGAGAACGTGCTGAAGTTTGCCTTCAACGCCAACTTTGAGAGGGTCTGTCTTTCCCGGCATCTCGGAATGCCTACGGGCGAATACCTCGACCCGTCTTCCTGGCGATGCACGATGGTGTGGGCGGCGTACATGGGATTGCCGCTTTCGCTGCAAGGTGTCGGCACGGTTCTGAACCTCGACAAGCAGAAGCTGACCGAAGGCAAGGAACTCATCAAGTATTTCTGCTCTCCGTGCGCTCCGACCAAGAGCAACGGCGGCAGAACTCGCAACCGCCCGGAGGATGCCCCGGAGAAATGGTCGCTCTTCAAATCCTACAACCTTCGTGACGTTGAGACGGAGATGGGCATACAGCAGAAGCTCACGAAGTTCCCCGTGCCGGAGTTCGTGTGGGACGAATACCACATCGATCAGGAAATCAATGACCGCGGGGTCCGTCTGGATATTCCTCTTGTAGATACAGCCATCCGTATGGATGCCGCCTCAAGGCAGGAGCTAATGGACGATATGCGCCGCATCACCGAACTGGAAAACCCCAACTCGGTAACACAGATGCGGTCGTGGCTTGCCGACAATGGTCTGGAAACGGATACCCTCAGCAAAAAGGCAGTAAACGAAATGTTGAAGACCGCGCCGCCGGAACTCGCCGATGCCCTTATTCTCCGTCAGCAGCTTGCCAAATCCTCGGTCAAGAAATACCAGGCAATGCAAAACGCTGTGTGTTTGGACGGCAGAGCCAGAGGGATGTTTCAGTTTTACGGTGCCAACCGTACCGGGCGATGGGCAGGCAGGCTCATTCAAATGCAGAACCTGCCCCAGAACCATCTGTCCGACCTTGCCGAAGCGAGAGGGCTTGTCCGCAGCGGTGATTTTGAAGCCGTGAAAATGCTGTATGAGAATGTGCCGGACACGCTGTCGCAGCTCATCCGCACCGCTTTCATTCCCCGTGAGGGCGCGATGTTCTATGTGGCTGACTTCTCCGCAATCGAAGCGAGGGTCATCGCATGGTTCGCCGGAGAGTCGTGGCGGCAGGAGGTCTTCGCCGAAGGCAAGGACATCTACTGCGCTTCAGCATCGCAGATGTTTCAAGTGCCGGTCGAAAAGCACGGTGTCAACGGACACCTCCGTCAAAAAGGCAAGATCGCTGAACTGGCTCTCGGCTACGGCGGCTCCGTGGGTGCTTTGAAGGCAATGGGAGCATTAGAGATGGGCTTGACCGAAGAGGAGCTTCAGCCGCTTGTTCAGG
>ULJN01019899.1_pt1 | contig 22167 bp, 41 predicted proteins | sample 1950921 | NCBI WGS metagenome assembly ULJN01 (sample SAMEA4835476, study PRJEB28245) | human gut metagenome | biome: gut microbiome; material: fecal sample | place: Denmark | collected 2008
CTAATTAAGTTTTCGGACGGCCTCCCCCTGTAAACGTTATTACGCACTTACGAGTGATAATTTCTTCTCCAAACATATTCTCTAAATTTAAACGTTACTATTCATATCCAACAATATCATTTTCTCTAACTTGGTATGTTTCTTTGTCGAAATTCATTCTGACATCATACACTATTGATGGAACTCCTTTTTCATGCACTACGTTGTATATGCCTTTTATATTAATAATAGTGCAAGGTACATTTGCAAAACATGAATCATTCACTATCACTTTATCACCAACATGATAAATGGAATTTCTTACTGCATATTCTGTAGCAAGTTTATCCATTTCGTCTTGGTATGAGCGGCGTAGTGCTCTGCGACTGGCAGCAAAATCGTCTCTTGTCATTTTGCCTTTTTCTACGAGAAGTTCATTAAAGAACTTCGTTCCTTCAATAACCTTATCCATAAATATTATTTTTTAATAAACACGACTTTATTCTTCATACAGCTTCTAAAAGGCTCTATATCAGGTGCAGAACACATATCGCTACCCTTGTGAGAACCTTTTTCTGCTATTTTTCTGAAAGCACAGCCAGTGCAACTAAATTCACTGGCTTGCTCTTTTGTTATATATTCACCCATTATGCCGTCTCCTCTAACGTCAGTTTGCCTCTCCTTTGTGCTCTGTATTTTTCAGGAGCCATCGGAAGGTTATTCTCTTCAAGTGCTCGTTCGTATGCCATAAATGCCAGACAATCTGCTTGAACATTCATGTTATCTTTTCCGTGTCCTTTTATCCAATCAAGACGAATATCCTTTCCTTCCGCACATTTTCGGTACATCTTAATTAAATCGGGATTTTTGATATTATCTCCAATTTCCCAGTTTGTGAATTTAAACATCTTGATAGCGTACTTCGAATCCGACACGACAACTATATGTGAACCTTTCGGGCAATAGTTTACGGCAGATATAATTGCAAGCATTTCCATACGATTATTGGTAGTACCCAACGTATGATACGACTTTACTTTCTCTATCTCGCCAGTCTCCGCATTAATCACTATATAAGCAGAACCTCCTGCACGATGAGTGGAATAGTTATCGCAACTTCCGTCAGTATAGCAAATGTAGTGACCTGTATATTTATTGTTTTCCACTTCTTCACGCATTGCTTCCTTACGTTTCTTATTCTTTAACTCATCCACGGACATAAACCTATCATCGTTCTTTCTTATGGTAGGATTGTAGGCATTCGCCAAGCTCTGCCAAGTCTTAGGCTTAGTGCCTTTCTTTGTCAACCATTTCTTACCTTCGAGAAAATTCCAAAGTGCATCATCAAATCCTTCTTCTGTCCATCCAGTCTTTTTGCAGTAATCGCAAAATTCTTGATAAGTTGGCTTATCTCCTGGGTCTCTAAAATTCTTCTCATATTCTGCCTTTGCCATCTCCTCTACTTGCGTATTGTATTTATCGGCTGTGTACCACTTTGTAACCTCGAAAATTACCTCTACATTTTCTGTCAGCTTTCTAAATGCAAGGACAACATCACCCGACTTTGTTTCATTTGTAATCTCTTCATTTGTTTCGAGATTATCATAATACGGAGCGTTTTCAGGCAAGTGAACCGTAATTAGATTTGCACCTTTACACAATTCACGAATAGACCTCGTAATGGCTATTGATTGCGCTCTGACCTTTGAAATAGAATCGGCAAAATATGAAGACTTCCCGACAACATTTCCATCTTTGAGCACAAGATAAGCAGAACTACAAGCCCCTTTCTTACCTTTGCATACATTATCAACATAAACATCATAGGCAACAACCTTATATTCAGTCTTAATGTATTCCTCTTCTATTTTCTTCATATAATTTTTCTTTTATCTTGGCTTTCACGTGCGTGTCAGCCTTCTATAAAATATAAAACACATATAACCTCAACTAACTACTAATATAAACATATCCAAAGTAAGACTCGGCAAAAATTACCCACCACAATAGTTGTCGTGAGGGTCATCACTACCAATGATGTTAGCAAATGACTTGCCTTTTCCATTGCATCTGTATTTGTTCTTCTCGTAGTCATATATCTGAAACTTGAAGCTATCAGATATTCTTCGGTCTTCAATAGAGTAAGAGCAAGGAATGATAAGATAATGAAAATGTCCTCTACTATAAGTAAATGACTTCCTACCAAATCTTTGCAATATAAGTTCCTTCTGTCCTTCGATTCTATCATCTGCCACGTGCTGCTCTGCAAAGGATGATTTAATCTTTCCTCTGCTGATAAGCTGTTTTTTTATTCTACTCACAGAACCATAGCCCATATTAACAACCCTCATAAACTTTTTCGTGGTAAGTTGCATCGGGATACACACCGAGTTGTAATCAACGTTGAAACTGTTATCTTCTGCACCGCAAATCACGAATGTATAGAGGATATTGTTAAGGATGGAATATATTTCTTTGAGAGTAAAATCCTTTTTAACTGGCATCTTACAAACCAAAGCACCTTTGTATGTTCCCTGCTTACGATTGTACTTGATTTCCTTGTCCTTGAATGTGTTTACGATAAAACGACCATTACTGAGATTGGTGAACAGAGAATCTTCGTTTACCTGACTAATCAATCTTTTAGCCTTATCGTAACCTATTCCCAGACGTTCCTTCAAGTCTTTCTTTGTAAGTTGGAACATTACTGAATTACTATGCTGCATCTTGCACCAAATAGCAAAGCAAAGCAACTCCTTGCGTTGCTTCACCTCTTGTGGAGTAGCACCGTAAGCATATTGCCTTACCAAATCCATTCTGATACTTAATGTACGCATAGCCTAAAATCAGAGAACCCCCAAACAGGTACGAGCTGTTTGAGGGTCTCTTTTATAATGAAACCTTATATTTCTACAAGGTTTTGTTTGCTAATGTTAGTGCGAATCAACCCTCGTACTGCTGAATTGCGATACAAAGGTAAGCATTATTTTTGGGATTACAAAATGTACCTAAAACGCTTATTAACAACACGAAAGGAAGATTAATGCGAGAAAATTATATATAATATCAATATATGATATTTAGATAGGGATACGGGGATTTTCGGGAGATAATAATGGTTTACAAATATCTAAAAATTTAGTTCTGTTTAACAAAACAAAAATGCCCCACACCACCAAAAATGATGATGCAGGGCGATATGATAGGTATAAAAGAAATGCGAAAGTAAAGCCCCACCATTGAGCACCAACGGCAGGGCTGAGATAGATATATGAGTCCCAAGATGATAAATTCATTGCAAAGATAGGCAAAATATCTGAGAACTCAAAGAGATAGTGAAAATTTCTTCTGTAATTGGTTAAAATAGTCTGTTGGTATGATTTATCGGTGCGATAGTTTTTGCGTCATATTCCACAAAATAGGCTGACCCAAACGAATGAGCCAGCCAAATTCTACTTACCCTTGAATATACAGATTGCACCATATACAGCAAGGATAATGATTAAGTACAAAAACATGATGTTATATATGTTGGTGAATAATTATCTTGATGGAAAATAATCATAATGCACCACTTCATCATCTTTATATCCTGCATAATATAATCTCCGTGTTCCTAATTTTGAATTTATTTCTCTTGGAACATAATAATATTCACGTGTTTCATAACGACCAGACTTGTAGCTTATTTGTCTTTGGAATATATAATCGTTTAAGACTATATATTTTTCATCAAAACTACCAAAATAAGCATTTAGACCACCTGGTGTAGTCCAATAATCGCCAGCGAAGGATGTTATTGGCACTTTTTCTTTGTTGAGACTAAAATACAAACCATTAGCATTGTATGCCTTGCCTGTGTCCTTACCAAACACTTTACCTCTAATCGCTAATTGGTCTTCGACAGGTTTGTAAAGCACCAAAGAATCTGTTCTTCTAGAATATTCATTCTTTACGATAAGAGTATCATTTCTTAGCGTTCCATTTCCTCTTCCAAGCATACATTCCCATAGATTATATAATACATATCCGTCAGAAGTCACACTAAAAAACATATCATCGTTTCCGTTTTCCCATACTCCTTCGTAATCCGCCAAAGTCGTTTTTTTATCTTGCGGATTGTCTGGTACTTCATCTTCACGGCTATCACTACTGCAAGCCACCATAGAGAAAGCTGCAATCATAATTGCCATAAACATTAAAACCTTTTCCATAATTGTATTTGTATTTGTGACATAGAAAACTCAAAATTATTTTTTGGTTTTCCTGTATCAATTAATCTTCGAGACCATACCAAGACTTAGGGTCATAGTTGATTTCAGCTTGTCCATTGTCGTTGATAACAACCATTTCGTTTCCTTCTGCATCAAGGCAGACACCACGCTCTTCTCCAGTAATATCTTGCCATCCGTTGCTCTCAATGATGTCTGTTACTTCAAGAGACCATTCTTCACGCTCGTTGATGAACTCCACTAACTGACCTAATGTCTTAACTTCTGCTGCTTTCATATTTCTTGACTTATCCGTGCTGTCGAGGGCTTAATTTTTGTTATGGGTATTGTATGGCTAGAAATGCCAATGTTGGAGTAAGACTTGCGTATCAGACGAAACCGTCATTTTTGCGAAATCAGGTATTGTATTACAAATTCCGTTTGATTCCGCTTTTTTCATCAATTCCTCTGCATCCTCTTTTGTGTCAAACAAAGCAGCATCAGTTCTTGATGAAACGTAATGCAAACTACTGCCTAAGAATGCAACAATCATGTGTCTGCTATTATAGATAGTTACGTAATACACCTTTCTTCTATCTACTATTTTTCCTGTAGAGTCTTGTAATTTCATATATAATGCCTTATCCGTGTTGGCGAGGGCTGAATATTTATATTATTTTCAAGAGATAACGCAATATGTGTCATTATATTGTGTGTAAGGTAGAAATTTTAATCTTTATTTCTGCCCATGGCGCAATCGAACAATGTGCCGATTAGCCAAATTGCTATTAAGAATGCCATAAATTAAACCTCCTCCGTATTATTGTTGTTGTTATTCAGTTCCTTGTAATACTGCTGAATCTCCTCATCAGTCATACCCTTTTCTCGCATTACACGATAGTTGGCAGAACCACGTCTGAAATAAACCTGACTGCCATAGACTGAGCGTAGATTGTAGTACGCACTTCTTACTAGTTCTTTCGTCAAAACCTTGCCAGTGGACGAATAAACGCCCATCTGCTGCAACATCATAGCTGCATCGGCAAAGTTAGGTGTTGTCAATTCTGTGAAGTCATTGGTACACTTCTTAACCACATTCCATATAGCTTTATTGCAAGGTTTCTCAGCAGCCTCTTTCTTGCGCTTTTCCGATGCCGCCTTCTGTGCATTTGATAAGTCACATTTTCTAGGTCTGCCCAACTTCTTTACAACCTTACCTGACTTTGAGATAAATTCTCCGTCTTGTGCCAACTTCTGCTTGCGTACTTCCAATGCGCTCTGTGTTCGTTCCTGTATGAGTTCACGCTCCATCTGTGCTGAGAATGAGAAAGCGAACAGTAGCATTTCGTCTATCGCTTTCAGATGGCTGCAATCAAGGTCAATGCCCATCTGAACGATAACCAAGCGCACACCACGTGGTTTCAGTTCATCATTTACAAACTTGTTGATGTCGCTCATAGAACGACCGATACGGCTGACTTCAGACACGATAAGTATATCACCCTTATCAAGCATCGGCAACACTACCTTACCAAGGTTTCTATCCTTATAAGATACCTTACCAGATACTCCTTCCTCCTTCACTTCGTGAGTAGCTTTCAGATTGTGACAATTCAACCATTCGTTGATTGTTCTTTCTTGCTGCTCCAATGTCTGCTTCTCAGTAGAGACACGACTGTATATTATTACTTTCTGTTTTGGCTCATCATCATCGGTCATGTTTGCCTTTGCGTTGCAGCTTTTGTCAGAACGGCAAAGGTAGTGACCTTCTGCCATCATGCAGTAAGGGCAATCCTTACAGCCGATGTTCACGATGTCGTATTTTACAGATGCGCCACCTTCATTCTTGATTTCTGTTGTCTTCATTTCTCCTATCTCCTATCCTATCTCTTATTACTATAAACGTTACTTTCTGCTATTTATTATCCACGATAACAGAATGATACATGAAAATCTCTACTTTTACGCTCTTGGTCATTCTCAATCACTCCAAACATATAAGTATCAATTACGTAATCTACATCATTGTTCTTATCATGTTCAATTCTCTTCACCCATTCCTCAACAACATCAGGACACCAAGCATCGCCAAGGAATCTAACCAACAATTTGTTATCGGTTTCCTGTCGTACCAATATTGGCTCGTTGCCGACAAATCCAACCTTTTCTGTATTATCTTTGTTCCAAGAATAATGTCCATCATTGAACAAATCTTCTAACAACTCGTCAATGCCAAGGTCTTTTTCGTTGATAGGGCAATGAGCCGCCTTATCAATACCATCGTCTGCCCACTGTTCCAATGCTATATGAATATCTTCAGGAACTCGGATAATGTCGCTTGTGTTTTCTCCCCACCATTCCTTCTGATAAACAAAGAAACGACCAATATTACCATTTGGGCATAACTTTGCACGGATAGACTTGAATATATCCTCAGTCTTCTTGATGTAGAAACGTCTAGTAGATGGATTTCTATAGTTAGTCAGATACACCCAGCATCTAGTTTCTTGCTTTGAAATATCGCCAAGAATGTTTCTAAAACTACAACTATCACTACCAAAGTTACCTTTGAGGATAGTTCTCTTCAATACTCGCTTCTCTTCTTTTGTAAGTTTGGATAAGCAGTCTTCAATCTCTTTAGTCCACATGATATAATCTCCTATAATTAGTTTGTACGTTCAATTGTCTCAATGTACTGAATAGAGCCACAATCAATGTATTTGTGTGTGAGTACAACTGTACTGCTGCATCCAATAGTAAGTGTTCTATCCTTTGCGTTGCAGTGGAAGAAGGTATCATCATTACCGAAATCAAAACCTATCTTCGTACCACCAACCAAATTGATAGTTCCTCTAAATCCGTGGTCTTTGGCATCACCCAATACCGCTTTTACATAACCTGTATTCATGTTCTTGTCTCCTATAATTAATTGTCAAACACCTTCTCTAATAATGATTTATTACTTTAATTCTTGTTCTACAATATCGAAATTATCCCACGTCTCACCTTCGTTGTCTGAGATATGATAGAAGAAATCTGAAACGCTGATTTGGAAATCGTCACAATCCAATGAATGCTTATAGCTTTCCAATGTGTTCAGACCTTTATCTTCCATCGCTTTTCTAGCCTTGTATATGGTATCGAAGACTTCTGCCTCAACCTCAACTGCCTCACCCAATCCATGTTGGTATGAAGTGATAACTACATATACTTTCATAGCTTAACCCTCTACTTTAATAATTCCACGTCTTACCAAAGCTTTCACGAAATCATCTAGCGATAATTTTCTAGAATAGCATTCGCCACCGCATATTCCGTAATTCCAATTGATTATGAGGTTTTCTTCTGTATGGTATCTAGCAATGCTATTGTGCTTACCTGCAAAATCCTCATAGTGCCAAACTAAAGCAACTTCTATCGTTCCACGTTTCTTTGGGTGAATAAGAAAGCTACTACGAAATCGGTCACTCTCAAACTCGCATCCATAACTCTTCAAGAAACTCAGCTTTTCAAGTGTATCTTTCTTCCACTTTCTAGCCTTTTCATACTCTTCTTTCTGTGCTCGCTTGATAACGTCTTCATCAATAGCATTCTTCTTTGATTCTGCTATCATCAACATTTCCAATTTGTTCATATCTTTACCCTTTCTGTTATTAAATTACACCGATAATATTAATCGGTTCTTCAATACTCGCTACCAATGCAGCATTATTATTCTCTGTAGTAAGGTTATCAACATTTAAGTAAATAACCTCTGGTAATGATGTCTGTTTCATATTGATTAATGTTTGAAATTTGTTTCGATAAACATTATTTGATGAATATCCAAGACGATAGTATCTTTAAGAAATGAGTCGTTAATTATAAGTAGCTCATTCGTTCCGTCTACTCTATACTTGCAATTATTGAAGTCTATATGAAAACGGCTATTATGGATAGCAATGTAAATAACCTTACTTTCTGTTTTGGCTACCTTAATAGCCTTTCTTAATTGATTTACGTTCATTTTATGATGTATTATAAAAGTTTGTATATGTTATTAATTCACTCATTCTTTTGCTCCGTGGAGGTGGCAAAGGTAGTGTATGTACTACTTTACCAACACCACATAAGCAATCGCCTACAGCCGCATTTAACGGCTTATTTGCTGCAATATCCAACCGCATATTGTTCGGTGGAATATCCAAACATACAGGAACACCGATAGAGATAGCCACAACCTTTGCGGTTGAAGCCGTTTCTTTGCGCTCTGAGACGTTTTCATTTGCAGGTGGTGTAATTGTCCGCTCGGTGCATTTCTCGCTCGCCTGATGCTCATTTGGCACATCATTCAAATATGTATGAATCACATCCATTATGGTATTCTCATCTGTATTTTCAATAACCATACAATGAGAAATCATTTCATCAAACTCGCTTTTCTCTGCTCCACCGTGCCAAAGAAAACTCCCATCGGCTCTAATCTCTGTATATAAGTAATGAGGGTATTTTATTGTATTGTACCCAGAAACTTTATATGCCAACTTATTTTTGAAGTCGATAAATACCTTTCCTTTCCAATCAATCGGCTCGCTCGGTGTATCATCATGTACGGCTGCAATTTCTTCTTTTGATACCAATGATTTCTTTTGCTGCTCCTTAAATAGCTTTTCCAATTTTACACCATCCTTAAAGAAGAAAGCGCATCCACGATAGGAATTACTCTTTGTTCGCTTTTCATCAGGCATAAACTCTTTGCAGAATCCAGACAATGTAAACAGTTCTCCACAGAATATAATCTTATTGTTTTCTGCTGCAATAACCTTTGTGCCATCAATGAAGGTAAGTGCATCGCCTACATTTACACCGATAGCATCAAAGCTAAACTTATTGCTAGACTTATCCAATGATACTACCTTTGCAGATTTATTCGTTTGCTCTGTTTTATCCTCTGTAGCGCACTCTTTTTCCTCAGCTGTAACATTATCCACCTTTGCAGGAATAACGTCTTCTGTAGGCTCATTTGTGCACTCATTTGCACGCTCTTCCAATACGTCTATATCAAATGGAACGTATCTAGTATCTATAGAATAACCTCTATCCTCATATACGGCTGGCATAAGCAAATAGATATTGCCAAGACTATTTGTTGCAACTGCTGCATGAGAAGAAGACATACCGAGATATAAGGTATCAACACTACCGAAAGCAACAATAGACTTAATCATAAATGATACATCATCAATGGTATGCTGCAATTTGTTTTCGATAGCCAATTCACGCTTGCAATCATCATAAGATAAGGTAATCTTACTTTCTCCAGATAAGCCGTGCAAACTAATAGTATTTGCACCATCTTTCTTTGCAACCTTACAGAATTTCTTTATCTCATTCCAAGCGTTTTTATCAAAGTGCAAAGCGAGTTCATTTGATACCTTTGGAAAAACACTCTTCCAATTTGGGTATCTGCCAATGTAGCCGATATTAGAAGTAATACCCTCAAACTCTAATTTATTGCGCTCATTACCATCCACACTTTCCTTTGTGGCTGTAACATTATAGATTTCTCCTTTCTTCATTTTCTTGCACATCAAAGCAAATTTCTTTGGGCAAATATAGAAGTTAGATAAATCTCCCGAATATTCCAATACCTTTGTCGGAAAAGAAAGCAATTTGTGCCCATCGCTTGCAACCAAACAATTGTTAGCTGCATCCAATATGATATAGTTCATAACAGGGCGCAACTCATCATCGGCAACAAATTTGCAAAGCTCGCTCATTCCTTTGCTTACTTCAAAGGTAGCCTTTCCCAATAATTCGCCCGACTCTTCAAATACAAATTGCCTTGCATTTCTGCCAACACTCGCTAGCTTTTCGAAGACTGAAACAAAATAAAAGATATTCTTCAAAGGGAAACTGCAAGTATATGTACCAACACTAACAGTTACCTTTTCGTCTTCATTTTGCTCATTGCTAAAATTGAACTCCTTATTTAACATATCAGCAATCTCGCTTGCAGTATAAGAGCCGTAATCGGCTACCTTTGCCATCTTCTCCCATACTGCAAAGGCTATCTCATACAACTTGTTTAAGATAGCCAAATTCATTTCTTTGTCACTCATATCTCTATTTATTTAAAATATTAGTATTACGGAAAATACTGAATATTGCATCATGCTCGCTAATACAATATCTTTCCGCTTTATTTTCTACTCGATGCTTGAAACGTTCTAGATACTTTGCATTATCCAAGCGTTTTTCAAACTTCGTCGTATCTATGAATTCATTATTATGCATCCACCCTTTATTTAAGATACAAACAACAAAATCTTTAAATTCTGTATTACTCATATCCAAATGGTATTCTCTATTCCAAATTTACTTTTAAATACGCCTGTTTTATATCCATATCTTCTGTTATTCCATAACGCTTTAATTCTCTAACCTTCTTTTTAGAGAAGTAAAGACAGATGTTTCCTTTCCATCCATTAAAGTTACCTATGTTTTCTAATAATTCCTTCATTGTTCCAATCTTTTTAAATTTAACATTGTGCCGTGCCAAATCTCGCTTTTGGAGGTAGTCTCTAACTACTCACGGCTATAGTAACTTTTAAGCAATATATTCAATTAATTTGTTTTTGTAATATGATGTAAAAGCACCATCCAAATACTTTTTGTCTTTTGTGTCTATATACTTTAATATCCGTTTTGCATCATCTCTATAAATACTATCATGGTGTGGATGATGATAGTCAAGAATATCACATATTAAAGATGTTAAGCGGGAATCTCCAACACTCTCTGTATATTTCCCATATCCATAAGGGTATTTGTTACAACAAGACAAATATCTTATAATAACGAATTTCTTCAAAGCTATCTCATTCATATCTTTCTATCTTTATGTATTAAGCAATATCAAACTCTTTCATACATTCATTAAAACCAAATTCTTTTTGTGCTGCCATCTTTACAGCCACATAAGCCATTTGCCTTCCTGAAAGGTTGCAAAGTACATAAGAGGTTGCAATCTCTTTAAAATACTCTTCATATTGTTTTCCGTCATAATTAGGTACTCCAATACGTTTCAGTTCATTTGTGTAGTTATTATATTTATTCATAACTTTCTAAATTTAGCCGTTTATTTACTTTGTGTGCCCTTATCTTTTTCTAATTGGTAAAGTGTACCAAAGGGAAAAGATAAGGGCACACACACACTATTATTTAATCCTCAAATTTGGAGATAGTACTAGTTATTTCGCTAACAACTTGCAATAGACTATCCAAATATAAGGTATCATAAATCAAAGTATCTTTAAAGGTAAAATGCAGCTCAAACTCTCCATCATCGTTCCAAACATCGAAATGCACTAAACCTTTGTCACACTCGCAAAAGTTATTATCATATTCATGCACACCATTATAGGTAATTTTTTCTCTTTCTACCTTTGCAGTAATACCCAAAGCACGAAGTATTAATGCTAATTTCTTTAATTCTTTCATATTGCTAATTATTTAATGTTACTTATTTTGTGGTGCAAACTGAATCGAACAGTCTAGAGATACCGACTATCTTTGCACCTATCCAATATGTTTTATGATACTTTCAAATATGCTTGTTTTATATCCATATTTTCAGTTATTCCATAACATTTTAATGCTCTTACTTCTTTTTTGGTAAAATAAAGGCAAATATTACCCTTCCACCCATTGAAGTTACCTGCATTTTCTAATAATTCTTTTATTGTGCCTATATTTTTCATTTTCTTTGCGTTTAATAGGTTATTTACTCTTTTACGTATCTGTTCCAATTGCGCCCTACAATAATCCCCAGCACGTAACTAATAATGCTAAAAACGAAAGGTATTGTTATATCCATATCCAAATCAATCTTTAATGTTACCAATTTCCAGAGTTAATGATGTAGTATCTAAAGATGTTAGCCTATCGACCTTTGCAGTAACTTTCAATACTACCATATTACTAGAATTTTCAAGCACACAGAAAGAGTTTATAAATCCTTTGTGTACCATTTGAGTATGCTTTTCAAGAAGGCTACCTAAACTAATATTTGCTTTTTTAGCCTCAACCTCAAAAGTGAATACATCATTAAAAAACATTATATGTCGATAATTCGTACTTATCCATTTTGTATTTGTGTTCATATCCTTATATTATTTGTACCTTTGCACCCACAAATAAGCGAGTGCAAAGGTTATTGTTATTACTTGTTCATTCTATCAAAAACACTCTGCAAGCTATACCAATAAGACTGCAAACGTGAACGACCAAGCGGAGAATCGTATCTGTAGCCGTCCGCTTTCATACACTCGCACAAAATAGTTAGCTTGCGACCATCCAAACGGAAAAATCTGTTTTAAGGTTAAAACCTGCTGCAATAAGAGTCTGCACTCTAGTTTCTTTGCAAGCCTTTAAATTATACCATTCTAACTTTTTCATATATAGCCCTCCAATTAGTTTAAATTCAAATTATCCTTTGCCGTATTGATAATAGCACAAGCGAGATAAGCACAAGCCTGCTTTCTTTCTTTTTGAGTTGGCATTTCTCCATCATGTTTAAAATGATACTTTGCAGACTTGAAAACTAAATCTTTCAAAGTATCATTATTCATTAATCTAACTACACTAACAAATTTGTTAGCTTTCAGATATTCCTCAATAACCTTTGTTATTTCACACTTAATATCATAAAATTCACGTGTATTATTTACATATAATACCATTCTTTGTGCGTTCAAGCACATCTTTTCAAAAACTACCATATTACACCCTCCAATATTAAATATCGTAATACTCGCTTAATTTCTCATTTGCTGTATAGCCATCATCCAATAACTGCTCATAACTTCTATATCCAGTACGAGCGTATACGATAGCTAAAAACGTACTCTCTGAATAACCGCTAATATCAGTTACCAAATTAACCTCTTTCTCGGTAGCAATATTATTCTCAGTGATAAAATTGTACCATGCGTTTTCTAATTCCATACCTAAAATATTTAAAAGTTACTAATTAATTTGCTTATATCCGAAAAAACTAATAACTTTGCAAACGCTTAGAAGTAATCATAAGTTATTAGTTTTTCTTTTAACTTGATTCGCCCACTACTTTTTTAAGGTAGTGGGTTTTTTGTTTTAGTAATAACACTCTTCTGTTTTTGTTGCTTTCTTGATATTCCACACTTTTAATTGGGTATCAAATTCAAGAGTGAACAAAGCAACAAAATCGCCATCTTCTAGAAATGTGCGAAACATACTACCTAATGAGTTATTTGTGCCAGACTTACGGATGCCAATTGTTAATGCGAATCCGTACTTTTTGCCGTTGCAGTTGGCAAACTCTTTCTTTATGGTATCAATATCTATCTTCATATCAGACTCAATAAATGAAGAGCCATATTGAACACTATAAACTGCTGCAAGTCCTTTTAAAACCTTTGCAACATCTGAAAATTTGCTTGTCGTAATCATATTGCTTTATTTTTTAGTTACTAATTTGTGGCTACCAATTGAATCGCACAATTGCCAAAGGCTGATGTTTTCGCCTACAATAACCGTACTTATATATGTATTGACTTTCTTTTATCATTCAATTTATTTCGGTACTCTAGCTTTTCTCTACTCACTTCTGAATGTTTCAGTGCTTTATTAATAAGTACGAATGTAGCTACATTCCTTATAATAGCCTATCCGTTTTTTTTTGTAATTAGTACTACTGCAATTAGCATGCAGCCGCTTTTCCGTTTTTTAACCTTGACGGAAAACAACAAACCTAATAATCGATACACTATATAGTATCATCAACATATCACACGATACGCTTTGTTAGCCTTTATCCGTATACCTTATATTTTGGTATTGTTGTTATCTAATATCTAATATGTTGTATTACACGTAATACGTTATATGATAAGATACCAGCGCACAAATATATAAGATAGATTTTATTACGCTAAATGTAAATAAGCCAAAGAACACACAATATAGATATAACAGGATTTCTCTGCTTAGAAGTAATCTCGTTGTTTCTTGATTGCGATGCAAAGGTACGACAATTTCCCGTATCTGCAAAATATTTCGGCAAAAAAGTTTGGTTTTTTGTGGTTTTTTCTTGAAAATAATTGCTTTTTCCGAAATTCTTACATAAAATGCTATCTCCACTTTGCAATATGATAGGTTAAATCGGGGTTATTGTATGCTTTTATATGTTTTCCCTATCTTTGCACCTTTGCAGCCTCATAAAACCACCTTTGCAGCCGTTTTCTTATATGATAGTGTGTGCGCGTACCTTATATATAGGGAAAAAATCTAAAACGATTTTATTTGCCGTTTATAGGCTTTTTCTCGCTTGATAGATAGAAAGTATCTGTTTTGCTGTTTGAGTATCTTTGCAGCCGTTTTCTAGCTTGATAATATATGATAGTACTATATTTCGTTTTTGGTACGTTTACAGCCGCTTATATTGTACGTTTTAGTTATCTAGATTATTTCTAAATAAAGTTTAATGTTTGGTTTTTCGCTCTGTTTGTACTCGCTTTCTGTTTTTGTTTCTTATTTAGATTAATTCTAAACTGAAAACTTTTTGGGAATTTCGAGTTTTTCAGCACCTTTGCAGAAACGTTCTATCTTTTTACTTTTTGTTTCTTTGCTTTTTCTCTTATTTTGGATAATTTACAGAAAGCAGAAACAGAAACGAAAAAGCCGCTTTTTGTGGTGTTTTTGCCCGAAAACGTCCCTTTTTGTCGCAAATAATGTATTGATTTTCAGTGATTTATACCTATATAGGGCAAATTGCACCCCACACCCCCGTTTTTGGCACTCGCAGGGTGGGTCAGCTCTCTTCCGAAAATTTTTTATTTTTTTTATTTTTTATTTTTTGTAAAATACTATAATTTTATCAATTCCGCTTTTCTACCGAATTTTGAGCATTTTCTAGAACATCATATCTACTTTTGATTTTACATAAGTTTTCGAGATATTCATTTTCGCTTATTTTCGTGCGTCAGGTAGCGTTTTATACAGCTTCGTGGTGTAGTTTATTACCAGATTATTTTGAACGTCTCAGAACGCGAATTTTGAGCTATTTATATTTTTGCGGAAAAGTAAGACTACTTTCTACTTTAAGGTTCGTTTTTGCTATATATGGTTTGCAGTTTCGATAGTCTATTGCAGGGGTTGTTTGCGAAGCATTCTTCTTAGGGGATGAGTATATAGTTTACTATATACAGGGGTTGACATCCCCTACTACGGCTGCGCGCGAGGGTACAATAGTTTATTTACGTGTTATTATTATATGGGAAAGAGTTCAAATGTTAAATTTTCAATATGAAAAATCTGATTTATGCGGATAACATATATTTAATTGGGGATATGGGGAAAATTGTACAAATTTGCAATTTGTTAAACTATGTAAAGTTCATTTTTGGCTTGATTTTTTGGCGTATATTTGCAGCATAAATGTTTGATTTACGAATTACCGACTTTGGAATATGGCAGAAAAGAAATTCTACATACAGCGTTACTTGAAGTCCGAGCAGGGTGCTTGGAAGGCAGACGGATTGCGCAAGAGTCTGGAGGATGATTTCGGCGGCTCTGTCCGCTACAAGTCATTGGACGGATTGAACTCCAAGGGTAAGCAGAAAGGTGTATATACCGAGAGCTATCCTGAGAGTGACGCGTTGAGAGTGTTCGTTGACCCGAATGCTAGGCATGAGAGCACCAACGCTACGTTGTCAGTCTGCGTGTTCGGGTATGATGTTGACGGAACTACCGAGCTTTCCATCACAGAGCAGATAAAAGCTGCCGAGAAAGCATGGGATAGTCTGTATGCTTACTTGGAGGGTGCGCTGATTCTCTGGTATGACGATTACAGACAGAAGAAGGCGTTGTTTTTGGTACAGGATGCTACAGAGCCATCAACGGATAACATCAAGAACATTCCGTATCTGCTTTGTTCGGTTAAGTTGGTAAACGTCTTCGGTCAGTCGTTTGATGGTGACAGTACCACGATTGAAGATTGGTTGAAGAATGGCGGAAAATAGAAACGACAGCATCCGCAAGGCGGTAGGACGTATCTCTTAGATACAAGTCTAGGCAAACAGAAGGTTCGAGTTCCTTCTACGGTCGGTGGATGCTTTAAAATATATGCGAATTATGAACAAATACAAGACATCAATTGAGGTCAAGGGCGAAAACATCAAGGCATTGTTCGACTGCCCTATCGTTACAGACATCAAGAAAGCAACCGATGCGGTCGATGATGGTTTGGACGTTACCGATATGCTTTACAGCGTTACTGCCGTCAATATGGCAGGTGCTCACAAGCAGGTGAAGCGCGGTTCTGTATTGGCGCAAGACGTTTGCGGTCATTGGGAGATTATGACTGCCGATGAATGGGAGTTGAGGAAAGACGATACCATTAGCGATGGTTCTTCCGAGGAGTTGTAATCATTAAAAAGTTGAGAATATATGCGAATAAAGGAAGAATCACTTGATAAGGCGTTGGAGGCGGCATCGTTGCAGACGAAGGGATTGCCGAAACGCTACACGGATGGTAAAGACCCATTCTGGATAATGGCTGTTGTGCTTGTTCAGAAGCGCAATTTGGAGGAATGCTACTGCATTTATCAGCAGAATGCGGACAAATACATGAAGCTTTTGCAAGACTTCGGTACACCGAGTCCTATCATGTCTATCAAGAGCATTCATCCTTATATGTATCTTGATGAGGCTCAGTTTTTGCCGAGCGGATGCATCGAAGCAAAGAAGAACTTTCTGAAAAACGAGCTTGGCGAAGACCCTATGGCTTATGAGGTCGATGAAATGACGGAATCGGACGTTAATCACGCATTATTGGAGATTGCCATTGACAAACAGATGAAAGCTGATGAGGAAAACAAGAAAATCAACGTACTCAATGAGGGAAGCGATTTGGACGGAACGAGATTTGAGGACATTGAACGTCAGAAGTTCGAGTTTGAGTTGGCTGAAATGAGAAAAGATGGATGCTCCAAGAAAGAAATTAAAGAGTTCATTGACGAGTATAATGCAAGTCATAAGCAGAAAGTTGACGATGAGCCATACATTTCAGAGGAAGACCGCATTCATAAGGAAATGGAATCAAAGGACGTTGAGAAAACTCCCGAATGCAGTGTTGATGGTGAGTTTGATGCACCTGAGATAGACTACGATAAGCTTCATGAGGAATCAGAGGCATTCAAGAAAGAGCAGTTGAAGGTTGCCAAGCGAAAGTGGAAGCGCGCCTATGATGCCGATTCAGAGAAGCGTGAAGGAAGAGAGTTCGAGAACGAATTTGGCGAAGATGAGGAATGCGAGACGTTGCAGTTGCCGAATAAAGAAGCCGTTCCTGTAAAGCGAAAGCCAGGAAGACCAAAAAAATCGTCATTGGATTACACTGCTAGCAAGCGCGACACGACAAAGAAACGTGGTCGCAAAAAATCATCAACTAAAAAGTAACTGATATGAATAAATGGTACGTTTATATCAAAAACTCTGATTTTGAAGAAATAACTGGCTCTATACATAATGTAATAGACAATATGAATTCAGTCGGCATTGAACCATCTGAATGCGTTTGGAGCGGTGGACGATTTGAACTTAGCAGTGAGTTTGAATTATCAGAGGATTGTAAGGATATGGTGTTGGAATTTGTATATGGTGACAAGATTAGACACATAATTAATCGTATGTCAAACGAATGGAGAAATCTTTTATGGATAGAACCTACTAAATGTACATATACATTAAAACAACCTATATTCAAGGATTGTAAATTTAATAAATTTGAAAAGGCTTATGAACAAAGCAGAGCTTTTAAATAATAAGGAATTCAAGAAAGCAGACGGTAGTTTGCCTATCATATATATAACATCAGATGATGATGTGGTAAAAGTCGGTGGCATTATCAATGCACCTATGGTTGGAAGAGTTTATTTTAGTGATGTTAAGAAAGCCATCACGAAGGATAAATTGCTTGCCAACAAAGAGTTCATTTGCGCAAGTGATGATTCTGAAATTTTTATTGATTTCGGTGGTTACAGACGCGAGACGCTTGATTGCTATATCGCGATTGATGATAGTTGCATTAATATCATTGAGCTATGAGGAATAACCATCACAATCCTAATAAAGTACCGCCGTTCAAACCAGACCCCGAACATTGGACTAAAAAAGTTCATTCATGGAAGGCGAAGGTCGCATACGAGACTGAGGATGATGCTTGGGTGTTTCTGAATCAGATTCCGAGGTTGAAGGCACTTGGTTGGCATCCTTACTTATGCAAGGTTTGCTCAAAGTGGCATATTGGTAGGTTACATAATAAATAGTTGAGATATGGAGATTAGAGTTAATATTTTAGGAAAGGTTGCTTACAAAGGAAATGAAAGTAGGTCGGATTTCGAAAAAGCCGAACTATATCCATTTGGAGATGGTGTCTATGCAGTAATGGACGGAGAAAATTTTGTTGAGCTAAGAGTTGTATCTGGCAAAAAGCACAGCGAAGAAAAAGGTGATTATTACGATTGCATAGATAGGTGCTGGGCGCACGGGAAAATCTCACAAACTGTAACCGTTATAGAGCACGAAGAAAGGTTGAAGGATTATATAGACAAGCGTTTTGGCGAGCTACAATCATCAATCGAGAATGCAATAAGTAGTGCAGATAGCATAAATGATGCCGTATGCTCTATAAAGAGTTCTATTGAGAAGATAGAGAAAGATGGTGTTGGTAGTGGAAAAGGTATCAGCGAGAAGACATTATTGTCTGCTATCGAGATTGTATCAAAACAAAAATAGTTGAGAATATGAAGAAGAAAGGATATTACGAATATGAAAACGGAATCTACCCTTTGAAACTTTGGGTACACATCGGCAAAGACTTGAAAGAACTGATAGATTCCTGTTTTGACAAATGCAAGGCTCCCGATAGTGATTACGGCGGCGTTACGTATTCCGATGCTGTCAGAAAGAGCGACAGAAGGCGCGGTGTTCTTGTATCGTTTCCGTGTCAGAAGATTATGTCGATGAACTATTGCTGCCATGAAGCTTCTCACGTCTGCGATGCCATCGAGGAACATACTGACTTGGAACACGGCGGCGAGCCTTCTGCCTACCTGATTGGTTGGATTGCCTCTCGCATCAACAATGCTCGTCTTGGTATTGGAGATTTCGTTGAAATTAAAGATAAGGAGGAATAGATTATGAAACCGATTATAGTAATAGAACTTCCTTTGGGAATGTGCATTGATAGAGAAATCACAGAACCTTATGGCTACGATTTTTTCTATGGAGACGAGAACATCGAAGCTCAGTGGAAGAAACTGGAAGAACTTCGAGAAACTGGCGGTGTCATTATAGTTCATCCAAGCCATAACAGCGCAATTCGCGAGATTCTTAACCCTTATATTAGCGGAAATGGATTTATCAAAGAATGTGGTTTGCAAAATGTTCATACAAAAGAACATGGTGATTTTTGTATTATCCTTTTTCATAACCCATCAGACGTTATGGCTCATAGAGCTTTTTGTTTGAATAGTAAAAATAAATAGTTTATGATTAAGAAAGAAGATATTAAGGTAGGGCTGCGATTTTATATCACAAAAAAAGATTGCTTAAAATGCAATTTTGACCCGATAGGTATTCAGAGTGGCAGAACCCCTATTCTGTTCAATGTCGAGAGAAAGGATGCTGATGTTTATATATGTACATCTGTTAGCACAGATTACAAATATGTCGCTCGTTTTCGCGAGGAGGATATTATGATGTTTGGTACAAAGTTCGATATAGTAACGAAAGGTGAAGGAGAAGCCGCAAACGGGAAGGCAGAGCAAATATCTCACCCATCCCATTACGCTTGGTTGAAGGATTTGTGCGGTGTTGAGCCTTTGGATATTTGCAGACATCTTGACTTCAATACAGGGAACGCTATCAAGTATCTCTTGCGCAAGGATAAGGTGGATGGAAACAAAACAAAGACCGAGAAGCGCATTGAGGACTTGCGTAAGGCGGTGTTTTATATCCAAGACGAAATAAAATTATTGGAGCATGGCACAGACTAAATACACTTGTAAGGATTGCGTATTGTTGAACGATGAAGATTCAGAGTTCCCATATTGTATTGGCAAAGACTTATATACATACACAAATTCTGACAATGATGCTTGCGGAGACATTATTCCGCTGGTATATACTTGCAAGGATTGTTTCTTCTTCAAGGATGGGGTTTGCCATAATACCACGGAGAAGAGATACACATCGAAAGAAAATCCTTCATGTAGAAATTTCGAGTACAAAACGATTGTAGAACAAAAATAAATATATAGTTATGGCTAGAATTGCAAAAAAGAAGACTGTTGACAACAATGCAGGTTTGCTTAAAGTTGTTGACGGAATCAACAGAAAAGATGTTGAAAGCGTTACCGACTTCGGTCATTTCTTCATCGTAATTTTGAAGGATAGTGCTATTTTCCACACACACATTGGATTTGAAGCACGTTTTAAGCGTTGGGGCGGTGTTGATATGGAAGGACACGCGCTTACCACTACAACATTCGCGTGGCTTGAAAATCTTGTCGCGATGAAGAACGAAGTAAAGGGGAAAGAAAATGATATTTTCCCTGAGACAGATGTTACTTATCAGGATATGCTTGATAGTATGGTTATCATCACAGAAGCTAACATTACTCATCCAATTACAGCGTTTCTTAATGCAGATGATGCAGCAAAATTTGCAAAAGAAAAACTTGATTACATCGGTCGTATGCAGAAAGAGTTGGAAACTGTAATGAACACTCCAGTTTCCGAAGAGACAGAGGAAGACTTGAAGAAGAACTTTGAGCACGGTCAGCAGGCAATATTGGCTGAGCAAGCAGCCGAGGCTCTTAATCAAGGAAAGGAATAGCTTATGTATAATGAATGGTATATAGAACTGAAATACGGACTATTCCGAGATTACAGGATTGTAAGGATGTGTGATGCTAACGGAGTGAAACGAGACGGTATCTTTATACCATTCATTCAGAATGGAATCAAATGGGATGGTGTAAAGGTTAAGAATCCTGTTCAGTATCTAAAGCCGATTTGGGCTGCCGCCGATGGCTCAAGACTTCACAAGTTAGTTCCCATGGTTTCTGTGGATTTCAGACAAAAGATGGAAGATGCAGGTGTATTATCACCAGATGATAAATACCCTTGTGATACGGTAGGTTACGTTTATAAAGATAAAAATAAGATTTAACGGCTATGGTATACTTAGGCAATGATACAATGGATAAGGTAGAGCGGATGGTTTGCGAACAAGTGAACACGGCTATGAGTACTGAGGAAAAGGAAGGAGTGAATGCAGATGATTTATATGTCGGCAATACTAACATTCCTTTTGCGAGAGCGGTAGCAAGGAACTTTGTTCTTGACGTTCTGCACAATCGCTATGGTTTTTCCTATGCCGTTATTGCACAGCGCGCGGACATCAATGAGAAATCTGCTATGCGGTGTGTCCGCAAGTGTCACGAACTTGCCGGTTACGACAAAACCTATGCGTATGTGAACACTTTAATTAACGATAGATTGAGAGAATGGTATGGGGAATAGTAATGAATTATTAACATTGAAGCGCAATGCTCTGAGACTGGGATTGTGCGGAGAGTATAAGGGTAAATGGGATTCTGCCGCGAGTAAGCGAGAATTGGTAAATATAGCTCTTGATTCTAACGGAATTGAGTTTATGGCTGATTCTATTGCTTTCGGATGGGGATTGTCAAAAGAGTACCTTTTGAAAGAGTTTGGTGAGTTTGCCAATGGATTCTATCAATGTAACGAGCACGGATATACTAGCGAAATGTATATAGGTGCTCATGGAGTTATCAAGGTGCGCTCTACGATTATTCTTGTCGCGTACTGCAAGGATTTGGAAATTGAAGTTCCTGAGAATATGGTTACTCGCATTTATGTGTGCGGAAAG
>ULJN01020403.1_pt1 | contig 21448 bp, 21 predicted proteins | sample 1950921 | NCBI WGS metagenome assembly ULJN01 (sample SAMEA4835476, study PRJEB28245) | human gut metagenome | biome: gut microbiome; material: fecal sample | place: Denmark | collected 2008
ATACCAAGCTTTTGCCCTTACAGGGCGACTCTGTTATATCCCTATGTACCCAGGGTGTTACCCTGGGCTAGGAGCTTCTGCCCTTTCAGGGCGTGTGGATGCAAACAGGGCATGTGGATGCAAACACCACTTGGAACATGCCGGGCATTGCCTAAATCATACTGATTTTCTAGATCTTATTCAATGCCTGCTTGATATCATCCAGGATATCCTCTACATCCTCGATACCTACTGACAATCGGATCAAGTCTGGCGCAACGCCTGCCTCCTTCAACTGCTCGTCTGAAAGCTGGCGGTGGGTATGGCTGGCAGGGTGGAGCACGCAGGTGCGGGCATCTGCCACGTGAGTCACGATGTTGATCATATCCAGTGAATCCATGAACTTGATGGCAGTCTCACGGTCGCCCTTCAATCCGAAGGCGATGACGCCGCAGGTGCCGTTTGGCATGTATTTCTGGGCAAGGTCGTAATACTCGTCGCCCTTCAGTCCGCTATAGTGAACCCAAGCCACACGCTCATCATTCTGCAGGAATTCAGCCACCTTCTGCGCATTCTCGCAATGCTGGCGCATACGCAGGTGCAGGCTCTGGAGACCCAGGTTCAGAATGAATGAGTTCATTGGCGCAGGGATGGAACCCAGGTCGCGCATCAACTGTGCCACGAGCTTGGTGGTGTATCCCATCTTGCCGAAAGCCTTCACGTAAGTCAAGCCGTGGTAGCTCTCATCCGGAGTGCAGAGGCCAGGGAATTTCTCGGCATTCGCCATCCAGTCGAAGTTGCCGCTATCCACTACTACGCCGCCTACCTGCGATGCGGTACCGTCCATATACTTGGTGGTAGAGTGGGTAACGATGTCGGCACCCCACTCGAATGGGCGGCAGTTGATAGGTGTGGCGAAGGTGTTATCAACGATGAGAGGCACGCCGTTCTTGTGAGCAATGCGGGCGAACTTCTCGATGTCGAGCACGGCACAGCCAGGGTTGCTGATGGTTTCGCCGAACACCACCTTGGTGTTAGGGCGGAAAGCCTTCTGGATTTCCTCCTCGCTGGCGTTAGGGTTTACGAAGGTGCACTCGATGCCGAGCTTCTTCAGGGTAACGCCGAAGAGATTGAAGGTACCGCCGTAGATTTCGTTAGAGGTAACGATGTGGTCGCCAGCCTCGCAGATGTTGAATACGGCATAGAAGTTGGCTGCCTGACCGCTTGAGGTCAATACGGCGCCCACACCACCTTCGAGCTGTGCGATTTTCTTTGCCACAGCATCATTGGTTGGGTTCTGGAGTCGGGTATAGAAGTAGCCCTCCTTCTTCAGGTCGAAGAGCATCGCCATCTCCTCAGAGTTGTCGTATTTGAATGTAGTACTCTGATAGATAGGCACTTCTATCGGCTCGCCGTTCTTCGGCTCATAGCCTCCCTGCACGCAGAGGGAAGCAACACGTAATTTCTTTTCCATTGTCGGTTTTTCTTTTATTTTGTTATAATTGTTCTTATTAAAGTGGACTCAGTTATTTCATGAAGACGAAATATACGGCAGCGATGAGGCAGACGAATGCGGCAAAGTGATTCCAATGCAGGCCCTGCCCCTGGAAGAGGATGTTGGCGATGATGGCGAAGACGATGAGCGACACGCACTCTTGTATCACTTTGAGCTGTACCAGATTGAATGGACCGCCGTTGTCGATGAATCCGATGCGGTTGGCTGGTACCTGGCAGCAGTATTCGAAGAAGGCGATCGCCCAACTGAAGGCGATGACTCCGATGAGTGGCCAGTTGCTGCTGGTGCCCGTCTGCTGGAGTTTGAGATGTCCATACCATGCGAGCGTCATGAAGATGTTGCTCAGCACGAGGAGCAGGATAGTGTATATTCCGTTCATATTCTCTTATGTTTTTGATTTCTTAATTGATAAGATTTCTCTTATATTCTCTTATGTTCTTTGATGCTCTACATATATAATAATGTATAAGTGGCTGCAAAGATACACTTTTTCTCTTGAAAATGTATGGAAAATCAGAAAAATGCGCATGAAAAAGAAAAAAGTTGCCGAAAAATTTGGTGGTGTCAGAAAAAAGCAGTACCTTTGCAACCGCTTTTGAGAAATAACTCAAATGCTAAGCTTGCTGCACCCTTAGCTCAGTTGGTAGAGCAACTGACTCTTAATCAGTGGGTCTAGGGTTCGAATCCCTAAGGGTGTACAAAAAAGCTCCGAAGAAGTTCATCTTTCTTCGGAGCTTTTTTTGTTGTTGTAAAAAGAATAGGCATTGCTTTCAGCGATGCCTACGTCTACACTCAGGGCATTCTCCCTTGATGACGAAGGAGACGGAGTGAGGATAGAATCCTTCCGGCAATTCGAAGCTCGGAATATGGATATCCTCCATGCAGAACGAACGGTGGCATGATTCGCAGTAGAAATGAATATGACCATCATGATGATCACACTCTCCTTCCTCCTCACACACTTCGTAGTTCAATATCCCCCTTCCATCCTCGAAGGCATGAACGGCATCATGCTCCAGAAAGAGCGTCAGCGTGCGGAAGATGCTCGACTTATCCACCGATACCATCTTCTGCTCCAAATCCTTCAGACTCAGCGGATTCTGCTCATTCACCAGAGTCTTCATCACCAGTATGCGGTTGGAGGTGGGCTTGATGCCCTTCGCCTCCAGCTTATGAACAATCTCTTCTGTTTCCATCTTTTTTTTCACTTTTTAAATCCTAAAGTCTCCCGCCAGGTGTCCCGACGGATTTGCAATCCGTCGTTAAAAAGGTTCGACCTATAAAACCGGGGGATTTGCAATCCCCCATTCACTATCTCTTTATAATATCTGCATTTTTGCGCCAAACGACAGTCCGAAGACATCCCAGAAACCGGCATTGCCGTTGCGGTAGAATCGCATGAAATAGATATCATTCGTACTCAACTCATAGAAGAGCGTGAGGCTCTTCACGCGCTTGCGCCTGTTGTTCGGAATCTGATACGTAAACCGTTCGCCAAATCCCAGATTCGGGCGGATTCGGGTAGAGAAGGGATAATATCCGCTCTCGTACTTGGTAGGCTGCTTTGTCCAGAAATCGTGACCCAGCACCGTGTTCAGGTACAGCGTGCACTCCAGGGGTTCAAACTGCCATCCCTTTCCCCAGTCCTTTCGCCAGGGAATGAAGTTCTCCTTCAGCGTGATAGTCATTTTTACTTCATCCGAATCATATTTCGGAACGATGCCGAAGAGCAGATGCGTCTCCCACTGGCTTCGCTTGCCGTAGTCCCATCCGATACCCAGCGAGATGATACCCATGTTGCCGCAGGTCTGTATCACGCTCTGCGTAGGCATCAGCACATCCCAGTGTTTGCGATAGCGGAGGATGCGCCTGTCGTATCGGGTGAGTGAATCTTCTTCTGAATTCTCCTTTCCTAAATTCTCCTTTTCTAACCCCTCCTCGCCGGCGCTTGCCGTTGTGCTTGCCGATAGCAGGAGGATCGCCCATATACTGAACTTAAAAATCGATGACTTCAACATGATAATCCTTTGGTGTGATGGTGAAAATGTAATATTGACGGAAGTGTACGCTGCTTGCCATATAGAACAGGGTGCCGTTGTTGTAAAGGTCTTCTGTCTTGGTATGATGACCGTGACCGTCCAGGCAGAACAGCAGGCGAGGGAACTCGTGGATGTAATAATTGAATACCTTCGCTACGTTGTTGTTAAACTGCTCGGAGTAGGGAGGTGCATGCATGCATACCACGGTGCGGTCGAAGTCGAGCGAATCGGCAGAGCGTTCCGCCTCCATGAAGTCGAAGTTGGGCACCGGACGGGAGTAGTCGTACTCGATGGCATTGGTGTTGAGGCAAACGAACTTCACCTTTCCGGCGATGAAGCTGAAGTCGGGATTGCCGTAGATGGCCTCATAGGTCTGGTTGCCCGTGCCCAGACAGTCGTGGTTGCCCAGCAGCACCACCGAAGGCATCTTGAGTTTCAGCATTCTTTCTCGTGTCCACTTCATTTCGCGGGTAGCGCCGAAGTCGGAGATGTCGCCGCAGTGGATTACGAAGTCGATGCTGTCCTTGCGTCTGTTGATATCATTTACGGCATCCACGAGGTCGTCGAGCCACTGGTGGCTGTCGCTGATCACGGCAAACCGGATGGTATCCTTGCTCTTCACCGTCTGCTCTATCTTCTGTATGTTCTTGGCATTCAGATTGGTTTCGCCCTTTACGCGAACATCGTAAGGGTGAACATCGAATACGGTATCGCAGCCCGTAAGGAGCAGGGCGGCGATACAGACAAGTAGATACATTTTAATGTGAGATTTCATATCTTATATCTTATTTAAAATACATATTCATATTCTAGTCTATCTGATATTCTAGCCTGTTTGATATTCCAGGCTATTGATTTCGCGTGCAAAGTTACGAAAAAAACTTGAATAACGAATGAGGTTTTTCCAAAAAGACCATTTTTAAGGAGAAAAAGATAAAAAAAGAAGGTGCGCCAGATTCACTTCCTTGTGATCTGGCACACCTTGATGATTTTAGAGATCTACGTTGTTTTTAGAGCTCTACATTGTTTTTAGAGACTTACGTTGTCGTCGCCTCCTCCGCCTTCGGTAGTGCCGCCACCCTGGCTGGTGTTGCCTCCCTGGCTGGTTCCGCCACCTTCCTGCGAAGTACCTCCTCCCTGGTTGGTGTTATCTTTGTTGTCATCCTCCCCGGTGTCGTTCTTGTCAGCAGAGGTAACCTGCTTCACGATCTTGCCGTTGCGGTCGTAGCAGGTGATGTTGACGCTGGTCTTGGCGAGCTCCTCCTTGATGTCGGCGTTAGGCACGAAGATGATGTAGCGGCGGTTGATGAGCGAGCTGCTCACCTTGTTGACATCCTCCACGGCGGTAGAATTCAGACCGAATCGGAGGGAGCCGAGTCCCGGTACAGCCACGGAGTGACCCTCGGTGGCCCATGCGGTGATGACTGCTCCGATGGCACCCCAGGCGGCGTTGATTACCTGCTTGGCGAGTCCACTGCGCACGGCAGCTTCCTCGATAACCTTACTCTGGGTAAGCTGACCGTAGAGGTCTGCCTGCATAACGTATGCCCACTTCTGCTTACCCTTCTCAAAAGCGACGTTGCGCTCGATAGCTTTTACTTTGATACCCATAATTCAAATAGTTTTTTTAGTGAATAATTTAGTTTCTACATGTACTACATGCAGCTAGTAACTCCGAGTGATGTGCAGAGTGCAGTGAGTACAGTCACGATGATCTGCAGAATTGATTTCCAAGTTTCCTTTTTCATTTTCTTCATTCCTTTCTTTTTAGTGAATAATCCAGTTTCTGTATCGGGCATCCCCTCCATGCAGTTCCGCGGTATCCTGTCCGGCAGAGAGCCCCATCAATGAGTTTCATTGACGATGCAAAGATACAACATTTTTGGGCGAAATGCAATAGTTGTCCCGGCATTTGAATCGGCTTGTCCCGGCAGTTGTGATGTGAGGCATGAAATCCCCTTCGATAGAGCTGCCGTTTCCTGCGTCCCGACGCAGGAAATATTACGTGGCGACGCAGGAATTGCTACGTGGCGACGCAGGAAAAGGGGCGAGGAGGGGAGAGGGATCAAAGGAAAAGGTGAAAAAGTGAAAGTGAAAAGGTGAAATTCACAGAGGTATCAAGGAACAGATGAGAAAAATGCCAGTTTCTGAGATTCCGTGTACGATGTAAAAGAGAAAAGAAATACGATATATTAATGTACACGTATATAATAATGTACGCGCGTAAGTACTACTCCTTTTTTCTTCACTATATTTCTTCTTTTATCCCTTAATAATACATAATCCTTTAAAGGTGTGTTTTTTGTTCTCATTGAAAATTCACTTTTTCACTTTCACTTTTTCACTTTTTTTCAAATATATTTTGTTGTTTGTGATTTTTTGTGTACCTTTGTAGGGTGAAAGAGCATATTACTCTTTTATAACAATTTTAAAATAAAATCTAACATGAATAATCCTAGATTTACGATATATAGGTTGAAGATTGAACCCTTTATGTCTGGAGCCCCTATTTCTGAAGACGTCGCAGAAAAGGTGGCTGAATATATCCTAGCTCATCTTATGGATATTAAGTTTGTTGATGGTAATGGAGAACCCATAATCACCTATGGATCTGAAATTTTTGATACTCTGGGTTATGTTACCATCGAAAAGAAGAAAAAAATGACCATAGATATGAAGGAATGTCGAAAGCAGGAAGAGCTGCCAACCTATCCCGATTTTGCGCTTGTGTTGGATGCCAGAAAACCTCAGAAAGAAGGTATTCTCATTGGTATTCAAAATCAGTCAAAGTGTTTTGCTAATCTTGATACCGTTAGAAAAAGACTTGAGAAGTACTGGAGTCAGACCATTTGGGATGAATTCAATTGTAATGTAGAGTTGCGTCAGATAACATCATCTGATATGTTTTGGAAAACACTAGATAGAAAAATCCAAAATGGTTGTAAACTGACAGGTCTTCATCTTGATGTAGCCCAGATTTTGAAGAATGATTTTATTAATGAGCAAGTCAAAGAAAAAGCAAGCATGGTCACCTCGTTTTTCTCGTTTTTAGAGGCCATTGATGCAGGGGATGGTGGCTTCTTCTTTAATGCGAAACCAGGGAAAGAACTTGATGTGACGGAAGTTAAACATAATCTTGGTATGGTGATAACTTTATCATGTAAATACGGATTCGTGGTCAAAGCACAGTTTGACCAAGAAAAGGATTGGATTACCTCAGAGGCTGCCGCTCCTTTCATAAAGCGTCTTGACAGTTCGGCTTTTGTAAAACCAGAAGGAACAAAAGCAGCAGTGAAAGCCGCTAAACTTAAGCAGATGGCTGAATTGACCCGTTGGTTTGATGAGATTGTTGTTGAATTAGAGAGGATAAAGAAAGATAAGCAGAATGAACAGACTAGACATACAGTCAAGAGATAAAGTCAGAAAGCGCTATGCTGCTAATCCCTTGTATCTGATGATACAAAGCATTGGCGGAAAGTATATTCGGCCTGATTATAGATTGAAGTTGCGCCCCGAGGAAATTTTTCAAATCCTGATGGGGTGGATAGACGGCATCAAGTGCGAATCTGATAATGAGGCGGTATGCAGAATGATGAAAGAAGCTTGGGATAAGCAGTGGGAAGCCTTTTGCGATATGGCTGAATTGGCTAACTGCGAGTGTCCTGATAGTGAAGTGGAAGAGTATGTATGTCTTACTCTGGGATTATTGCATAATTGTCTGGGCAAGCTGAGTGATGAAGCTTGTCCAGGGAATCTCCACTATCTGCGTTTTGGAAATCACCTGTTTGCCTCTGCCTGTGAGCAATCCAATAAGATGATGAAGTTTATGAGAGACATCTATCATCATGAATCTTATAGACTATATAGTCAGGATGTAAAGGACTGGCTTCTTGATTATATGAATAATGATGACTCCTTGCTTACTGATTCTGACGGATGCCTTGTCTTGCAAGACGATGAACTCGTAATTGCGCCTCCTCTTACGGAGCATGATGATAAATTATATACAGAACAAGCTCAAGTCATTTGGAGAAAACTCATTGAAAAAGGATGGTGTGAGAAGGATGGTTCGATGCTCGTTTGGAAAAAATCTAAACGGTCACTAGGCTATATGGTAAAACTAGTGGCACATGAGTTGAAGGTTTTAGATCCTTCTACCAAAAATATTGTATGGGATTCGTTTAAGCATTTATTTAAGGATTTAAATAATTCCTCTGTTCTTAGTCAGGCTAAGAGTGGGGCTGGAAAATTTAAGTTAGAAAGCCGTCCTAATTCGTGGCCTAGTGAAGCAGATGAACTGCGCATTTTGCTAAGATCTCTATAACTAAACTTCTATTGGTGTGTTGTGTTGTTGTTGTGCCAATAGTTTTGTTTCTTTTCTTTTTAAGCCATATAAAAGATTGTATAGCAGTTAGTTACTTATAAAATTTGAGGTGTTGCGTCGTGTTGCGTAACACCTCGCTTATGCCCTTTTTTACTAATTTTGCAGCATCAAAATCAAATTGTTGATGATGATGCAAGATTTTAATGACACCTTGCAGCAGAACAAGTCGGGGACTTGCCCTGCTCACCAGCCAAACGATTCGACCCAGGCTGGAAACCAATCAGTGGTCGAGTATAATCAATCAGAGGGCGAGTGTAATAAAGAGGATACTGCTAAGTCCCATTCAGACTCCATAGAACTTCAACCACTCATTCTTGACAAGGATTATCCTGCCGGAGTAAGAGAGTGGATGATGACGGCACCCAGTGAGCTCAAGTTTTCCACCTTGGCGGTGGCGAGTTCAATGCTTGCCGTATATGCCACTCGTATCCGCCTCAATTATGTTTACGATAATTCGCTTTCTGCCATTCTTCTTCATGTGCTGGTATGTGGTGATCAGAGCTCAGGAAAATCGTTTGCCCGTTATCTGATGCGTTATCTGATGGATCCATTTATCAAGCGTGATACCGAGCAAAGGGCAGAGGAGCAGAAGTATGCCGAATTGAAGCGACGCCAAGGTAAAAAAGATGGCAAATTGCCTCCGGAGCCAAAGACAGACATCACCTTGCTCCACGAGAATCTTTCGCTCTCTATGCTCATCAAGAGAGCCGATGCTCCAATGAAGCTGTTTGGTACGCCGAAAACGCTTTTCCAGTTTGCCGATGAGATCGGTGCTATCGTGCAGGCCAGCAAGCGACAGTTTTCTGATATCAAGCAAATCAACAAGACTGGATATGACCTGGGATCAGAATTCGGTCAGGATTATTTGAGTGAAGCCAGCTATTCGGCTGTGGTAGATTTGATGTTGTGTTATGTCTATACAGGCACACCTGCAGCCGTAAACCGATATATGGATAAAGCAGCCATAGAAGGTGGTAGCGTTACCCGTACTATCCTTTGCAACGTGAATTCTCAGCTGGGAGAAAATCCATTGATATTCAAGCCTTTGACAGAGGAACAGAAGCAAAGTATAGATACTACTTTGCAAAAACTCATGTCGCTCTGTTATAGTGAAGACGGAAAATCTTTACGTAAGGAAAGCTTGCTTGATACGAGTTGGTTGGATCCTACGGTGAAGAAATGGTGTGAAGCTCGTAGAAGTGACGTAATGAAGTCGATGTCAAAAGCTCTTGATGTCTTTTATAAACGCAGCAGTGTAAGTGCCTTTCGCATAGCTTCGCTTATGCAATACCTTTATCAGGTAGAGGGTGTAAAGACACAGAAGGAAATTCGCCGCCTGGCGAAGCAGATATATTTGGCTTGTGCCGATCGTATCTTGCACAATATGTTAGGTAAATGGGGAGCCATCTATGATGAGATTAATGCAGATTTTGAATCTCACCCCTATAAGACCTGTAATTACTTTGACGAGTTGCCGCAAGAGTTTTCCCGTAAATTCCTGGAAGAATTTTTAACTCGTAAAGGTGTGCGTACACCATTGAAGAATGTAATATGTAATTGGAAACGCAAAGGATGGATTGAGAAACTTGCTACCGGTAACTTGCGCAAGAAAGCTTCACGCGCCATCAGTAGTTCTAAGAAAAAAAAGTAATATCAGTTAGTTTAAGATATGATTAATAAGTTTGACATTCAGAAGCTTCGCGAGCTCGACATCTTGCAGGTGGCTGATCTTCTGGGCATGGGGCTTCGCAACAAGCGAGCCCTCTGCATCCACCACGATGATCATCATCCGAGTCTCGCCTTCAATGTAAAGAAGAACACCTGCCACTGCTATAGCTGCGGATTCTCTGCCGATACCATCGGCCTGGTGAGAGAGCGACTGAACCTGGGCTTCAGCGAGGCATGCCATTGGTTGGCAGATCATTTTGATGTGTATATTGGCGATGAGAAGTATGGGAATTCTGCCCGATATGCAGATAAATGTGCTGATAAGAAAGTACTTACGGCATCAGACAGAAGAATGGCTTCTCTGAGAGCGCATTTTGCTGAAACCCATGTCTCGCATGGACACCCATCATCGGCTTATGTTGCCCCATCATCCGTAGATGTGGAGTTTTACCTGCAGATGTTCCGGCAGATGCATCTCTCTGAATCGGGGCAGAGATTCCTCTTCGAGGAGCGGTTGCTTAGCTCGGAGGCTTTGAAGGTCTGCCAGATAGTGAGCACGGAGCAAAGCGTATGCATGGCGAGAGTGGGGCGTGGAGTGTTTGACGGACCATCGCTCATCTTTCCCTATTTCGACCAGGAGGGAAGACTGGTTTCCGTGCAGAGCCGCTATCTGGGAAAGCCGAAGTCTGAGTCATCTTTCGATATGGAAAAGGTATCTATTGATGAAGCAAAGCCGAAGGAGATTCCCCGATTCAAGTTTGCACCAGGCAGTCATCGCATGATATATGGGCTCGACCGGTTGAAGAATTATCCTCCTGATGAACCGCTGCTCATCACCGAGGGACCCTCTGATTGTTGGACGGCATTGACCCTTGGCTTTCATGCCATAGCCATCCCCAGTGCCACGCTCTTCGACCGCCGTTTTCAAGGGCTTCTTGCCGGAAGAAATCTTCACATCTTCCCAGATCAGGACGAAGCAGGATTGAGTCTTTACTTTGAGCTGAAGATAGCATTGCCCAGTTTGGTTTACCATCAGCTGCCCGAAGGTTGCAAGGATTTGAGTGAGTATTATCTCAAGCTCCGTCGTAGTGAAGGGATGACGCTGGAGGAGGCGAAAGCCAAGGTTCAGAACAGCGTAAGTGTCTGATAATTATGCTTTTTGTTATTATGTTTATTAATTTGCTTTTTAATTTAATTTTAGGTAGATATGGAAATTTATGTGAATCGTCTATTGCGTGAGCGTGGCACCATCATGGGCACACTCAAAGTTGTGAAAGAAGTTGCTGGCGAAGGGATTGAGCTGGTGAAGGTATGCGGCACGGTGGAGCGTGAGGCAGATTGTCTTCCGGCAGGTAAGTATCGTGTGCGCATTGGCAAGTGTAAGCGTCTCAACCGCAAGATGCCGTATCTGGTTCCGGTGGATGATGCTTCCGCCAAGTCGGTTGCGATGATTCAGCCGGGCAACGGTCCGTTTACGATGAGCCGTGGCAGCATCCTGGTGGGTGAGGTCCATGCCCCCGGCTATGTGTTGAAGAGCCTGTCGCTTTTCACCACCCTCTACGAGCGCATCAAGAAGGCGGTGTGGCGAGGCAACGAAGTAACGCTGGAGATCAAGGAGGTGTAGAAAAGAGAAGGATGCTTTTGTTATGATACAGTAAGTATTGTAGTAGAATTGCTGGTGATATTGTAAAAGAAAAAGCAGTTGTTGCGGTAAGAGGCAACAACTGCTTTTCTATGGTCCACCTTCTTGTTTTCTGGACCACCTTTCTGGACCACCGTCAAGCGTCCTGCCGGATTTGCAATCCGGCATAAAAAATGTTCGACCATTTAGGGCATTGTGGATTTGCAATCCGCCTCACCTGGATGACAAAAAAGGATTTGCAATCTTGCTTGCTGCGGATTGCAAATCCGCAGGTCTTAAAGAGGTTGGGGCATTTTTAGACGATGGATTGCAAATCCGTCGGAACGAAAGATGGCTGGCTTTGTATTTTACAAAGACTCATCCACTTCTTTCCAATCTATCAATCCCTTGCCTGTTTCATCGAGTTCCACGGCCAGGGCGATAACTTTGCGTTTATCGGCCTTGAAGGGCTCGGTGTAACTCTTTTCCTTCATCTGGTTCTCGGCTGCAGAAATGCCGCCATTGTTAGATAGCTTCAGCTCCAGCACATAGATGAAGTTGGTGGTTTCTACCACCATATCAATTCTGCCCGTAGCAATCATCTTTTCTACTTCCACACGGCAGCCGATGGCATTGAAAATTGTACTCAGAATCAGACGGTAACGCTCCTCCATGTCCATGCTGGCAAGCTTCTTGTTGCTGTAGGGCACATCCGCAATGAGCGCCTTCAGGTATTTCATAGCTTCGGGAAGATTGCCAAGCTGAAGGGCAAGAAACAGACCAGATTGGGTAGATTGTATATCACCATTACTTCGCAAGGTAAGTGCCGGTAACACTGTTTCATAAAGTGCTTGCCTTACCTCAGAATTAGGAAATCCTAAAATATAAACTCCCATCTGGTAATCCTTAATGGTAAGATAACCAGACTGATAGAGGAACAGTTCTGCTCCTCCGCCTGTGACATCCGATGTCTCTATGGTTTGGCGAAGAATGGTGCACGGATCAAAATTACCCAATTTGAGTTCCATGTCATCCACAAACTTAGGCAACAGAGAGGTTGCACCCGATGAAGCCCAGTAGTTCTTCAGATCTGAATCTGCCAAGGCATTGATGAGACTGAACGGATTGAATACATCCACCATATTGCGGCGACTGAAATGATAGCCGTCATAATATGCCGTCAGTTGTGCTACAGCTTCATCGAATGTCCAGTCTTCGTATTCTGCCAATTTGTTGATTTCAGGCTTGAAATCGCGCAGCACCTCTTCTTTCGTAATACCACAGATGGCTGCATATTCCGGCTCAAAGCTGATGTTGCTCAGATTATTGAGCACAGAGAAGAGAGAGATTTGCGTAAACTTGGTAATGCCGGTGATGAAGACAAACTTCTCGTATTTATCCTGAGATTTTAATACGGCAAATACTTCTCTATAAATAGCGGTACATGCTTCGTGCTGGGGAGTCTTCCAGGAATGCTGCAATGGAGAGTCGTATTCGTCGATGAGAATGGCAACCTGCTGTCCCGTTTTGTTATAAGCAGTCTTTATAATTTCTATCAGACGAGTTGCTAAGGGAGAGTTATCCCTCGATTCTATCTCATATAAAGATTCATATTCTTGAAAGGTATAGTCCAGATAACCTTTCAGGCTTTCCTGTTCTGCGCCAGCCTGGCTCATATCGAGCCTGATAACAGGGTGCTTCACCCATTCCGTCTCCATCTGCATAATCTTCAAACCCTCGAAGAGTTCCTTCTTTCCCTCGAAGTATGCCTGGAGTGTATCTACGAGAATCGACTTGCCGAAGCGGCGTGGGCGGCTCAGGTAATTATACGTTTTATTTCTGTTGGCAAGTTGCCAGATAATATCTGTCTTGTCAACATACAGGTATCCTTCTTTTCTTATTTTTTCAAAAGACTGGATACCTACTGGCAATCTTCTATCGTTCATTTCTGTCATAATCTAATCTCCTATGTTTTCAGGATGGCTTTTTGTGCGCTATCCATCTTTCTGCAAATTCTTTCTGCAAAGATACGATGAATATTTTGATTTCGCAAGAAAAAATGGGGGATAATATAAAAAAAGGTGGCGAATCTTTTTGCTATCTCTGATTTTTGCAGTATCTTTGCAAATGCAAAGCTGCACTCGGCAATTTGAAAGCAAGCTTTCATTGCGCCCGTTTGCATTTACTTTGCATTTGGATGGATTCGCCTTAGGGCGATGACATCTGTTTTGTGGATGAAATAGATTTCGTATCTAGTTCGATGAAGTTCTAAGTCCAAATAGTCCGACCAGACAATGATACAACAGAACTTTGGAGGATGTGGATGCGCCTAGCTATAGGCGTACCCCTTCCTTTCGTTTCTGTTGTTGGGTAATCTTTGGTCGGACAGCCCGGACTTAGGAATGAAAAGGAATGTGGGTGCGCCTTTTTCATTTCACGATATTTAGACAAGACTTTTATTCGGTAAGTCTTTGAAAGACAAGTCTTTCATGTATTATTGATTTTTAAATGTCCGACCAAAACATGATAAATAATCAAGATTCTGATAATGAGAGACAGGTAGTTTCGCGTGAGCGAGTGGCGGAGCATGGAGAAGTTTATACCGCCAAGCGTGAGGTGAATGCTATGCTCGACCTGGTGAAGGAAGAGACGGAGCGTATCGACTCCCGATTCCTGGAACCGGCTTGCGGCAACGGCAATTTCCTCATCGAAATTCAGCGCCGTAAACTAGAGGTGGTGGAGTGTCAGTATGGTAAGAGCCGATACGACTACGAACTGTATGCCGCCCTCGCCATCAGTTCGATGTACGGCGTGGAGCTGCTGCCCGACAATGTGGCTGCCTGTCAGAAGAGGCTCTATGATGATTTCATGGAGCGCTATCAACGTGTGTTTCATCAGGAATGCAGTGCCCCTTATGAGCGTTGCATTCAGTTTCTTTATGCCAAAAACATTCTTTGTGGTGATGCCCTCACCATGGAAACGTCTTCCGGGGAACCTATCGTCTTCTCGGAATGGGGCTTCGTGGGCGGTGGCAAAGTGAAGCGTCGTGACTTCCGTCTTGATGATTTGCTCAAGAACGTGGAGTTTGACAAGCCGAAACCGGAGGAGGAGGGTTTGCTCTTTGCCGATACTGGCGAGCCAACCTTCGTGCATGATCCTATCAAGGAATATCCGTTGACTCATTATCTTAATCTTCCCGACCATGATCAATTATAATCCCGATGTGCTCAGTTGCCTTGCCAATCTGAGCAACGATGAGGTGTTCACTCCTCCTGAGATAGCCAACCGCATGCTCGATCTTTTGCCAAAGGAGATTTGGAGCGATAGTAAAGTGAAGTTTCTCGACCCGTTCTGCAAGAGCGGCGTGTTTCTTCGTGAGATAACCAAGCGCTTGCTGGAAGGACTCTCCGAAGAGATTCCCGATATGCAGGAGCGCCTTGACCATATCCTTCATCATCAGGTGTATGGCATGGCGATAACGGAGCTTACTTCTCTGGTGAGCCGCCGTTCGCTCTATTGCAGCAAGGATGCCAGCAGCGAGTATAGCATCAGCCGCTTTGATGAGGCTTCCGGCAACATCGCCTTCCACGAGATTCCGCATACCTGGAATGAATCTACAGGCAAGTGTATCTATTGCGGCGCAAGCCGAGAAGTGTACGAGCGTGGCGAGGATAAGGAAAGCCATGCTTATCAGTTTATTCATACAGACAATCCAAAAGAATTATTCAACAATATGAAATTCGATGTAATTATCGGCAATCCGCCGTATCAGCTGAATGATGGTGGAGGTAAAGGAAGTAGTGCTACACCTTTATATCAACTTTTTGTTAATCAATCAAAGAAACTTGCTCCTCATTATTTAATTATGATTATTCCTTCTAGATGGTTTAGTGGTGGAAAGGGACTGGATGTTTTTAGAGAGGATATGTTGACGGACAATAGAATCGAAGTTCTGGTGGATTATTTTAATTCTTCAGATTGTTTCCCAGGAGTTGATTTGTCTGGAGGTGTATGTTATTTTAAATGGAATCGTGATTATAGAGGAGATTGTAAGATTACTAATATCCGAAATAAGCAGACTGTTGAAATGAAACGACCATTGCTAGAGAAGAATTCTTTTTCATTTGTGCGCTTTAATCAGGCTATACCTATCTTGCGTAAAGTCCGAAAATTTAAAGAAAAGAGTTTTGAGCAATTAGTAAGTCCTAGAAAACCATTCGGTGATATAAAGCCGTATAAAACTAATGCAAATAATTCTTTGCTAAAAGTCTATGCTTATCCGGAAAATGGTTTTATTAATCAAGAACAAGTCAAGCAAAACGTTAAAGCTATAGAATCTTATAAGGTATTTATAGCTAAAGCTTATGGAGAAAGAGGAGATTTTCCGTATTTGGTAATAGGTAAGCCTTTTATTGGTGAAAAGTTTTCTCTTTGTACAGAAACCTATCTTATGATAGGTCCATGTGCTTCGGGGGCAGAAACAGAGAATATAATCTCTTATATGCGTACCAAGTTTTTCCGCTTCTTTGTGTTGTTCAAGAAAAATACCCAAAATGCTGCTAGAGGAGTATATTCTTTCGTCCCCCTCCAAGACTTCTCTCATCCTTGGACCGACGAGATGCTCTATCGCAAGTACAAACTCTCATCTGATGAAATCGCCTTTATCGAGTCGATGATTCGTCCGATGGAATAATCTTGAAACAAGATCAGAATAGGGTAAGGGAGCAGGAGAGCATTCTCCTGCTCCCACCTTATTATATATAACAACATAACATCATAGATTATGACGCAGAATTTATTTCCCGAGAAATCGGAGTCGCAGCCTAAAATCTATGCTTACAGAGATAAGCATAACCCCGACTTGAAGGGATTGCTCAAGGTAGGCTATACCACCCAGGATACGATTACCCGAATTCATCAACAATATCAGATAGTGAAGCCAAGCGGCGACCCTGTGAACATCGTCTTCGAAGAATCGGCGATGCGGCAGGACGGAACTGTCTTCACCGATCATGAGGTGCACCGCATGCTGCTCAGGATGGGTTGCCGGAAAGTGGCTGGTGAATGGTTCCGCTGCACCCCGGAGGATGTGAAGAAGGCATGGCTTGCCGTGAAAGACAGAAGTGAGACCATCTACGACCGCACCGAAAATTTCCCGATGCGACCTGAACAGCAGGAAGCCGTGAACAAGACTGCCGAATATTTCAATCGGTTCCAGCATGACCATGAGCATACACCTCATTTTCTCTGGAATTGCAAGATGCGATTCGGCAAGACTTTTACTACCTATCAGTTGGCGCTTCGCATGAAGTGGCGCCGACTGCTGGTGCTTACCTTCAAGCCTGCCGTGGCACAAGCTTGGGAGGAAGACCTGATGCGCCATCAGGATTTCGAGGGTTGGCAATTCATCAATGCCAAGACTCAAACCGATGAGGACATCGACATCAACAAGCCATTCGTCTGCTTCGGTTCCTTCCAGGATTTCCTGGGCAAGAGTAAGAGCGGAGGCATGAAGGCGAAACACGAATGGACGCGAGCCTTCAACTGGGATTGCGTGGTGCTGGATGAATATCATTTTGGTGCATGGCGAGAGGAAGCGCAGGAACTGATTGGCTCCAGGGAAGACATCAAGGTGCAGAAGAAAGCCATGGTTGAATCGGAGAAGGAACTGAGTCAGGAGATAGAAAATCCTGATTATTTCGATGAGGACATGATGCCAATCACGGCTCATCATTATCTCTATCTTTCGGGCACGCCATTCCGTGCACTTGCTTCGGGCGACTTCATCGAGGATGAAATCTACAACTGGACTTATTCTGACGAGCAGCGTGCCAAGGAGGAGTGGGAGAATGCTCATCCGCAGGCATTATCCTTGCAAGGTTATGCTGCGGAGGATATATCAAAACCCGAGAGGATGAATCCCTATGCCTCGCTCCCGAGAATGGTGCTGATGACCTATCAGTTGCCACCTTCCATTGCCGCCGTAGCGAATGATGGAGAGTTTGACGAATTCGACCTCAATACGTTCTTCCTGGCTGATGGAGAAGGCGAGGAGGCATGCTTCCGTTTTCATGATGATGTGCAGAAATGGCTCGACTTGTTGCGTGGCAACTATCTGCCTGCATCTATCGACCATTTGAAGCAAAACAACAGAAAGCCACCTCTTCCATTCTATGATTCAAGACTTTACGGTGTGCTGGCACATACGCTGTGGTTTCTTCCCAGCGTGGCATCCTGCTTTGCTATGAGGAATCTGCTGGCAGAATCGCAGAACACTTTCTATCATGAATATCAGGTGATTGTTTGTGCAGGAACCAAGGCTGGAATCGGACTTGCTGCCCTTGCGCCTGTAGAGCGGGCGATGGAGAATCCGGATCCTCTGCATTGCAAATCCATCACTTTGAGTTGTGGTAAACTGACCACGGGGGTAACCGTGAAACCATGGACAGGCATCTTTATGCTTCGTGATACGTCGAGTCCGGAAACATACTTCCAGGCTGCCTTCCGAGTGCAGTCGCCATGGACCATTACCAATCGTGATGGGTTGCATCCCAACCAGACGGAGATTTTGAAGCAGGAGTGTTACGTTTTCGATTTCTCGCCAAACAGGGCTTTGAGAAAGTTGGCGGAATATAGCAGTCAGCTGAATGTGGATGCCGACAAGACTCCGGAGCAGAAGGTGGATGATCTGATTCATTTCTTGCCCGTAATCTGCTATCAGGATGGAGCGATGAAGGCTTTGAACGCAGGTGAAGTGCTTGATATGGCAACGAGCAATACTTCTGCCACCTTGCTGGCCAGGAGATGGGAGAGTGCCACGCTGGTGAATGTAACCAATGGTGTGTTGGAAAAGCTGCTGAATAACGAGCAGGCGATGCAAGCCCTGATGAACATCGAGGGATTCAGAAGTTTGAATGAGGACATTCAGACCATCATTACCAAGACCGACCACATCAAAAAGACTAAGAAAGTGGCTTCGGAATCGGAGGATGGTCTCTCTAAAAAAGAGAAGAAGGAATTAAGCGAGGAGGAGAAGGAAATAAAGAGCAAGCGCAAGATGATACAGGAGAAACTCATCAAGTTTGCCACTCGCATACCTATCTTCATGTATCTTACGGATTATCGTGAGCGCAGTCTTCGGGATGTCATCATGCAGTTGGAGCCTGGTCTTTTTGCCAAGGTTACGGGTTTGACCAAGAAGGATTTTGAGTTGCTGGTGAACCTGGGTGTATTTAATGAGGCGTTGATGAACGATGCCGTCTTCAAGTTCAAGCGCTATGAGGACAGCAGTCTTACCTATACGGGCATCAACCGTCATAAGGAGGATGAGAAAGTGGGTTTGTGGAGCACCACGATTTCCAGGGAAGAACTTTATAGTGAGTGAATCTAGATGATAAAGAAAGCCAGCCTTTTCGCAGGAGAAGGCTGGCTTTGAATCTGTTTTATGGTTCTTCTATATTTTATAACCATCCCCAGTCGCTCCAATCGGCTTTGGAGGCAATGCTGGTGGTTTTCCACCACGAACCGAGAAGGAAGGCTGTGAATGATACCCCAAAGATGGCTGCACAGATATAGCTGGCTTCTCCGTTGCCGATAAAGGCTAGGATGAGTCCGATAACAAGACTGAAAATGCTGACCACCAGGCAGAAAAGCACGCTGAAGGCATAGAAACTACTTATCTCATTATCCTTCTCGTTCTCTTTTTCTTTCTCCTTCTTCTTCTGTCTTTCGGGGCTTCCTGCTTTTGGCAGAGCACCATATATTCCGCAAAGTAAGATGCCAAACAGGCAGAGGAATATCCCCACCAATGGGTGGCTGAGACTGTTCATAAAGCACTGTATCAGCAAGAGTGAGATCGTAAACCCCACCAAACCTATTACAGCAGTCTTATCCCAATATACTTTCATAACGATCAGTTTTAATCAGAACGACATTTTCTTCTATATGTGCAAAGATATAAAATATTCCTGAGAAATGCTTCTTTTTTGATGCAGAAAAAGCTATTTTCTTGTAGATTTTCTTGCGAGTTCCAATCTTTCTTCGTATTTTTGCACCAATAAGTAACGTGGAACTTTAAAAGCGAAAGAAATATGGAGGAAAAGAAATATCATATCGAGGAATCGAAGATAGCAGGGGATAAGGTCTGTGAGCCATCGCCTGCCTGTCGTTCTATGGCATCATCAGTATCATCCGAATTATGGGATGAGGCTTACGACACTGATTCCTATCCTATGGGGCGCTCGCTGGAGCAGGTGATGGAGCATTGCGCAGAAATAGACAAGCACTTGGATGACCCGAACTATGGAATGTCGTGGGAGGAATTTAATGCTCATTTACGTAAAACGATTCCAGGATGGTTGTAAGACAGGATGAGGTCTTCATGCAGGAATTTCAGAAATGTCTTGTTTTTGCATTAGAAGAGTTTGGAAAGAAGACGGTTGGGAGATGGCAAGAGCAGATATCTCGTATCATGCATCGGTTGAAAATGATGCCTGAGAGTTATCCGTTTGTGCCTGAACTGCAGAAATGGAGAAAGTATCGTGGTGCCATCATCATGAAGAACTTCAAGATTATCTATTTCTACAATGAAGAGAAAGATATCCTCTGGCTGGTGGATCTCTGGGATTTGCGTCAAGACCCTCGTAAGCTGAACATGCGAGCCAGGAGGATAGAAAGAAAGGATTATCATTAGTCTTTATGATAAACAAAAGAACCCGCCAGGTGTCCCAACGGATTTTGAATCCGGTAGGACACCTGGCGGGATGTTTGTTTGGAGTTGTATTTTACAAAGACTCATCCACTTCTTTCCAATCTATCAATCCCTTGCCTGTTTCATCGAGTTCCACTGCCAGGGCGATGACCTTGCGCTTGTCGGCCTTGAAGGGCTCGGTGTAGCTCTTTTCCTTTATCTGGCTCTCGGCAGCAGAAATGCCGCCATTGTTAGATAGCTTCAGCTCCAGGACGTAGATGAAGGATGGAACCTCCACAATCATGTCTATCCTGCCAGTGGCCAGCATTCTTTCTACTTCCACTCTAAAGCCTAAGGCTCTGAATATTGTGCTCATTATCAGCCGGTAACGCTCCTCCATATCCATGCTCGCCATTTTCTTGTTGCTGTATGGAACATCGGCGATAAGAGCCTTTAATGCCTTCTTGGCTTCAGCGGTATTGCCGTCCTGCATCATTTTTCTGAGGAAGCTCTGCGCAGAAACCACTTCCGAATTCGACTTCATGGTCAAGGCTGGAACCACTACCTGGTATAATGCCTTGCGAACTTCAAAGTTAGGGAAGCCCAGGATGTAAACGCCATCGTCGTAACCCTTGATGGTGAGATAACCCGACTGATAGAGGAAGAGTTCGGCTCCGCCATTCACCACATCCGATGTTTCCAGGGTGTCGCGCTCGATGAAGCAATGGTCAAAATATTCCATCTTCATCTCCATGTCATCCACGAACTTTGGCAATAGGGAAGTGGCACCTGATGAAGCCCAGTAATTTCTCAATTCCCTATCATCCAGGGCATTGATGAGGCTGAACGGATTGAAGATATCTATCATGTTTCTGTGGCAGAAATGATATCCGTCGTAATAGGCCGTGAGCTGCTTCAGGGTCTCCTCTGGAGTCCATCCGTTTTCTTCTCCCATCGCCTCAATCTCAGGTATGAAGTTTTCGGCAACTTCCTGCTTTGAAATACCGCAGATGGTGGTGTAAGGTGCATCAAAACTGATGTTGCTCAGATTATTGAGAACAGAGAAGAGAGAAATCTGAGTGAACTTGGTGATGCCCGTGATGAAGACGAAACGCTCGTGTTCGTCCTCTTTTTTCAAGACGGCAAACACGGACTTGTAGATGGCTGTGCAGGCATCATGCTGAGGAGTCTTCCAGGAATGCTGCAATGGAGAATCATACTCATCGATGAGGATAACCGCCTGTTTTCCTGTCTTCTGAAACATCGTTTCGATGATGTTCTGGAAGCGGACGGCAAGGGAAGCCTCTGGGCGCACGGCTACCTCATACTTCTGTTCAAGTTTATAGAAGGCGTCATCGAGATAGGAGTTGAGTTCTTCTGGTGTAGCTCCTCCGCAACTCATGTCGAGTCGAATGACGGGATAGCAGGTCCATTCTTTCTCCAGCTCCATCACCTTCAATCCTTCGAAGAGTTCCTTTTTCCCTTCGAAGTAAGCCCGAAGTGTATCCACGAGAATCGACTTACCGAAGCGGCGTGGGCGGCTCAGGTAATT
>ULJN01009679.1_pt1 | contig 20603 bp, 17 predicted proteins | sample 1950921 | NCBI WGS metagenome assembly ULJN01 (sample SAMEA4835476, study PRJEB28245) | human gut metagenome | biome: gut microbiome; material: fecal sample | place: Denmark | collected 2008
GAAGTGAGAAACAGAGAAAAATTATTCATGCACTTTGTAATATTAGAATTTCTCTGCATAGTATTATTGACATGCAAATAAAAGGATGTTCTGATGCAGATTTAAAGGATGCACAGATTATTTTGAATCGGTTATATGACCATTTTGTGAGCGAGTATGGTCATATCAATGATAAAGATGTAAAAAATGCGTTTTGTGATGATGTGGAATATCCACTTCTTTGTGCATTGGAAGATGTCAAAGATGGCAAATATGTCAAAGCAAAAATATTTACAGAACAAACTATTTTCCCCAGTGTAAAAAAAGAATCTGTGGATACGGCCTTGGAAGCTTTGAATATTACAGTTGCAGATTATGGTTATGTGAATATTGAGAATATGCTGAGATTATATCCTGTATCCTTTGAAACATTGCTAAATGAATTGCATGGAGAAATATATCTAAATCCGGATAAAGCGGATCCTAGTGATGAATATGAAGGGTATGAGACGAGGGAAGAATATCTTTCAGGTGATGTCCGTAAAAAAATTGCATCTGCAAAGCTGGCAGTAATCACTGATGCAAGGTATCATGAAAACATAAATGCTCTGGAGCAAGTGATTCCGAATGATTTAGATGCATCTGAAATAACTGTTAAAATTGGTGCTAACTGGATCAGCCCCAAAGATTATGAACAATTTATGTATGATAAGTTTAAGATACCGTATTGGAGACAGAGTAGTATTCATTTAGAATATAGTGCCATGTTGAATACATATTTTATTCAAAATAAATCTTCTTGTACATCTACAGAAAACAAAAGTTCTTACGGAACTGATAGGATGAGTGCATTGGAGATTTATGAGAATCTTTTGAATTTAAGGCAGATAACAGTTAAGGATAGAATAGATAATGCAGATGGCAGCTGCACTTATGTGGTAAATCAACAGGCTACTATGCTGGCACGTTCAAAAGCGGAGCTTATTAAGGAAGAGTTTGCTGAATGGATTTTTTCGGATATTGATCGGAGGGAAAAGTATGTCAGAATTTATAATGATAGGTTTAATAATATCAGATTAAGAGAATATGACGGTAGTTATCTCACTTTCCCTGGTATGAATCCGAATATAGAGCTTCGTCCACATCAGAAGAATGCTGTGGCAAGAATTATTAGAGGCGGTAATACATTACTTGCGCATTGTGTTGGTGCTGGAAAATCTTATGAAATGGCTGCAGCAGCAATGGAATTAAAAAGGCTCGGTCTTGCGAATAAGCCTATGATAGTAGTACCGAATCATTTAACTGGTCAAATGGCATCAGAATTTTTAAATTTATATCCGGCAGCGAATATTCTGCTTACGACGAAAAAGGATTTTGAAAAAAATAATCGTAAGAGGTTTATCAGTAAAATATCAACCGGTGAGTATGATGCTATAATTATCGGACATTCACAATTTGAGAAAATTCCGATATCAAGAGAACGCATGGAGAAGAATATTGAACAAGAAATTGATGAGGTAACAGGTTTTATTGCAGCAATGAAGGAAGATAGGAATCAATCCTGGTCCGTAAAACAAATGGAATCTTATGCAAAACAGCTTCGTACAAAACTGGAGATTCTTACCAATTCTGATTATAAGGATGATGTAATTACCTTTGAGGAATTGGGAGTAGATTGTCTTATGATTGATGAAGCGCATAATTACAAAAATTTGAGCTTTACGACGAAAATAAGCCGAGTAGCGGGTATAAATCCTAATGGCAGTAATAAAGCTTTTGATCTTTTGCAGAAAGTGAGGTATATCAATGAACTGAATGCAAATCGTAATGTAGTATTTGCAACAGGTACTCCAATCTCGAATACGATGTGTGAAATGTATCTTATGCAAAAATATCTGCAAGCGGATTTACTTCGTGAAAAGGGTATTTATCATTTTGATGCATGGGCAGCGAATTTTGGAGAAACTGTTACTGCAATGGAGCTTTCTCCGGAAGGAAAAGGATACCGGGAAAAAACAAGGTTTGGAAAATTTACAAATTTACCTGAGCTTGTAACAATGTTCCGTAGTATTGCTGATGTGCAATTACAGGATAATTTACCATATTTGGATATTCCTAAATTGGAAAATGATAAGATTGAGATCGTGGAATGTGAGCCTAGTGAAGTTGTCAAAGAATATGTAAACAGCTTCGTAGATCGTGCAGAAGCAATAAAAAATAAAATGGTAGATCCTTCTGAAGATAATATGCTTAAAATATGTCACGATGCAAAACTTGTGTCAACAGATGTAAGATTGTTAGATCTAACGGCAGAACCTGATCCGAATGGAAAGTTGTATCGTTGTGCGGAAAGGGTGTATGAATTGTGGCAGCAATCAGCCAATGAAAAGGGTGCACAGGTAATTTTTTCTGATATTGGTGTTCCGAATGGGGATAAATCTTTTAATGTATATCAGTTTATTAAAGATGAACTCATAAAAAAGGGAGTACCTGGTTCCGAGATTTGTTTTGTACATGATGCAAAGAATGATAAAGACAGGGAAGATATGTTCCAGGATGTAAGAAATGGAGTGAAACGTATTATTTTTGGATCTACTGAGAAACTTGGAACTGGTACTAATATCCAGAAGCGATTATTTGCATTACATGAAATAGATGTGCCTTGGAAGCCGGCAGAAGTTGAGCAGAGAGAAGGACGTATACTCCGTCAAGGTAATATGTATGATCGTGTGCATATTATTAGATATGTGACGAAAGGTACGTTTGATGCTTATAATTGGTCTATTATCGAGAACAAACAGAAATTTATCAGCCAGGTAATGACAAGCGGGGATATTGCAAGATCATGTACAGATGTGGATGAAGCTGTACTAAATTATGCAGAAATGAAAGCAGTTGCATCAGGTAATCCTTTGATAAAGGAAAAAATGGAGGTCGATGCTGAGGTGACGAGACTACAGTTGATAAAACGTAGTTTTACAGCCAATAAGTATAAACTTGAAAAGGAGTTGTGTCAGGTATTGCCTGAAAAGCAGCATAATTTAAAAGGTATAATTGAAAAAATCAGAGGAGATATAGAAGTCAGAAATAATTCATCATTATACCGGCAAGCATCTGGTAGTGAAACTTCTTCATTTGTATTTGAGCGTGATGCAGATACGGATTCATTTCCATTTAGCATGAACTTTAATGGAACTGAAGTAACGGAAAGAAGAAAAGCTGGTGAACTTGTTCAGGCAGCTTTTAAAAAGATTTCTGTGCATGATAGGACATTAGACATTGGCACTTATGCAGGATTTACTGTAGGTGTATGTAAGGAAACCTCATGGGCAGGTGATGTATCTTATTCAATTATTTTGAAGGGGAATTTTGAATATAAGATTGATACACAACCAGAAACGGATATTGGAAATGCCATTCGTATACAAAATGGTGTCAAAAAGTTGGATGATAAGTTGCTGGAATATCAGCATAGACTAGAAGAAGTAGAAGCTGCATTGATATCTACAAGAGAAGAATTTGAGAAACCTTTTTCAAAAGAAAAAGAATTACAATCATTGCTGCAAAGGCAGGAAGAACTTAATAGTATTCTGTTGGAAGAATCGAAAAATGAGTCGGAAAAGAATACTGTAGAAACTGTTAATGTGCGCAGGAAAATAGCATTATAGTTATTCAGAAGTAGAGCAGAATCAATTATATATTCTGCTCTATTTTCTATTAAATCTATTGTAAGTCTTAAATATATTGCTTTTATGCAAAAGTTTTGACAAAAAATAGTTTTTGTGCTACAGTAATATTACTGGTAATATTGTACTATTGCAAAAGTAATATTATAGGAGTGGGCATATGGAGACAGCACAACGTATTATACTTCCTGATGATGTTGAATATGATCAACACACTACTTCAAGTGATTCAAAGAAAAAGAACTACACGACAAATAATAACAAGTTTTTTACGCCGGATCTGATTGATACACCAATATATAATGAGGAACTTATGGAAAATGTATTGGTGGGAATTGCGCAGAATATCTGGGTAGAAATGGATAAGCAGCGTATGACAATAAGGGGACTAGCTGAATTGTCATGTGTTAACTACAGTCAGTTAACCAAAGTGTTTAATAATAAAGCACATATCGGATTGTCATCAGTAATAAAAATTGCTGCAGCGTTGCGTGTGAGTCCGAGTGAATTATTTCCTTATGACCAGAATAAGAGGAAAACTAACGGTCAGAGGTTTGACGAAATTACTAAGGGGATGGATTTAGCAAGCATAAATTATTTATTGGATGTTTGTGCAGGTTATTCAAAATTGAACAGGAATAATAGAAAGTTATAATTATTGTTGTGTTTATTCATATATAAGGGTATGAAAGAGGGTAGATTTTCTACCTTCTTTTTTTGCATAAAGTCAAACAATCTTTAGTTTTCTTTGCTTTAACAATAACAATCGTGTTTGAATTTTATAATAAAATTTTTTTATTCTATAAGATTATGCCTAAAAATAGGAGGATGGGGTTACGGACAGATTACGTTTGTATGTAGATATGGATGGAACACTTGCTGAGTTCAGGAAAGTAGACACTTTGGAAAAACTGTACGAGAAAGGCTATTTTTTGAATTTGGAACCGCACATGAATGTAGTAGATTCTATAAGAAGTATTGTAACAGATCATTCGGAGATAGAAGTATATATTCTATCTGCTGTCTTATCTGATAGCCCTTATGCGGTAACTGAAAAAAATGCCTGGCTCGATCAATATCTTCCGGAAATTGATATCTCGCATAGACTTTATCCGCATTGTGGAACCGACAAGAAAGAGTTTCTTGAAAAAGAGTTTGGAAGTATTGGCAATAAGGATTTTTTGCTTGATGATTATTCAGCAAATTTACACTCATGGGAACCACCAGCAAAGGGAATTAAGCTTATGAATGGCATCAATGGCAATCATGGGACATGGAACAAAGAGAAAGTTAGCATCGAATGTGAAGCTGCGGATATGACTGAATGTATTTTGAATATTATTGCCAGAAGCGCTGAGAAAAATTTGGAGACTGAAAGATTTAATGCAATGTTAAGGAGAAAAGGAAGGTAGGCGGGAATGGACAGTTCAGAAAATTTAAGTATCGGGGAGCTGCAAGAAAAATATCCGTACACACTCATTTTAAGGCTAAGAGGTAATTTTTATCAATCCTTTGATGATTCTGCGTTTGCATTGTCTGCGATAACTGGATATAAGCTAAGGCGTAGATCAAAGAACTCTTTATATACGTGTGGATTCCCTTGCAATGCGCTTGATAAAGTCATGGGACTTATACAAAAAGCGAAGATAAATCATATCGTTTTTGATGCGCAAGAAATTGTGGTTCATGAGTTATATGATGATAATTCTTTTATATCTATTGTATCAACTTTTGATTCAGTTAAGGATAGTGATATTGAAGCAGAGTCTGTATGCAATGATGAAAAAGATACGATATCAGCTGTATCGTCCGTAAAAAAGCAGTATGTTAAATTTTATGAATGTTCTGGTACGGATCAGACAAGTGCATACATAGATCTGCAAAATAAAATTGACCTTGAATTGAGTAAGGGAAGTAGCGTTGCAGCATTATCATTCCAGAAGAACAAAGATAAAAAAGACACATTAAAACGCTTTGTACTTAGCGGGATTGTTATATATGAGAGGTGAGTTTTATGAGAAATCGAGTAGCGAAAATTAGAATGGTGCTGGGAAGGAGTCCTTATGGCTGAAGAAAAGAAATATAACGGTAAAATACGTGGAGATTCGTTTGATGTTATTCATAGGTGTCAGTCTTTTGCATCGGATATATTTACGGCATCTGCCGGAGCGACAAAAGAATATCGCTTTACTATATGTAAAATTGTGCAAACCTTGAGCTGTGAATTGATCTATAGTGCGAGACAAGCGAATGCATTTGACCTGGCATCACCAGATAGAATGGCAAAACATATGGATTCCATAGAACTGATGAATAAGATTGCAGATCTGCTTCCAGTAATAAGGAAGTGCAAATGCTTATCTTTAGGACAGGAAAGGGAATTGAATAATAAGTTGTCCAATTTAAAAATTTCTTATGGTAAATGGATAGAATCAGATAAGAAACGTATTGACCGTTTGAATAATCATCGGGGATAGCTGTTATACAGTGGGCTCGTAGCAATCTGTGGTCCCGCTCCTTCTGGGGTGTCAACCCTGACGGCAACCGCAATGGGTTCAATGTCAACTCCAGTGGGCAGGTCAATGACAACAACGTCGCGAACGAGTTTGCGGTGGCGCCCGCTTTTTACGGTGTGTGCATGCATTACGGTGTATGTATAAGATAAAAAGGTACAGTTATTCCCTTCCTGTCATAAGCACTGCGCCAATTTGGCGCAAATTGTCTTATGGGGAGATAAACCATCTTTATATTAAAGATGTGGATGTATTTTTTATGAATAAAATTGAATATTTTCAAATTCCTTTTGATGAATGTGAGCGTGGAATAAAGGTCATATTCAATGAAAATGATACTCTGGAAATATATGATGATTCTACGGATTCATATCTGTCCTGGCATTTAACTTATGATGAGGTTCAGGGTGAATTGTATGTCTGTTGGACTGACAGAATCAAACAGAAAAGCTTTACAAAAGAAGCATTTGAATTTGAACGCAATCTGGGATATCATCTTGATTCTTTGACAACAGAAATACTTTACTTGATATGGAAGCCAAAAGGATATTATGATTTCCAAGTTTATCACCCAAACCGGATTATTAGTGCCCCTTATTATAAAGATAGGATTGTAGAGGAGTGGTTAACGGATAGATTTGTAAAACCGTTTCTTGAGCCTAAATTACATCCGGGAAATGTGGCATGTCAGGAAGATAAAGGACCACCAGAAGCCCAAAAGATTGTAAAGAGTATTTTGGAAAAGATGTATCAGAAATATGGTACGGATTTCTACGTTTTGCAATGTGATATTCAGGGTTACTACGATAATGTGAACCATGAACGCATTAAAGAACAATTTTCTGGTATGCAAGCAATGGGGTACATTCTTTTTATGAACATCGTGGATGGATGGAAAAAGACTGATTGTTATGCAGCAGAGAATGATCCGACTGGGGAGTATGGAGTGCCAAAAGGAAATTTGCCGAGTCAATGGATTGGGTTGGCATATCTTAATGAAGTAGACTGGTATATTGCACAAAGAGATGATAATGAAGGGCAGGTGCGATATATGGATGATTTTCTTACTTTCTTTCATCTGAAATCATCCTGTAAGGACTGTAAGATCAAGATTGAGAAATATTTGGAAGAACATTCAATGGGAGTACGGTTACATCCCCAAAAAACAAAATATATGCCAATCAAGCAAGGATTTACTTTTTGCGGTTGGCAGTACTCAATCGATGATAAAGGGAGAATAAAATGCAGGGTAAGAACAGATAGAAAAAGATTAACAAAAAAGCGGATGAAAAGATTGTCGGAAGATTATTGTAAAGGCAAGGTTACATCGTTTGATGTGAAACAAAAAATGAATGGAACCTTTGCATTTTTGAACCAGGGAGATACAAAGCAATTGCAGCGATATCTTACCTATAAATATATATTTACCAAAGATGAGAGCCTGTTGCATAAAGACAGATCTTATAATTTCAAAAAGAAACAGAAAATTTACAAGGAGGAAAAATCTTATGAAAAAGAGTAGAAGATTGGCAGTAATGAGTAAGAGATTATTGTCATCTACATTGATTACTACAATGCTTTTGTCCGGATTTACGGCTACTAATATTTATTATAATTATTCTCCGATGAAAGCAAAAGCAGCAACTCTTGCAGGTATATCATCAACAGTAGCAGAGCCGGCATGGAATGCTGCTAACTTACCTGCTAAGGATACATCTGGCAAAGTAAGTTACTGGTATGCAGGTAATGAATTTAAGGCACTTAATCAGTTGAATGATGGAGTGAAGCAGAGTGATGCTGGTACTTCCGGACATTTGAAGATATACAGTGATAATGGTGGTGCCAGACTGTTAGAAACAACAAGTGGATCGAATAAGGCCGTAAAAGGAAATTATTCTGGTGGATCGCAGTTTGATAGTTTTACACAGAGGTCCGACATTGATTTTTCTACTACATGGGAACTTATGGATACGGATGCGATCTGGGATGATCAGTATCTTTTCGCACAGTACTATACAAATGCAAGTGCAGTTGTTACAAGCGATTTCGCATCGACTATTTTGCAGAATGTAGAAAACTGGTATACGAATGGTTTTAGCTATGATGGTAGTAAAAATTCAAGACCTACCATTAATGCATCCGGGAAGTCGTGGTTTTCGGATGCAGAGAAATCAGCAGTAAAGAGTGCGACAGTAAAAACTGACGGCACGAGTGGAGTTAGTGCAACATTATCATCATCGGACACATTGCAGAATGCACATTTGTTTGCTGCATCTATTGATGAGATGTACTACAATCCAGTACAGGTTGAAGAAGTTATTGCAAATCTCCGTAAGGACTATTCAAATGTCTACGACGGCACCAGTTGGCAGTGGGCTCGTAGCAATCTGTGGTCCCGCTCCTTCTGGGGTGTCTACCCTGACGGCTACCGCCTTGGGTTCAGTGTCAACTCCAGTGGGCAGGTCGGTGACAACAACGTCGCGCACGAGTTTGCGGTGGCGCCCGCTTTTTATCTCAACCTTGAAAAGGTTGTAATGGCACGAAGTGCCTTTAATGCAGCTACATCAGTAGCTGCCAGCACTGGACTCTCTGCATATGATGCTGCTGGACTTGATACATCAAAAGGTATTAAGTTCTTAATTCAGGATGAAAGTTTTGCATCCGGTTTTACTTCCAGTATCAATAACAAGAAAGGTGTTGCAACTATTGGAAATACTTATAATGTAGATTACAGTGGTGCAACCAAGTCAAAAGTAAATGATGCAGGAGTGGGATCCGCACTTGTTATTTCTGCAATTCTTTATGATCAGAATGGTAAAATTGTATACTATGGTCCTTTATCAACGGTTACATCTGAAAGTGGCAAGGTAGCGATTACCATTCCAAACGGTATTCAGAAGGGAACATACACACTTGCGTTATTTGAGGAGCAGTTAGGTGGTACATCTACATATGATACCTCTAAGAACTCTAAAAATGGCACTACATTTAATGGAACTCATACATATACGGCATACGAAACAGATTACCAGAGTGGTTCTGTTGCATATATGACATTAGATGTAGTTGATGATTACCATACGGGTGTAAAACTTTCCAATGGTAATGAGTCTAATCTGGCAAACGGTGATGTTATTAAAGCTTCGGATATCAGCGGAGTATTTACATCAAAAAATAACACATTAAATGATACTGTTGCAGCAGATGACATTTACATTGTTGCTGCATCTGATTGGGAGTCAGACAAATCAGCATCAAATTCTCATTTAGCAAAGGAAATCACTATTCCGGATAGCGTAGCAGGAACCTATGATTATTATATTGTAGTAAGGGATCTATCTATTGCAAATGAGTATTGGGCATCAGAGAAACAGACGGTAGATGTATCTGAAAATGCAACGGGATTTGATGCTGAAACATGGTACACTTATAAGGATTCCTCTACAAATATAGAGTGGCATTATAAGTTGGATGGCAATGGAGATATTATTGGACTGTACACAAAATCCAATATTGTTAAAATTGTTGATAATGGTGGTACACTTAATATTCCGGCTAAAGTAGCAGGAAGAACAGTAGTAAAAATTGGTGGTGGAACAGAGGATACGCCGGTAGTTCCTTCTTCCGAGAGAGCATGGACGAGCCTTTCACTGCCTAATACGGTTACTACAATCAATGACTATGCGTTTTATAAGACCACAGCTCAGGCACAGATCACCATTCCGGCAACTGTAACTGCAATCGGTATTAAGGCATTTTATATGTCTGAAATTACTGGTGTAAAGGTTAGTGAAATGAATGGTACGATTGGTTCTTATGCGTTTGGTAAAACGACAAGAATTGCCAATGTGACCTTGAAGGGCGGAGAATCCGGACTGACTATTTCATCTGTAGCATTTGCAGATACTACTGCAACAGATGTTACAGTAAGAGGAAATGTGCAGATCAATAAAAAAGCATTCCGTAATAATGCATCTTTGAAAAATATTAACATCAGCGGAAATGTTTCTATTGGAGAATCTGCGTTTAGTGGATGTAGTGCAGTAACTAACTTAAAGATCGGCGGTACTACAAATATTGAGTCTTATGCATTTGACGGACTTACTTCCCTGAAGAGTTTGTATGTACCTGTTGGAACTACCTTGCATGAGTATTCTTTCAATGGAGCGACAGCATTGAAGAAACTTGAAGCAGATGTGGCACTTCCGGCACACTCCTTTGAAAATGGCGGTGCCATTGATACATTGGTGTTAGATAAGAATGTGGTAAGCATTTCCTATGATTGGGAAGGACATTCAAGTAGCGTAAGCAACAGAACGGTATATGTTAAGAATGAGAATATGCTGATTCAGTACTATGGAAATGGTGGTACATATTACAGTCCGTTAGGTTCTTCTGGGGATGTAATTGTATATGTTCCTGCAACTTCTTCAGTTGACTTAGGAGAGTCTGTAAATCCGTCCGGAGATGGTATTCTTACTCTGAATGGTTATACATCTTATGCGCATTCTGGTAATTACACAAATTACATTAAGGGAACTACATCTTCTGTAACCATTAGAGCAAAACAGAATATTGATACTCAGATGGAAGAAGATGGCGTAACAAGCCTGAAGGATACAGAAGTTGATAAAGAGCAGACTGGAATTGATGCATATTATAACGGCACTATTTTGACAACCAAAGACATTGATAAAACAAATATGACCGTTACAAGAATGTATGGTTCAGAAGAGGGAGAAAATTACTCTGTCGGTGAATTTTACGTTGTCAGAACATCTGAATTTAATACTGAAGCGAAAAAAGATGGCGGTGTAACAGAAGATGCGATTGCATCTTATGAACCAGTCCATGCAGCGGACTCCGATCTTGATCCTGGAGCAACTACAGGTACAGTATCTGTAACTGTCATTGTATTTTATGATGTGAAAAACAGTGATGGCAGCGTAACTGCAAGAAAGTACTATTCAACTCCAGTATCTATCAGAGTTGAGGAATATACTTCTAAGAGCTATATTGAGCAGGTATATGGTTCTTATGATGCTATTGCCGATAAGCTTGTAGAACTTGATAATCAGATTGCTGCACTTCAGAAGGAGCTGGAGAAAGCCGATGTTAATTCAATCGAAGAATTAACAAAGGAACTTAATGAGTATAAAGTAGCCTACGCAGAGCTTGTAAAAACATTAGAAAAATATGTATCTGATAATAACCAGGCTGGTAATGGCTATTTTGGCACTACTAAGGACGATACCACAGGGGAAACCAAAGATGTAATATTTATCAATGGTAATCCGACATCCTATGTTGATACCGGTAAAACGGATTCTGATGGCAACACAATTTACAAAGTATTATATGATGTAAACGGAGATGGAACAGCAGAAGAAACATACATTGTTGTAAAAAATGATGGTGTACATGTTGTAGATCAGGACGGATATCCTGTAAAAGTAAATGAAAAAGATGTAGTTTATAAGGATACCCTTGGAGCATTGAAGCGTCAGGCTGCAGCACAGCTTGCAGAAATTAAATCACAGTTAGCAGACTGCGACGCAGGATTGCAGAAAATAAAGAAAGCACTTGAAGATGCCGGATATAACTTTGATACTTCCGATGATCAGTATACTCAGATCGTAGATGCAATCAACGATATGGCGGGTAAAGTAGATTCACTTACTGGAAATCTCGAAAATGCGAATTCTCAGATTAAAAGCTATGCATCTGCTTTAGATGTAATTTATACCAAATTGACAGGTTCATCATTAAGTGCAGATCAAATCAGCGGTCTTGCAAATACGCTTAATGCTATCGTTGGTAAAATTCAGAGTCTCCAGAACGATTTAGCAGTAGCAAAAGCGACTGTGACTGATTTGCAGACACAGTTGAATAATGCAGAGAATAAGGCTTCTCAACTTCAGACTGAATTGGATTCTACCAAAGATGAACTTAAAAAAGCCAATACTGCACTTGATACGGCAAAAAATGATCTTGCAACTGCAAAGAGTGATAAAGATGCATTGCAAGCTCAGTATGAAGCTGCTATCGCCGCAGGAAATAAAGAAGCAGCAGATAAATTACAGGCACAGATAGATGAAAAAAATGCAACGATTGCGAAGCTAGAAGCGACAACCGCAGAACTTGAAACTACAAAAACCAATTTGGAGCAGAAGGAACAGGATTTGCAGGCCGCAAAGAATACTGTAACTCAGTTGCAGGAACAGATTTCAGCTAAAAATAAAGAGATCAAGGATTTGCAGGCAAAGTTAGATGCACTTACAGATACAGCAAGTGGATTTAAAATGACGGTTGATACTGCCAATAAATTGTTTGGTCTGGGACTTGCAGAAGGAACTTCAGACGATGATGTTTACCAGGCAATTCAGCAGTATGTATCGGCAAAAACAAGTGCTGATGATACTCTTGCTAAAATCCAGCAGTTAGTTAATTCTTCCAATACTGGAGATCAGCTTGTAGCAGATGTTCAAAATGCAATTCAGACTTCTACAAATCCGGATCCGGATGTAGTTGATAAAAATTCAGCAAGTTACAAGACTGGTTTTGCGGATGGTGTAGCTTCTGTTGATATATCATCTGAAAGCGCAGCATATAAGAGTGGTTATGAAGCTGGCGTAGCAAGCGTGGATGTATCTGAAAACAGTGAAGTATATAAAAATGCTTATAAAGCCGGTGTAGCAAGCGTAGATGTGTCTGAGAATAGTGCGGTTTACAAAAATGCTTATAATGCAGGATACGCAGCCGGAAAGATCGCTGGAGGTAATTCTGGAAATACTTCCGATAGTAACGGAGATTACAAGAATGGCTATAATACCGGTTATTCAGAGGGTGTGAAATCTGTGAATACTTCATTGTATTATAACAATGGATATAATACAGGATACGCAGCTGGATATAAAGAAGGTACATCTAAGTCATCTGGGACCTCTAATACATCTGGATTGAGTAATCAGATCAATACCTTGACTGATCAGGTGAATAGTCTGACCAATACTAATAAAGATTTATATAAGCAGGTTACATCACTGAATACTGAAAACAGTAATTTAAAATCTGAAATTAGTGGTTTACAGAGCCAGTTAAATACCTTGAAGAAAAATAGTAGTAGTACAACTTCTTCAACAGGAAGTAGTTCAGGAACTGCAAATACTGGTACAACAGCCAGCACCAATAAGGAGAGTAGCACAGTAAATAGTACGGCAAATAGTACGAGTGCATCTTCAAATAAGAAAACAGATACCACAAATACGGAAAATACTTTTTCGACAGCAAAAACAGCAGATAAACCAGTATCTGTTGTAGAAGATGATGTTGAGATGGAGGGTAGTACGAATGTGGTAGCTGCATCGACCATTTCTTCAAGCAGTATGAAACAGCTTGGTGAAAGTGCTCAGACTCAGGTGCCTACGACAACGGAAAAGGCAAAAGACCAAAAAGCAACAATTACTCTGAATCAAATTGCAGCGGATGCAGATGCACAGATTTCTTCTAATGGAGCATCACTTACAGATGCAACTGAAGCACAGAAAAATAATGCACTCAAGATCATTAACTGGTATCTGAATAACCTGGATGAACTTGGCAAACTGGGAGCATCCGAAATCAGAGCTGCAGCAAATGATGATAATAAATCAGTTGTGTGTGATATTTTGGCTTCTGTAGATGTAGTTCCGAGTGCTGATCAGCAGACAGCAATTGATAATCAGGAAGATGTTGATTTGAGACTTTCATCTGCTGATATTGAAGATGGTGCGTTGTACCTGATCGTGCATGAAAGTCAGTTACGTGAAGGCATTTATGATGTACTTCTTTCAAGAGCAAGTGGTGATTCTATTGAAATCAATATTCCGGATTTATCCCCGGTTACGGTAAGTAAAATTACTGTGAACGATATCGAACAACTTGAGATGGTGACAGAAAGCACACAGACCGAGGAAACACCAGAAGCACTTGTGGAGGAAGAATCCAGCAATACCGGATTTAGAATTGCAATGTATATTCTCTTAATTGTAGCAATAGGAGGCCTGGCAGCATTGTTCTTTATTGCAAAAAAGCGAAATGGTGGTTCCATTCCTTTTAAACGTAACTAATCAATAGTCTACTGATAGAGGGAGAGTATCGAAAGATATTCTCCCTCTTGCTTTGAATATCAATTTTCGCTAATGAATTCAATTTTATTATACTTTTGTACAACATTATTATCCGAATAATTCGATATGATGAAAGAAAAGTTTAATAGGAGGTATGAAAATACTATGAAAAAAGACGGAATCTTAGAGTCGAGAAAATTTAAAATTGCAGTAGGCGTTATTAACGTTTGCCTTATTATTGGTCTTGCTGCATATCTTATATTTTCTTTGATAAGCAAAGAACGTATGTCTGTATCAAACCAGGATATTGCTGCAAAAGAATATTCTGCGGATGATCCTGACGCAGCAATGGAAGATGCAGAGGATAAGATGTTAAGCGTATATGCTACGTTGTTACAGGGGAGCACAGTAAATCTTGATGATACTAAAGTAATGCACTTTGAAATTGATGGCAGTTTTGATGGTTTCTTTGACACAGATAATCCGGATGTAAAGGGCTATTCATATGAAGTGATCAGCCTGGAAGATAATAGCGCACCATATGTTGCAAATGTGAATATCTATAATAAGGATAAGACATCTGTTGTACAATATAAATTATCTTTTGATGAAGATTCAAATATGCAACTATATTATCCGGAAACAAATCAAAATTTTAAGTTAGAATTTTAGGGTGTGAAAATGAGTATTTGTCAAAAAGAAGCGGATCAATTATTTTGTCAAATGCAGTATGATAAAGACAATATTATGCAAGAAGAAAAGCAGCATGGTAAGTGCATGAGACTGTATCAGGACCATAATCTCAATAGATGGAAGTTTGAGGATGGCTATATATTGGAAACACAAATTCATAAAAATGGTATTTAAAGATGTTTTAACTAGAGCTTGGAATATGCCAGGCTCTTTTTGTATTTGACAATAAGAATATAAAATGCTACACTTGATGCGTGAGGTGAAACTATGACAGGAAACGAATTTATAAAAAATTGTCGGTTACAGAAAGGGTATTCTGTTCGTCAATTTGGAAAAATGGCAGATATTACACCTAGAATGGTATCATATTATGAATCTGGAGAAAAACTGCTTGAACATCTTCCGGTATATAAGTGTATAACAATGTTTCGATTGTTGGATATTCCGGTAGAGGAGTTCTTCCAAAAATATTATTCTATTGACACAGAGGTGAGTAAGTTAGTTGAAAAATGGCGTAATGAGCATCCAATCGATTTGGATTTTAATAAGTTGAAGAAAAGGATATATGCAAGGATTGCTCAGATTAAAAGCAGAGGGAAAGTAACTGCTGATAATTTGGAAAATATTTATGATTTATATAATGATTTCTTTATTCAGAATCCTAAAAATTATATTGCCAGACAGGTTATAACGCTTGCTGATTATGAAAAATATATAATTCCTATTTTCTATCATATTAAATCATCCATGAATATAATGCCTGATGAAAAAATAGCCAGGACAGTTCTGGATGCCCTATACAAATCGGATTACACAATCTCAGATATTTGTGTATTGTGCGGTATAACAGTCCAGCGCTTGAATGATTATTTGTATGGAAAAAGAGATTTTTCTGCAATACATGTAGATACTGCTTTGAAAGTGTGCTATGTACTTGGACTTGATTTTGAAGACTTGTTCGGAAGTTGTGGAAAATACAATTAAAAGAAGAATATTTTGCCTAATATGAAACAAAAAGCATTTCATTTCCTTTTACAATTTTTATATTGGAAATGAGGTGCTTTTTTGAATAAATATATAACGGTAATGGACAAATACCATATTACAAGTGAACGATATGAGTTACTGTTTTTATATGAAAACATTTATGGGATATTCCGCCCTCGTGAATTTATCAGTGATTACAGAAAAAGTAAATATTATGATTTGATAAAGACTGCGCATTTTGATGGGGATTCACTTGAGGATATTCTTAAAGATCTGGCATTCTTCGTAAGAGCTGGCCGGATAGAACTGAAAGCAAATGATGTCGTAGCTATCAAAATAAACGGATTTTTGACAAGCTACAGGTATTGTGGTTTGCCCTGCAATCTGCAAGGAGAGCATCCTGAATTTATAAAAGTAGACAATTTTCTTGCGGATGAAAAAGAACGATATATAAATGATATACATAAAGAAAAATATGTGCTAAATGTCCTGGACGCAGTACTTATTCCGCTTGATAAGTTGAACTTAAAACAAAGCAGAGTGTATTGCATAGACAAAGAAACATTTTGTCCCCCGGATAAATCAGGAAGAATAACTTCAAATTATTCGCTGCTTGCATTAAGAAAGGGTGGTATTGCTAATGCCAATCCTTATAAAAGACCGTTTGTGATGATGAATAATGCACTTTACTTTTTCTATCGTAAAAAGGAACATGAAAAAAATGCAGTATTATTGTTTTCCAAGCGAGAACTTGAAATGGTAAAGGATTATATAGATCTGGATGATGTAAAACTCATAATTTTGCAGGGAAAATATGGATAAGAATAGAATACGATTTTTAATGGCAGCATTAACGTTGATTGATATTATCATCGTTTCAATTTTTTTATTGATTTTGTCAGAACAATCTACAGATAAAAAAACAATAATGGGGGCATCATCTAAAACTACTGGAGATACGGTTTTTGAAGATGTCGAGATGGAATCTGAAGACTCAATTATTAGTGAGCCTGTAGTAAGTATAAATGACGATTTTCAAGGAAATTATAGTGATTCAGTTTTAGATATCTTTCAAAGTAAGATAATAGGTAAATGGGTAATATCAGATACAATGGTTTACGAATTTGGCGAAGGTGGTACTTTCAATGGCTTTTTTGACAGTGAACATCCAGACATTGCAGGATATACTTATTATCTGTCTATGTCAGATTCGGATAAACCACATCTATTTATATATAATACAGATAATACTGCAATGATAGCCTACGAGCTGTATTTGAATGATATACAAAATATTGAATTATATTTTGCACCAGCAGATATATATATCGAGCTAAAGTAGGGAGGAAAAATGAGAGTGAATGATAATGATGTAAAGACAATGATTAATGAGTATTATAGAGATCAGCATCCGGAGTTAAATATTACCAAACGCATTTTAGATAATTTGATACCTATTGTGTGTAAAGGGTTGTCAGAGACGCCGGATAGTATGACCATAGAGAAAGCTATGCCGGCTGTACATAAATTTCTGGAAAAGGAAAATATATTGAATTTCATAATAGAGCGTCAGCCCAATATGACTTGCATTCCGGATCAGGTTGTAAAATCTTTAAAAGAATATTTTAATGAAGCTTTTCCAGGAATATCAATCTGCCATGTATATAGAAAATCTAATCATCCGGATGATTATTATTTATATACTGTTACAGCTAAAAGTAGTGATGGAACATACTGTTGCTGGAGTTCCTGGAATTCATTAACGGAAAGCCTAAATCAAGGACATTATGGATTAAAAACAGAGCAGAATTGTATTGATATTTTGCAAGATTTGTTTAATGACATTACAGATGAACCAGATCAATACGGAATGCAGCAAAATGTGTATAGTAATGACGATGAGGAAGAAAAAAAGCAAATTGGGAATGAGGAGTGTAATATTATACCGATTAACAAGCATAGAGGAAGGTAACAAGGATGGAAACAAATAAGAAAATAACAATAGCTGTAGCAGATAATCAGAGTTTTTTTCATGTGTTGGGAGATAACAAAAGGTATTATGACTTATATAGTTTATCGCATTCACATCCGGAGTTAAAAGATTACTGTCTGAATCATAGATATGAATTAGAAAGTGATCTGCAGAAACAGAATGAACTGATAGGAAACGAGTATCAATGAGGAGAATGGGGATAAATGAAAAATCAGGAAATAAACATGCAGGCGGGTGAAATGCTCAGGCGATTAGATTCTACTACATACAATCATTCGGTAAGAGTAATGATGATCTCGGCAGAGGTGGAAGAATATCTTAATCTGACAGACCATAAATTGATGTGTGCAGCTCTATTCCACGATATTGGAAAAGCATACGTTCCATTTGATATACTTGATAAAAAAGAACGTTTGACTGGTTTGGAGAGAGAACTGGTTGACTTACATTCATACTTTGGTTACTGTATGTTGAATTCAATAAAAGTAGAGGAAGATATATGCAGAATTGTATTATATCATCATGGCTTTCGGCCGTTGACCATCCGGGACCTGGGATATTATGATAATAATAATGTATATCAGAAAGCACAGATGTTGCACACTATAGATGCATTTGAGGCATTAACATCGGATCGGCCGTATCATAGAGGATTGCCTTCAAAAGAAGCGCTGAAAATTCTTGCTAGAGAAGGAAAATACGAGCAAAGGACATTAGAATATATAACAGAGGTATCAAGCAAGGATGAAATAGGAACCAGTGCCATTCATCGGAACGGATTTGAAAATAATCCGGATTTTATCAATCAACTTATTATGGGTATGAGCTTATGAATAGAAGGACAAAAACAAAACTAATTATACTGATAATAATAGGATGTTTTTTTACAGCAGGTATTATAGGGCTGTTACTATCAGAAAAACTGAAAGAACATAGCTATACAAATAATGGTACACAGATTCATTCTGAAAAAATGATTAACAACATAAATATTGAGCGATAGAAAAGCAGAGAGCAGCGTCTTTCTGCTTTCTATACATATTGACAATGTGAATATAAAATGCTACAATGATGGTGTAATAGAAATAGGTTGAATATAAGGAGGATGCTGAAATGAATAAAATCTATAAAGATATGTATACAACAGAAAATATCGAAGCCATTGGTGGTATTGACAATATGAATCGCTGGGTAAAGGAAATGCAGAAAAATGATATGAGAATCAAAAGAAATAAATTTCTTGATTCTGTATTCACACTTGTCCTAGATGCAGCATTGATTTATGGAATTGTAATCCTGACTATGAGAATTTTTTTATAAGGATTCTGTGGAAAGATTGTTGATGATGAACTCATCAATAAAGGAGGAACAAAAAAATATGATACGAAGCATAGAAACTTTTTGTGTAGACGGGGAAAAATTCATTGATTATTATTCAGAAAACGACTTTGAGTATACGGTTCATGTTGGGCAAAAGTGCAAAGTCTTAAAAAATGGGAAGTATTTCGCGGGCACATTATGCGATGTAAATCCTGATGAAAGTACATTTTCAATAAAGCTAAGCAATGAAGAAATAATGGAAATAAGTTGCGGTGACATAGAAGAGTTTCTTGGTGAAGAAGAATTAGAAATTAGTGGAGGTAACAACATGAAAATAGAAGAAACGGAGCTTTTGAAAAGAAAGAATTTGAAAGAGAGTTAGAACCATTTTTGGGAAGATAAACTGGAGATAAATTGAATAAAACACAATTATCAGAAAATAGTAGGCGACAGGTGGGCGACAAAAGCACTTGAAAGTGGCTAAAATGATGGAAACCTAAGCAGATGCGATGACTGCACAGGGTATTGTATAGGAACATCTGAAAACATAAGGTATATCATGAGCACCGGATCGAATGTGAAAGCGTTTGATCCGGTGATTTTTTTATGCAAAAAATAACCCGCCCCTGTAGCTGCGTGGAGCAGTGGTACAGGGGCGGGTATTGTTATTTCTATGGTATTCTATGGTTCACATATTATTCTTCTGTCTGCGGCTGCGCTGCAGCATTACGGGCATTGATCTCGGCCTGTTGTTGGTTGATCACAGATTCGTAGTCCGGATTGGCAAAGAAGGTTGCATCATGCTGACACTGACTTCTGGTGTTCGGTGTGCTGACAGTCTGCGTGCCATCCGGATTGTTGATGATGACAGTGGAGCCCTGCTGTAATGCAGGATCTTCTACCAGAGGCATGGTGGCAACACCGGTGTACTTGAACGGGCAGTCGGGGCTTGCGGGTAATCCGTCGTAAGCACAGATCTCACCCTGATAGTGCACATCACAGCTTTCGGTAGGTTCTGTACCCTCCGCAAAGTATTCCGTGTAGACGGAACCATCGCAGAGACCGGGAATCGGGAGCTTGCCGGACTGGGAGCATACCGCTACCTGTACAATACCGGAAGGAACCGGGAACTGGGTATTGGGCAGATCCTCGTGAACACGCTTCATAACCTTACGCCATAAGGTCTTGGAGACACCGTCCTCGGCATTGTTCAGGTCAACATTGTTGTCATAACCGGTCCAGGTAGCAGCGGTGTAGTAAGGGGTATATCCCACGAACCAGGCATCGGTAGGTCCGGTGGTAGTACCGGTCTTACCGGCGATAG
>ULJN01002289.1_pt1 | contig 20300 bp, 19 predicted proteins | sample 1950921 | NCBI WGS metagenome assembly ULJN01 (sample SAMEA4835476, study PRJEB28245) | human gut metagenome | biome: gut microbiome; material: fecal sample | place: Denmark | collected 2008
TAGAAACAGTAAAAGCAGGAAGAAGTTTTAAGCATCACTTAACTGCTAAAGGAATTGATGGTAGTGATTTCAGTGTAGTTGTTGAATCTAAAAGACAATGTGCTTCAGTTATTGACTATGAAAGATGGTTGGGTGATTACAAATCAACAAACGACCAAATATTAGAAATTTGGAATCAATATTCACAGTGGAAAACAAATGCAAATCATGAAATAAATGAACCTATACCATATAGTTGTCCAGAATGTTCTGATACTTGTGGTGGAGGATGTAAAGGCCCTATAGTAAACGGAAAATGTACTAGTTATTATCCTACATATACTGTAAAACACGATGCTGGTCCATCAGGTTTATTAAATCATTATCATACAGTTAATGGAGTAAGCAATAATTATGGATTTACAAATTCAAGAATACTAAATGAGAAAGAATATATTGGAGCAATAGTTAATACTGTACAAAACTCTACTTCATATGATGCACAAGATACACTAGATTATAGTTGTGGATGTAATGGCTTTTCTTGTAATGTTACAACAGTAGAAAGTTCCAAAGTAATTGCAGTAAGACTAAAAATTCAATACGATAACTTGATTAATAAAAGAAAAAAATTAATTAAATATATTAAAAATTGTAATATACAACAAAATACTGAAACATATAACGAAATTATAAAATATGATGTTGGTAATGAAATAGATATAAACTACTATAATGAAGTATATAACGGAGTTCAATATAACAATTTAATTCCACATCCAACAACTATGTTAGAATCAGAAACAATGCTAGAATATGCAGGTTATGGTAACCCATGGATATATGATTCAAATGAATGGAAAGATTACTGTGGAGACTGTGGTGGTTCTTTAGAAGACCTAGGTTCGAGCACTGATAAAGACTTAGTATATTATGAATGTTCTGGTGAAGAAACAAGTGCAAAATGTATAAATAAACCACAAAGAATTCCAACAAATGGTATTGCAAGTGTAAGAGTAAGCAAAACTACAGCACACTACCAAGGAAATGAAATATGTACTCAACTGTTTACTGGAACTGTTGCAAATTCTTCAAATGGAGAAGGGTACTGGGTATGTATGGGAGATAAATTATATCCGACATCTCCTAACACATTAACTGGTAAATATCCTTTAGAAATAGATTATAAAAACATAGGTTCTACAGATAGAAGAAAATTAGCTAAATTTAGAGATGGCAGTCTAACATGTGCGTATCAAGTAATAAATGACTTAAATAAGTATGACTGTGATGATAATTTCCATGAATGTTACACATGTGATGACAGTAAAGAAGACTGTGATCCAATTGATGATGACGATCCAAGAACAAAAGGATTTGGAATGTACTTTAGAAGTGTAGATACAACTGATTTATTTCCTAACTCACAATATAGTCCAACAAAACCTGGTGTGGTAAACACAAGAACAAGAACTATAGGTAGAAACTGGGTAAATGCAATCGATGTAATTAATTCTATCCAATCAATAGAAAATATACTTGAAAAAGAACCACAATATGTAATTGAATTAAATGCAAAAGACATAAAAGAAATTAGAGAATACAATAAAGATGTTAACGATTACTTAGATTATAGTTTAGATTGTGAAGATAGTTATAGATGTTATAGTACATTCTTAACTAAATTTAATAACATAGTAAAAACAAACAATATGAGAAATATGCCTAATGGATCTATATATTTCTATCAAAGGTAGGTGAAGTAAATGAAAGAAACTTATTGGACATATTTAATAATTATACTTGGATTACTTGTAATAACTATAATGATTTTAATACAAGATTTAAGCAGTACAAACGAAGAAGATTATTATTTAACTAGAGAAGTTATGGAAGCAGCAATGATAGATAGTATTGATTATGGGCTTTATATGGAAACAGAAGACATTCGTATAATAGAAAGCAAATTTGTAGAAAATTTTACAAGAAGATTTGCTGAAAGTGTAAATGATAGTAAAGATTATACTTTAGAATTTTATGAGATATATGAATATCCTCCAAAAGCAACAGTAATAGTTAAAACTAAGACTAAAAATTATTCGGTTACAACTGATTCAAGTGTAAACTTTGATATAATAAATGCACTTAGTGGAATACTTGAAACAAAATATTAAAAAAATATAACACTTATAATTGATTTTATAAGTGTTTTGTTTTATAATATTTATTAGAATAGGAGGAGTTATGAATAAGATATTGATTTCATTTAAAAGATTTTTTAGTAATAAGAATACAGTTACTATATTTTGTGTGATAGGAGCAGTTTTAGTTTTGTGGTTTGGTTATAATTATAGAATTAAACAAGAAACTAATCCAATAAGTGTACCTTATGCTAAGGTTGAAATACAACCACGTACACAAATAACTGAAGATATGATAGGTTACGTTAAAATACCTAAAAATATGCTTACTAATAATAATGTAATGAATGCAAGTGACATAATTGGAAAATATGCTAATTATAATACTGTTATTCCTAGTGGAAGCTTATTTTACAAGTCAACATTAGTGACATGGGCTGAAATGCCAGACTCTGCATGGGCTGATATACCTGATGGATACACTGTAGTTAGTTTAAGTGTTAATACTGAAACTACATATGGTAACTCAATTTTCCCAGGAAACTATATTGACTTATATTATTCAACATATGATGAAACTGGTAAACTATTACTTGGAAAATTAATTGAAAGTATTGAAGTATTAGCTGTAAAAGATGCTAGTGGTAACCATGTATTTGAAAATAGTGGTCAATTAAAAGCACCAAGTTCATTAATATTTGCTGTACCTGAAAGTATGCATTTACTTCTTAGAAAAGCAAGTTATTTAAGTGGTGAATTAATTCCAGTTCCAAGAAATAAATCATATAGTGAAAACCCTAGTGCAACTATTGTAAGTAGTGAATACATTCGAGACTTTATACTAAGTCAAACTGTAATATTACCTGAACAAATCGATAACAAAGGTGTTGGAACATTAGAATAATAGGTGACTAATATGAACAATACAATATTTGATCAAATTGATTTTGGACCATTAAAAGAGTATTTAGATAATGATGATATAACAGATATATCATATTCTAATGGAGGGCAAATACACTTAAAAACTCTAACACAAGGTGTTATAAGAGTTGAAAAGCCTGGTGTTGATAATGCACTTATGGAAAAACTTGCCTTCCAGTGCTCTAACGTAATGGGAAAAACTTTTAACATGGCTAGCCCATTTTTGGATGCTGAAAGTGCAGAACTACGTTTAAACTTTGTACATGATTCAATTGCTACAAATGGAATAGCGTGTGTTATACGTAAAACACCAGCTAAGATTAGACTTAATAAAGAAAAATTACTTAATGAGAACTACATTAGTTTACCAATGCATGACTTTTTATTTAAGTGTGTTGAAGGACACTGTAACATAATAGTTAGTGGTGAAACTGGTAGTGGTAAAACAGAACTTGTTAAATATTTAGCAAGTCATACAAAAGAAAATGAAAAAATTATAACAATTGAAGATACTTTGGAACTTCATTTAGACAGAATATTTCCTCATAGAGATATAGTTGCAATGAAGACAAATAATATAGCAAGTTACAGTGATGTACTAGTTACTTGTATGAGACAGAACCCTAGATGGATACTTTTATCTGAGGTCCGTAGTGCTGAAGCAGTTACTGCAGTCAGAAACTCAATATCAAGTGGACACAACATACTAAGTACAATTCACTCAGATAAAGCTAGTGGTATTCCAATGCGTTTATATAGCTTACTTGAAACTAACTTAGATGTAGAACAATTCTTAAAAACAATACATAGATATATACATTTAGGTGTTCATGTAAAGGGTTATATGAGTAAAAAGTATGGAAGATTCCAAAGAGAAATAGTTGAAGTTTGTGAATTTTATGTAGATGATGATAACGAAGCAAAATGTAATATTCTTTATTCTAAAGGAATGGATGGAGTAGAAGTATATCATAATCCTACAAATAAACTTTTAGATTACTTAGATGCACAAGGTATTTATTTACCAAAAGAAACTTTTGTAAAAGAAAGTAGTACTTTAAAAGAAGTTAAAAATGATACAGTAGAAGTTATTTAAAATGGAGGTGACTTATGTATATAGAGATAATTATAGTATTTATCATCTTTATGTTTCTAGCCTTATATAGAATAAGTGAAGGTGAAAATATTTATAAATATGTTTCTAGAAGTGTATTAGATATATACAATAAATATGCACCTTATTCATTTAAGATGGTAAGAGAAAAAACTAAAGAACTAGGTCAAGAATATACTCCAAGACAATACATTATACAAGTTTGTATATTTGCTGGAGGTGCTGGGATAGTTTCATATTTGTACTTTTATAGTATAATAATATCTATATTCTATGCGATTGTAGCAATTATGTTTATTCCTTACTTAGCATATCTTAGATGCAATAGAGTGTATAGTGAGTTCTTATTTGAACAAGTTCAAGTATATGCTACTAACGTAATTATGGAATTTAATACTACACAATCTTTTGTTAAGTCACTTGAAGGAGTAAGAGATAGTGGAGTTTTAGAAGAACCAATGCTTAGTGATGTTAATGAAATGATTAGAATAGCATACTCTAGTTCTACTATAGATAGTGCTATTGAATACATGAATAGTAAATATGACTATTATATTATTAGAAATATGCATCAACTATTCTTACAAATTACTAATGAAGGTGCTAAAGATTCAGGTGAAGCACTTGAAGGTATGATGATGGATATAGATAGTTTAGTAGAAAATGTATATAGAGATAGAATAGATCGTGCAAACTTTCATAAACATTTTATTACATTTGGTGTAGCTTTATATTTCTTAGTAGCTCTAATTCAAATATTACTTGGTAATGAAACTTATATGGGATTAGTAAGTTTATGGTATGTAAAACTTATGTTACATGCAATAATAATTATAAACACTTATTTCTTAGTTACAGGAGAAAAATATTATAACGAGGATGTGGGTGCCGAATGATGTGGGAGATAATGGTAGTTGGTATACTTATGGTTATCATGTTAGTTGCCAACGGTAAAATTGATGGTAATAAATTTGTAAAAGATAATAGTAGAATATTTCAGTTACTAAGAGAAGATGATTTTAATTTTCTTGTAATGGCTAAATATGGAGATCAAGTAGATGCAGATGTTCTATTTAATAAAAGAGTTAAAGATGGATTATTTACATTAGTATTTGTATTCTTTATAATGTTAATGATGACTAAAACATTATCTTTCTTAAATTTAATCATATGTTTTGCAATAGGATACTTTATATTTAAAAGTGGATATACAAATTTAAAAAACTACTATAAAAAACACTTACATGAAATAGATTTATTACTTCCTTACTATTTAAAGAGTTTGGAAATATTAATTCAACACTACACAGTTCCAGTAGCACTTAGTAAAAGTATCGATAGCGCACCTAGTATATTTAGGGAAGGATTAAAAGAATTAACTAGTAGTATTAATGCAGGTGACTCAAGTATAGATCCTTATATGGCTTTTGCTATTAAATATCCTGTAAGAGATTCTATGAGAATGATGAGATTACTTTATAGATTAGGACTTGGTGATCAAGAAAGAAAACAAGAACAACTAATTGTTTTCTCTAGAACAATTTCTAACTTACAAGCTAAAAGTAGAGAAACTAAATATAAAGAAAGACTTGAAAAAATGGAAAAGAAGACTATGGTTATGTTGTCAACTACTGGTGTTGGAGTCATGATAGTATTACTTCTTTCAATAATTAGAACATTTCAAGCAATGTAAAAGCACAATTTGTGCTTTTTTTTACATAAAGATTTCAATGAAGTGTAAAAAAAAGAAAATAATATTTAAAATAATTATTTTGTGTTAATATATTAATATAGGTTAGAGTAATTATAATTTTAGATATTATTTTATTAGTTATAGGTTTTATATTCTTAATTAAAGGCTCAGATATATTTGTGGATGGTGCATCTTCTACTGCTCAAAATTTTAAAGTTCCAAAAATGCTTATTGGACTTACAATAGTGGCTTTTGGTACTAGTGCACCAGAGTTTGCTGTATCTATGAGTGCACTTACTAATGGAAATACTGATATGGTTCTTGGTAATGCAATTGGTAGTAATATTTTAAATATACTTTTAATTTTAGGTATTGCAGCAGTTATTAAACCTATAAAAGTAAAAGATGAAACAGTTAAGAAAGAGTTACCTTTAACTCTTTTGATATCAACACTTTTAGTTGTTGTGTTTTTAGATATAAAGTTAGCTAATCAATTAAGTAATCAGATAACTAGATCTGATGGCATTGTTTTATTATTATTTTTTTCAATTTTTATTTACTATCTCGTTACACTTGCTTTACAAAAAAGAGATAAAGTAGAAAAACCAAAGTTTAAAATTGGTCAATCTATATTTTTAGTAATAGTTGGGTTAATGGCTATTATTGCGGGAAGTAATATGGTTGTTAATAGTGCTTCATCTATAGCTAAATTATTAGGACTTAGTGAAAGAGTTATTTCCCTTAGTATTATTGCATTTGGTACTTCTTTACCTGAATTAGTTACTACTATAGTTTCTTCAAAGAAAGGTGAACAAGATTTACTTGTTGGTAATATTATAGGAAGTAATATTTTTAATATTTGTATTGTTTTAGGTGTTCCTGTTAGTATATATGGGTCTATTACACCAATTAACTTTAATGTTATAGATTTAATAATGTTAATTTTATCAGCACTTATAATTTATATATTTTCTTGTACTAAAAAAACTGTATCTAAAACTGAAGGGGTTATAATGTTATTCTTGTTTATTATTTATTATACATTGGTATTTGTAGTGTAAATTTGTCATTTTTTGATAAAAGTGTTATTAAAATTATTGATTAAACAAAAAAAATCAAGTATAATAATAAATGTAAAATATGATAGAGGAGGATGAAAGATGAAAGAAGCAACTGGAGAATTAAATATGACAGTTATCACTGTAGTTGCTATTGCTGCTATTGCTGGATTATTCTATGCATTTGTTTGGCCAATGATACAACAAAGTATTGTACAAAATACATGTAACACTATGGGTTCTAACTGGAAAGCAGAAAAAGCTGAAAATGGTGCTACATCTGATGGATGTACTTCAGCAAAAAGTGATAATGCTGGTGGTACTACTTGGCAATGTTGCCCACCTGGAAAAGGTACAAATCCTGCAAAATAAGAAAGAAGGTTAATGTATGAGAGAAGCATTTGGTGGTTCATGGTTACTTGGATTCGTGGCGCTATTCATAGTGCTTTTTTCTGCATACCTAGCTGTATCTATAAACTATACTAAAGCATTTAAGGCTAAAAATAAAATAATTAATATAATCGAACAAAACGAAGGAATGTCCAAAAGTGTAGGAGATGTTCGTAATAAAACTGATGAAGAACTTAATAAAGGAAAAACTACTGAAGATAAGATATATTACTACTTGAAACAAGCAGGCTTCGTTATTGATAAAGAAACAGTAAGTGGTAGATGCCCAGATGATACAGATGACACTACATTATATGCTGGTGGTTATTGTGTTAAAGGTATTTCTACTAGAGAAGGTAAATACTATAAAGTAACAACTTTTGTAAAAATAGAATTGCCTGTTATATGGGTCAATATTACAGTACCTGTAAAAGGTGAAACAAAAGTAATATATCATATTAATGAATAGGAGGACTTATGAACGTTATAATTGCTAATAAATATAAAGAAATGCTTATGAATCTTGATATAGAAGTAATCAAGTCTATTGAAGGTGAGTTTGAAGTAAGTGAGATAGTTGATCAATTTACTAATTTCTATTTTGACAGAATGATTCTTGATATAACAGCTATTAAAAACTATCAAAACTTGGACAATTTACAAAAATTAAGTATTAATTTTGATATGAATAAAGTTATTTTACTTTTAGATAATAGTGAAGAAAGTAATACTAAAAATTATCTTTCTAAATTAATTAGTATGGGTATATATAATTTTACTAGGAATGTAGAGGGAATAAAGTATTTACTTGATAATCCTAATAGTTATAGAGATGTAGCACATCTTCATAATGTAGATAATACAGTTGTATATGAAGCAGGTGAAGGTAGTGGTATTACAAGAATTATTGGGGTTAAAGCTTTGACTGAAGGGGCTGGTGCTACTACACTAGTTTATATGTTAAAAAAACATTTAGAAGTTAATTATAGTGTGTGTGCTCTAGAAGTAGATAGAAGAGACTTTAATTACTTTAATGATAACAAAGATATGTATTCAACTAATAATCAAGATTTAGCTAAAGAACTAATGAAAAAAAGAAATTATAATGTTGTATTAGTTGACTTAAATGGATTCGCTGATCCTGATATATGTAATGAGGTTCTATATTTAGTAGAGCCATCTACAATTAAATTAAATAAACTTCTTATGAAAGACAAAAGAGTCTTTGAAAAACATAGTAAAGATAAAATAGTTTTAGTTAAAAGCTTTATATCAAATGGAGAAATGAGCGAATTTGAATATGAAACAAGATGCAAAGTATTTTATAATATGCCTGCATTAGATGAAAGAAAAGAAGTAAATAGGGAAGTAAATACACTTCTTGCAAAACTTGGCTTTGTAAAGCAAAGTACTGGAAAAAACAGTGACGATGGCAAGGGTAAATTATTAGGAATGTTTAAATTTTAGTGTAAAATAATAGATAATATTTGACATTATAAGAGTTTTATATTAAAATTAACTTAGAAAGAGGGAGAAATTATGATGTATATTTTAGGAATGTGTGAAAGTTTAAAAGTTGTATGGACTTTGTTCGGATACGTTATTTGGGCTATTAAAGTAGTAGTACCTTTATTATTAATCATATCTGGTATGATCACTATGGCTAAAGCAGTAATGGAGAAAAAAGAGGATGATATTAAAAAAGCTCAGAATCTTTTAATAAAAAAAGTTATTGCAGCAGTTATCGTTTATTTAGTTATAACTGTTACTAAAGTTGTAATTAGCTTAGTAGCTACTGGTGACTGGGAAACATGTGTTGAATGCGCTTTTAATCCATTTAGTGGAAATTGCGAATTTGTTAGAACTGATATTCCTAGTGGTATGTAATTAAAAATGAAATTAGCACTTTTATAAGTGCTTTTTTTATGATATAATACTAAGTAGTGGGAGTGTGTTCTAGATTATGAAAAAAGGATTAACATTTATTTTAACATTTATACTAAGTTTTATATGTATAACTTCTTACGTTAACGCTGAAGATGGACTTAGTTGTACATTCTTGTATGATACAACTAATGAAAACTCTGATAAATCAAGTATAACTTTACCAATAAATTTTTACGGAGATAATTATTTGGGAAATTTTAAAATGACAGTAAAAGGAAAAAGCATTAATAGATATAGTAATGATGGAAACCTTGATGTATCAAATTATCCTTATGTTGAAAAGAATGGCACTAGATATTACATTGCATACTCTGATGGCTTTAATGCGGCTCAAAGTTTTGGAACGAATGATGATGGTAATGTTAAATGGGATTGCTCATTAATTAAAATATACACAAGAGAATCTGAAAGAAAAACTACTAACGGTAATAAAGTAAAAGTATTAGTATTAAGTTCTAATCTAAGTGATGGTAAACTATTAATAGACAAATCAACTACTGAAACAAATTCTGGAAGTACTACATTTAAAGGTGGTTTTGACTTATGTGAACTAAATAGTATAGGCGATACAAAATCAGCTGAACAATGTAGAGCAAAAGGAAAACAACAAAGTAATATCATAATAAATAAAGATGTTAATGGTAACTGGTATGTCAGTGTAGATGGTAATAAATCACTAGTTGATGAAAATGCAAGTGGGAACTATGTATGGACTGGTAATGGCAACTTATCTTATAAAAAAGGGTTTGCAATAACTAAAGAAGATTGGGAGAGTTTAAAATCAGCTATTGAAAACGGTACAAAAGATATCTATGTCACTGCAAAAGATAATAAATTTTTAATAACAGCAAGTCCTGTTAGTGGAGGAGACGCAGCATCTATAAAAGTAAGTACAAACTACTCAGTTAGCGGAGACAAAAATTACGCATGGAATAATGGTAAACCTTCTACATCGGTAGGAGCCTGTGTTGACTATTTGGGAAGTGCAAGTACTGAAAATACCCCAGCATACTATTTAAACAAAGCATTCTTTATAATGAAAATAGTATCAATATTAGGAGTAATACTTTTTAGTATGTTAGATTTTGCTTCACAAATCACTGCAAATAAAGACAATTTAATACCTACAGCTAAAAAGTGTGGTAAAAGAATAATAATGGTTATTTTATTACTTTTATTACCAACATTTATAGATATGATAGGTAATATAATAGGTCAACAAGATATATTATGTGGAATCAAATAAATATGAAAGGAGAATAAATTATGAGCTTTATTATAACAGGATTAAATGTACTGGGTTTTGCAATTCCAATAGTATTTGATATACTCTTGTTATTCGATAGTTTAATCTATAGTATAGCAGCGTACTTATTACAAGCATTCTTTGAAATAGCGAGTTTTAATATAAATTCTAACTCAATTAATGGAACTAAAGTTGTAGAAGCAATAATGTACAGAGTAATGGTTCTAGGTGGAGTATATGCTTTATTTAGACTAGGTATATCATTAATTACCTATATAACAAATCCAACTGAAGCAGATAATGCTAGCAAAAACGGAAGCAAAATAGTTAAAAATACAGTAATAGCTATATTATTACTCGCTGCAAGCAAATTTATATTTAACTTTTTATATGATTTTTCTACATCAATTATTACTAATGGTACCATACAACAAATAATATATGGCCCTGAAGCGGAATACCCAGACTACAGCGAAGAACAAACTGCAAAAAGCTTTGTAAATGGAGTATTCCTAATACTATTTCAAAAAGGAGATGATACAGCACTTACTAGTGATGCTGCAAAAGCTGCAGTTAGTCATGTCGTCTCTGGTGAAGCAAGTATACTAACACTTGCAGATTATGCTTACTCATCTAGCTTTCATTACATTCCGATTTTAACAACAGTAGTCGGAGTTATGCTAATATACTATTTCGGAAGTTTTGCAATAGAACTTGGAGTTCGATTATTTAAATTATTCATATTACAAGTAATATCTCCAATTCCAATTATATTGTCAATAGATCCAAAACAAAATAAAAAACTTGCTAATTTTGCAAAAACATATTCCGGTATTTATATTTCGTTATTTATTAGAATTGTAACAGTTTATATGGCATTTGTATTATTAAATTTAATAGAAGGAATATTTGGACAACTAGGGAAGTTAACAGATACTGCAACAACTGGTTTCATTTCATTAGATGCAACATTCCTAGTAGAAATATTACTTATTATAGCATGCTTTCAAGCAGCTAAAGAACTACCTAAATTAATTGAAGAAGCTCTTGGTACTAAATTAGGATTAGGTGATGCAGGCAAAGGATTTAAGGCAGCCCTTATGGGTTCAGTTGGAGGAACTCTCGGACTAATGACCGGAGCAGTTGCTGGTGGAATTTCTGGTGGACCAGGTGGAATAGTAGCTGGAGGATTCTCAGGTGCATGGAATGGTGCGACAAAAGGTGCAGCAGCAAAAAATGCTGTAGGACTTGCTGGAACTGTTGTAGGAAATACAAAAGGTGCTCTTGCAACAGGAGCTCGCGTTGCAGGCGCTGGTGGCCTAGGTGCATTTATGTTAGGTGGCGTTGAAAACTTCTTTGGTGGAAAAGGCAGGGATGAGGCAACTATTGCAAAATTTGAAGGTGATATCAAAGAAAAAGATAAGTTAATTGCAGCTACAGAAAAGAAACTAGAAAACTCTAATCGTGCTAATGAACTTAGAAATAATATAGAAAATACTCTAGGAAATGGATTTGTTAGTGAACATGGTTCACTTAATGAATTCATGTCAAGAGATGCAGAACTAAGTAAATTACAAGAAGCAGTTAGAATAAATAATGATAACTTATTCTATAATGACAACCCAGAATACCGTCAAATAGACATAGATAGAGTTGAAAATAGAAAGAAAGAACTTGCAGAAACTTATAACTTAGAAAGAGATAGTTACATTAAAGAAAAAATGGATACATTCTCTGCAGTGGATAGTGTTCCAACATCTAATTTCGATCAAAACTTAAAAGACTTAATCAGTGATTACAATGAATTTGTTGATAAAAATGGATACACTGATAGAAAGATTACTAGTTATGACTCTTACAATAATTCAAAATCTAAAGCAGAAAGCGATAATAGAGAATATCAAAGAGAAATTGCGAAATATGAAAAAGAAAAGAAAGCAATTGAAGAACGAAAGAAAGAATTTATTGAAAGTGACCCTCATAGGAGAAGAAGTCAAAGAGATGAAAAGTATAAACACCCACCAAGAAAAACTAACAATAATTAAAGTAATAAATAGATTTAGAAAGGAAGAAAGAATATGAATAATAATATGTATATAATACCAGCTAATGCTAAGAATGGTAAACTTATATTTAACGTATTTAGAGGTATAGACTTAGTTGTTTTCTTAGCAGGTCTTGGATCATCACTGTTGTTCTTTATAGCAATTCAGTCAACCTCTTCAATAGCATTAATAATTAAATTATTACCTGTATGTATTTGCTCATTCTTAGTAATACCGGTAGCATATTACCATAATGTAATGTGCTTTCTAAAAGAAATGTACTTATATTTATCTAATAGAAGAGTTTATTATTGGAAAGGATGGTGTGTGAGAAGTGAGTACAGTGAAAAGTAAGAATACTGAAAGTTGGTTACCTATTAGATCTATACTAAATGGTGCGATTCAACTAGATGATGGAATGCAAGTAACTGGTGTTAAAGTACAACCAAAAAATATATTTATAATGGACTATGATACTCAAAAGAATGTTATATATAACTTAAGAAACTTATATAACACTTTAGATTATGAATTTTCTATTATAGTTGCTGATAGACCAGTAGACATTAACGTTTACTTAAGTCAATTACAATTACTATATAATAATGTACAAACTCCAGTACTTAAAAAATTAGTTATGCAAGACATAAATAAGGCTAACTTATTTATGAGTAAAGAAGTAGGTGTTGCTGATACTGAGTATTATATCTTGTTTAGAGAAAGAAGACCTGAGATAATGCAAAAAAGAATACAAAACTTAATAAGTGGATTAGCAACATGTGGTCTAATGGCTACTCAAACTACTAATGATGATTTGAGAGTCTTACTAGATGGATTTTTAAATGCAGGAAGTAAAACAGAATTTGGGACGGTGATGGGTTCATGAACTTAAAAAGTCAATTAGCGCCTAAAGGGCTAGAATTTAGACCAGGGGATATGGTTATAAGTGGTAAATATTGTTGTTTCTTAACTGTAATAAGTTATCCTAAAATGATAAATGAAGGATATCTTGCAAATCTAACTCAATATTCTGGAATAAAAATAATAATAAAACACATACCAATAGATTTTTCAGTATTAAGTAAAATGCTTAATAAAGAAATTGCTGATATGAAAATGAAATATCAAAATGAACATGATAGAACAATACAAGAAAGAATTAGACAAGACTATGAAAGTATTGAAAACTTTATTACAATGCTTACAAGTACACAGGCTAGAATATTTGACTTCCAAATGCATGTTATGGTAATGGCTGATAGTCAAGAAGAGTTAGAAAATAAGAAAATTCAAGTAAAGAATTATCTAGATGCAATGGGAATGAAAGGAATAGTATTAAGGTATGAACAAGAAAAAATATTAAAAAGTTGCTTACCAATATTCCCAAATTCAGATATAGAAGAAAGAATAGGAACACCTATTCCAAGCATTACAATGAGTGCAATGTATCCATTTGTATTTGATAGTATCAAGGACCCTGGATTATCCTGCTTACTTGGTGTAGACTTTTCTGGTGGTATTATATTATTTAATCAATTCTTATATCAAATTAAGAAAGAGTTTAATAGAAATAATGCTAATATGATTATTTTAGGTACATCAGGTAGTGGTAAATCAACTGCTGCTAAGATACTTTTAAGAAGTAATATAAGAAATGGACACAAGATAGTTGCAATAGACCCAGAAGGAGAGTTGGAAGACATGACTAGACTTTATGGGGGAGACTTCATTAATCTAGGTTTAGGTGGAGAATACGGAATGATAAATCCACTTGAAGTAATAGTTGACTCTGACGCTGAAGAAGGCGGAGGTAACGCTGTTTTAACTAGAACACTTCAGTCACTTAAAGCATTCATGAAGTACTATAGTCCTGATATAGAAGAAGACGTACTTACCTTATTTAGTGAAGTAGTCCAAGATACTTATAAGAGATACAAAATAGACTATGAAACAGATTTTAGTAAGTTTACAAGTGAAGACTATCCAACATTTGATGATGTATATGCTACTATTAAAGGAAGACTTCTATCAATGGTAGAAGCTACTCGTGAAAAAGAAGTAATGGAAAAACTTGAGTTAAAAGTAAGACCTTTAACAAAAGAATTAAGATATTACTTTACTGGACACACTACAGTAGAGCCTAATAGTGACTTCATAGTATTCAATATAAGAGAATTAATGAATAGTGATGCTAACATAAGAAATGCTTTATTCTTTAACATATTAAAGCATGCATGGGGTTTATGCTTAGACAAAGACACTAATACAATACTTATGGTAGATGAAGCACACACACTTCTAGCAGACAGAAATACTTTGGGAGCAGAGTTCCTAGCACAAGTACAAAGAAGAAGTAGAAAATATAACACAGGTACAATAATTATTACACAACAACCTACTGACTTTGCAAGTCCAGAAGTAATCGTACATGGTAAAGCAATATTTGATAATGCAAGTTACTATTTAGTAATGGGCTTAAAGAAACAAGCTGTAGAAGATTTAAGTAGATTAATAGACTTGAATGATCAAGAAAAAGAAAGCATAAAAAGATATAATCAAGGAGAAGCACTATTTGTGTGTGGATCACGTAGAATGAGAATCAATGTAATAGCAACTCAAGAAGAGTTAGATTCATTTGGCTCTGGTGGAGGACTATAAGAGAGGTAATTGTTATGACAGAAGAAAATAAAAATTTAAATAATAAAGACATAAGCTCACCTAAAAAAGTGGGCTCTTCTGTCAATAATGAAGATATAAATAACATAAATTCTAAAATAAATAATACAAAAAGAAATAACTTAAGTTCATCTATGGCTAGTATGGGTGCTAATACAGTTAAAAATGCAACATCTAACTTAATGGATGCAATGTCTAGTACTGATGAAGAAAAATCTTCAACTTTTAAAAATCTTAATAACACAATTGATAATAGCGTGAACACTATTAAAGAAGGTAAAAAACTAGTTAATAAATTAAAAAAAGATAATAAAAAGAAAACAACAAAAACATTAAAAGATATATTTATTGGTAAAAATAAAAAATTTAAAATATTAGGTACTATTTTAAGTGGAGGATTCATCTTAAAAGTATTCCTAATTATAATAGTAGCAACTGTATTTTCAATGGTTGTACAAAACTTAATGATTAAATTTGGTTTAACAGGAAATGATTCATATGAAGTATTTAATAAAAAATATAATGAATACCTAAGTAGAGAAGATATAGATGACATATTTGATGAAAACGTAACTGACCCATGTGGACCAGTAAGTTGGCTAAATAAATTAAAACATTTTGTAGGAATATATAACCTATCTAATAGACAAGACTTATGTTTATATATAAGGAAATCTCTTGAAAAGAAAGAAGCATTACCAGGCATAAGTACTTTAGGACCAGGTTACTTCTTTAGCTCATTCTACTATGCATATGATACTCAAAACATTGATAAAGATGGACATATGTTTATAGAAGTAAAACAACCTGATGATAATACAGTACAGGCTACAGACTTAGATGCAGTAGCAACTCTTTTTGAAACAGGTATATATAAAAAAGAAGATATAGATTACTTACTTGATAATTATATATTAGAATATAACTTTAAACAAGAAGATGTTCACTATTACCAATGGATAGTTGATGAAAAAACAGGACTAGGTGCTTGTTACTCATTTAATGATTATGTTTATAACGAAATAAGTGAAACTAAATTTCAAGCATATTTAAGATTTGGAAGTAATGTTGCTAGTTCTTTCCAAAGAGATAGTAATGTAATAAAAGCGTATGGAATGACTAGTAGTGAATGTTTAGAAAAATTAGAGAATGATTTAGGACCCAAACCTAGTCTAGCAATTTATAGTACTAAATTAGATTTAACAACACATGATGAAGAAATCCCTACAATTGTTATAAATAATCCATATTACCCAAGATATGATGGAACATATACATATCAAGATGGATTTATTTATAAAACATATCCTAAATATAAAAAAGAATATACAATAGACTTTATCGAAGTACCATTTGATTACAAAGTAAATAGAAATATAGAAGAAATAATGGAATATATTAGATCAAGACAAGACTATACTAATTATGTATTAGGTTATCCAAATACTGTAGTAACAGATTCAAATTCAGGAAGTACTACAAATTGTACATATACAGTAAACGGAACAAACATGAGTGGTATAAAAGTAAAACTAGTACATGCTAAAAACTCAGCAGTTCCAGGAGTAAATACTGGAGATGAAATTGAAGGACAAGAATTAGTTGATTTTGAAAAATATATTTTAGGTGTTGTATATGCAGAAAATGGTTCTGCTCCCGAAGAAGCAATTAAAGCTCAAGCAATCGCGGCCAGAAATTATGTATTAAATCGTGGACATTTAATGGAAGAAAATAGTCAAAAAATACTTAGAATAACAAATTCCACTTATGATCAAACTTATTGTGATCCAGATGCTGGATGTGATAGATGTATCGGAGAAAGAGGTGTTGTAAGTTTATATAAAAGTGGTACTACTCCTAAAGGAAGCACATGTGTAAGTGTAAGTCCTTTACCAAATGATTCATATGTTAGAAAAGCTGTTAAAAGTGTAAGTGGTGTAGTTTTACAAGATAATAATGGAAATACAATAAATACTCCATATACAAGTACCACACAACATGCTTGGAATAAAATGGCAAAAGAAGGAAAGGATTATATAGAGATGCTTCGTCTAACTTATGGAGAAAGTTCTTTATCAAATCCTAGTTGTACTTTTGCAAGTGGAGACTGGGATAACTGGAGACAAGGTGATCCACAATGGGGTAATAAATCAGTAGGAAGTAGTAATATGGCTAGCATAGGATGCTTTATAACTGCACATGCAAAAGCCCTTGCAGCAAGTGGTGCTCAGTTAAAAGTAAATAATTTTAATCCAGGAGTATTTATAGATGTAATAAATGCTAATCATTGTTTAAGCGGTAATAATCTAGATGCAACATGTGCATTAAACGCAGTACTCGCTAATGGTTATAATAGACAAACTGACAGAGTGGGTGTAAGTTTAACAGGAAGTATTGGACAAAAAGCTCTAACTATAAGTAACTATTTAAATCAAGGGTACCAAATAATCTTAAGAGTAAAAGCAGAGCCTAATCAACACTGGGTATATGTAACGGGAGTAAGTGGAAGCACAATTTACATGTCAGATCCAGCAAGCAATGGAAAAACAGTATTACCTACATACAGCGATAAAGGAGTTGTATACATGATAGGTTATAAATTTAGATAAGGGGTAAATTTATGGAAAAAAAGAATAATTTTGAAATAATGATTATTATGTTTTTACTACTATTTTCATTCATAATGTATGGCTTATACTTAGTAATAGAAAAATATTATGAAAAATATACTTATACTTTGATACTTGATCCACTCACTATTTTAGAATGTAAAAAATGGAAATGTATTGATAAAACTAGTAATATAAATGAATATAATAATAAAGAATACAATGTAAGTATTGATGGACAAGATATTGGTAAGTATACATTATATTATGATAATAATTTATCCAAGTTTTATATATTTGATAACAATAATAATAGTATAAAATATGAAGATAGTTTATATGGTTATAATGGTTCAAATATTAAATCTTATATGGTAAATAGTACTGATATTGGTCAAGATGAAATGTATGATATATTGGGTAAAAATAAATTATCTGTTAATATAAATGATATAAGTTATAGTAAAAAAATAATAGATGATTTTGATAATGATGGAAAATATGAAGAAATCTATACAATTATGAGTTCTATAGAAAGTAGTAATTATTTTAATTATTTAATATATAATGATGAAGGAAAATACAGTATAATCTTTAAACAAGAAAATACTGACTCATTAAAAGTAGGGTCTGGAATTATTAGTAATGTTATGGATATATTTAATGATGGTAAAAAAGAATTTGTTTATAGATTAATATATTATGACAAATTAGGTGAATGTAATATAGTATACAGACTTAAGGGAAACAAATTTGTAAGCGTTAATGAATGTAACCTTAAAAATAATTAGAAGCATATGCTTCTTTTTTAATTATCACTTGACTTTATTATAAATATTTTGTAAAATTATTTTAGAATAGAGGTGGCTGTGATGAAGAAATCACAAATTGATATATCCTTAATTAGTCAAGTAGTTTTATCAGTACTAGTTATAATTATGGGTATTGTTATAATGATATTTAAGAGTTTTGGTTTATTAGATATGATACTTTATACAAGTATATTATTCTTTATATTTTCTTTCTTTTCAGTAATATGTTACTTTATTAAAAGAAAAGAAGGAGACTATGAAATACTTCTTTTAGCATTAATAAATATTATAACTGCAACTTTTATGTTTGCACTTAAAAGTTATGATAACGAAGTAGTTTTAGGTACCGGAATGGTTATATTTACAGTTTTAATGCTAGCTAATAGATGTTATAAAATATTCACATTAAAAAGTGAAAACAATTATATGTGGACAGTTAAATTTATTTGTACTTTCCTAATTGGATTTTTAGGAATGTTAACATGCATTAATTTATATAAAGCTGTTACTGTTCCTACTTTAATGTTTGGATATTATTTTATTAGTCTAGGTGTAATACTAACTATAGAGAGTGTTTTTGAGTTATGTGTAACACAAGATATGTTTGATAAGTTAGTTAATAGTGTAGTAGATAGTGAATATAATAATTTAGAAATGATAGATGCAATTAAAAATGAAGATGAAGTAAAAGAAGCTAGTATTAGCATGGAAAAAATGCCTGGTAAAAAAGTTTCTGTTAAGGTAAATGGGAAAGATGTAGGTAAAGAAGTTAAGAAAGAAGTAAAACCTATTGAAAAGAAAATTAAACGTGAACTTAAACCAGTTAAGAAAGAAGTAAAAAAGAAAGTTGCACCTGTTAAAAAAGAAATTGATAAAAAGGTTAAACCAGAAAAAAAAGATATTGAAAAAAATATAGTTAAACCTATTAAGAAGGAAGTTAAAAAAGCAAAAAGAGAAGTAGAAAAAGAAGTAGTAAAAGAAACTATTAAAAGAAAAGTTGGAAGACCAAGAAAAGAAAAATAATTGGTCTTTTTTTCTTATAAAAAAATATATTTTATTAAGGGGGAATATATTATGGATATTATTAAAGTATCTAGTAAAAGTGCACCACAAAAAGTTGCAGGAGCGCTTGCAAATTTATTTAGAGAATCCAATGATTCAGTTGAAATGCAAGCAATAGGAGCAGGAGCACTTAATCAAGCAATTAAAGGTATAGCAATAGCAAGAGGGTATGTGGCACCTACTGGTAAAAATTTAATTTGTACCCCAGCATTTAGTGATATAGTACTTGATGGTGAAGAAAGAACTGCTATTAAATTAATTGTAGAGGCTAAATAATTTGAGTTCCAGTAAAATTTGTTGATAACTAAAAAAAGAAGAAGAAAATTATAGATTCTTCATCTTTTTGCTTTAAAAACGAGGTAAACAAATCCAAAATTTAGTATAATTTAATTGAAGTCTAAAATTAGTACTAAACAAAATAACTGTAGGTGTTTACATGAATAATTGTGCCAAATTTCTAACGAAAAGTCATTAGTATACCATTTACACATTTCAATAAATACAAAAAAAGAACAAATAATGTTCTTAATATTTTATTAAAAATTATTAATTATATTTGTTTGCAGTTGTTTGCGGTTGTTTGCAGTTGTTTGCAGTTGTTTGC
>ULJN01002332.1_pt1 | contig 19575 bp, 10 predicted proteins | sample 1950921 | NCBI WGS metagenome assembly ULJN01 (sample SAMEA4835476, study PRJEB28245) | human gut metagenome | biome: gut microbiome; material: fecal sample | place: Denmark | collected 2008
CCCAGAAACAATCTCGGCAGGAATATCGAAGAACTCCTGAATACCGAGCGTATTCTGCACAGTGATGCTGGTTATTGCCGAAACAGCATAACCGCCCAACTCGGCAATCGTCCTGATGTCCGCCTGCACACCAGAGCCTCCGGTGCTGTCTGAACCTGTAATCGTTAATATCATATCCTTAAACTTTGAACCCGATGATAAGTTTGAGGGCAAAGATACAAAAAAAGAGCGAATAATCCGCAGAATTTGCAGATAATTCGCTCTTTTTTTTATTCTTCAGTGAGATCTTTACATTCCTTGAGTATCTCGGCAGGTACCTCATTGCAACGCTTGTAGCGGCTGATGTCGGTAACATCGTCCTTGGCGGTCCATATCATGGAACCCGATGCCAGGAGACGGGTTACGAGATAACTCTGGTTCCAGTCGCCCTTACCGTTATCATAGCTTCCGCTGATAATGTAGCCCTGGTATGGATCGTTCTCGATAGCGAACGAACCGGTGATATGGCGACCATACATACTGTCAAACTTCTGATACATCTCGAAAGTCTGGTCCTTGCGGTGGAAAACGATGTAGCAGTATGTGCCCTTAGCAAGAGGTTCACCGTTCCACTCAGCCAACTCCCATGTGCCATGAAGATTGGCAGGTGTAACTTCCAGAGAAGGCTCCTCCGGTTCCTCATCATCGCTGCTGCAGGCTGCAAAGCCGCAGGCAAACAAAGCAATCACCAGGAGGGTGAAGAGTTTTTTCAAATATTTCATTGTCTTGGTATTTTTTTCTTTTTTACTTTTTTCCTTTTTTACCTTTTTACCTTTACAACGACCTGTATCGTTCTGTCAGACGGGCGGGCATCCAAGCCCTCCAGAATAACAGGGAAGGTGAAGGATTCGGGCATCGTAGCCGGAATCTTATCGGCTATGATGGTGATGACGAGGTCAGCCTCATCACCCGGTTCTATCACCTCAGGCTCTGTCGTAAGACGGGCATAAGGAGGAAGAAGGAGGCTGGATATACGGAGCGGCTTGTCGCCGCTGTTTCCGCAGAGGATACGTGCCTCAGGCTCTGTGCCCGGCTTTACCTCTGTGATACTTGCCTTCGCCTGTTTCAGTCTGAGTACGCCCATCTTGTGCGGATAGCGTGCCCACTGGTCAGCACCCGGCAGCACCTTTCCCGTTAAGGCGAGCTTAACGGCAGGCTGTCCCTCTACCTCTTTCAGATAGAGATAAGCACCCGTATTGATGGTGCCCGGATAGCGGTTAGGCGTGAAGGTGAGCTGCACCTGACAGGTATCGCCAGGCTTCATCACATCGCCCCTGACATAAGAACTGGTACATCCACAGGTGGTTCTCACCTGTGTGATGTGCAGTATCTTCTTGCTCACATTCTTACCTACGAAGGTGAAGGTGCGAGGCGCATCGTCCTCGGTCATCGTACCTGCATCGATAAGCGGATGCTCAAACTTCAGCAGTTCCTCCTGCGCATTCACTGTAACAGGCAAAGCCAGGAAGAAAAGCGATAGAAAAGCAAATATCTTCATATTACATCCAATTACATCCAACCATTATTACCGGCACTTTTTCTAACGGTCACAACTACAGTCTGGATGGTACCATTGGCAGCTGTTACGGTGAGCGATGTGCTTCCGGCAGCGAGTCCCTTCACGATGAGCGTCTTGCCATCTACCGAAGCAGAAGCTACGCTGCCATTCGCTACAGAGCAAGTGAATTCCTCTGTCCGACCTGCGAAATATGCAGCGAGGTTGAGAGAAACAGTCTTCTCGATGCCCACATACACGTTAGGCAACTTCATATCAGAACTGAGTTTCTTGTTCTTGATGTTATTCAAGAGCTGAGCTGCATCAATCAGACCAGCACCCATCTTGCCGATGTACTTAGAGAGCTGTACAATCTCTGGCGAAGCACCTACGGTAGTATGGTTCATGTAGTAGGTCTTGGTTGCACCATTCTGATAATGACTATCCAATTCCTTTACAGACTTCTTCATCAGGGCTACGAAATCGGCAGCACGATAATGACGGTTCGTCTTGGCAGCATAAGCGAGACCCAAGGCAGCCACACCCGAAACGTGAGGACAAGCCATAGAGGTTCCCTCCATGTAGCCGTAAGCAGGCTTACCGTTCTGGATCATCGTAGAGAGCACAGCACCTTTCTGCTCGGTTGTCGTCTCTGCCCAGTATTCATCTTCCTGCTCGCCAATCTTGCTGTAATATTCCAAGTCGCCACCAGGAGCGCTCAGGGTTACGAGCGAACCGTAATCAGTGTAGCAGGCTGGAGTAAAGTCGGCAGCTAATGAAGATACGCTGACGCACTTAGAGTAAGCACCTGGGAAAGCAGGATTGCCAGCATACTCGTTACCGGCTGCGAAGACTGGAATACCACCGTCGATGACACCATTAGGCGAACCGGCATTGTTGATGAAGTAATCCAGAGCTTCCTTCTCCAGCGGATAGGTCTCAGCCCATTCCTTCTCGGTAGCAGGACCCGGAGTATAACCGTTGATGATGCTAGACTCTGAAGAGTTGTAACCCCAACTGCACTGCAGGATGACAGCACCATTATCGGCAGCATACTTGATGGCTCTCGCCTCGCCTGCCAAGGTTACACTGTTCTGACCGGAGAATACCTGGCAAGACATAATCTTGACACCAGAGTTAAGAGTTCCGTCACCACCAGCTATACCACAAACACCTCTACCATTATTATTTACGGCTGCAATGGTACCAGCTACGTGAGTACCATGACCGGTGTCATTGGCATCAGTCCAGGTAATATCGCCGCTCTCGGTTACGAAATTATAACCGTGAAGGTCGCCCTCATAACCGTTTCCGTCACCGTCAGTCTGGGCACCCTGAACACTTTCGCCCGGGTTGCACCACATGTTGGCTGCCAGATCAGGGTGAGTATACATCACACCCTCATCGAGAATAGCCACGATGATAGAAGGATCACCTGTGCAGGTCTTCCATGCCTTAAGTGCATTCACGTCACATCCTGCCTTAGCGCCTACGTGATTATTGTTGAGGTTCTCAAAGTTATAGTGGCCCTCGCCCAGGTTACGGTAGTGCCACTGGCTGGCAAAGCCTGGGTCATTAGGCTCACCATTGGCTGCTGAGCGGGTAGACTTCTGCTGAAGTGCCTTATCGCTGAGATAGATGCGCTTGCTGTCTGTCTTGTAAGCACGCTTGATGCGGCCGTTGGTCTGAACCTTTGAGATTTCGCCCAACTGCTTCAGGCGCTCGGCAGCCGCCTTCAGGTCGGTTCCCTTATTAAACTTCACCGTATACCAGAGGTGGAGTCCCGCCTCGCGGGTTCTTGCCTCAGTATTTGCATCTACCGGGAACACACGCTCGAAGCTGTAGCTTCCCAGGATGTCGAGCACCTCGTCGGTAGAAGGAATACCCGAACGGGTAGCCTTTCCGGCGCGGGTCTTGCTCAGTTGTGCCTGGTCGAGGATATCGCTCATTTCCGGACTGAACTTAATCAGCAACTCACCCGCCTCAGCATCTGCAGGGATGGTGATTTCTGAATTGCCGTCAGAAGAGCCGATGGTTGACAGGCTGTCAGAACAGCCCGTCAATGCCAATGCGACCATTGCTATATAGAAAAACTTTTTCTTCATTGTTTGCTTCTATATTGTTTTTATGTTTATCTTACTTTTTCTTAGTTCTCCTGTACCTAGCCATCAGCGCAGCTTCATTAATATCGCCTGCTGCCACGTATGTGCGGTAGTAGAGCGGATAAGCTACACCCGGAACCTCCCACTTGCTGCCTGGGTCGCTGGTTCCGTAGAAGTAATCGAAACTGAAGCTATCCTCTGTCATATTAGAGAAACCAACGGCAGCGCCATCGCTGTTCTTACCCTTAGGCTGCTGGTTGAAGATCATGATAGAAGGAGTCCATTCTACCAGATGTGGATGATAAAGAATCCACTTTGGCACCGCACCTGTCAGGAAGTTAAGGTTGAGCGACAACTGACGGCAGTTAGGCAATACACGTGGCACCTGAAGAGGATAAACATCCTCATAAACTACAGAACCATCCTTGTGTTTGCAGGTTACAGGATTTTCCCAGCCTGAGAGCAACCACCTGCAGGTATCGCCTACCAGCTTGTCGAGATAATCTTTCTTGTTGGTAGAGAAGTCAGACTTGCTGTATCGGGTAGGCTTTCCGGCAGCCTCCAGTTCCTCTGTCATCTCTTCATCGGTAGGAAGTTCACCCTCCAGGAAGCAGTAAGACAACTCCAGTGTATTCAACTTATCCCATGTCAGGAGCTTGAGAAGCGCCTGACGGTCTGCGGATCCGGCATTTACCTTACCATACAGTCCGATAGGATAGTTATTATAAACATAGACGCCTGATGCATTCTTTTCGCCCAGCGAAGCGATGTTGGTGACAACATCCGTACGGCGCTGTGCATAGAGAATGAGGTTACGCAACTTAGGGAAGTTCTTCTCGTTGACGATATTGGTGATATCCGACAACTTGTTGAAGTTGTTACTTACCAGATTGAGCGTTTCAAGACTCTTGCCCAGATTAACAAAGCTAGCAGGCAGATGAGTCAGACCATAAGCCTGAACGGTAAGATTCTTCAAATACTTCAGTGAGCAGATTTCATCACCGAGCTCGACCTCGCGAATCTGGTTGTTCTCGTTGGCAGCAACAGAGAATGACTCCAGGAACTTGAGGTTGCCCACTTCCTTAGGAAGAGTTTCACCACTCTTGAGGTTGAACATGCTGAACTTGACAGAACGTACACGTCCTAAAGCCTCAGGATGAGTTTTCACGAAAGCATCAGTAGCTTCCCAGAGCGTTACGCCGCTCCAGTTGCGCATGTTATCGCTGGAATCGAAGGTAGCAATGCTACCCAGTTTCTGGTTGATCATGATGACAGAGAGAGAATCACCGGCACGGTTGTCCTCAATCTTTGGTGCTGCCTTCTGACGAACGGTCAGAATGACATCATCTGTAGGTTTGCCATCTGCATCTACCAGCTGGTCTTCAGCCTTGACTGGCACGAGATGAACCTTAGCCACACGAACAGCAGGAACCACGTTCATCGCCCAGCGGAACTTGAACTTCACGGTGCGAGGACGGTACTTTCTGTCCAGCACGATACCCAGGTTAGTACCTTTCAGCTTATCTTCATCCTTGCTGTTCAGGAGCCAGCCCTCACGCTCGCTCTCGTTCTCTGCCTTCTCAGCATCGGTCAGATCACCCTCGAAAGAATACTCAATCTTACCAATCTTGCATTCTACGTTGGCAGAAATCAGACTCTCGAAAGCACGTTTATCGTAAGAATCGGAGTTTTCGATTTCTACAACAGGATCCTTCAGGAAGATCTGCTTGCCATAACCGAACTGGGTGACGGTAAGCTTGCGGCTCTGTCCGTTGGCACCCTGGAAGCTGAGTTCTGTGCTGCGGAGCGTGTTGGAAAGAGTAGAATCCACCTTGATGGTACCCTCAACAGAACCCACGCCGTTGGCAGGCGAAAGCATCAGCCAAGGCTCAGAGGTATTTGCCACCCAGTCCTGTGAGGCAGCGATGGCAATCTGCTCTGTTCCACCCTGAGGACCTATGGCTATCTCCTCTTTATCGAGCGCCAGTCCTCCTGGGATATCGACATCATCCTTATCGCTGCAGGCTGTGAAAAGCCCGGCAGCGAGAACGATACCTAATGTCAGTTTATTCATATATTTCATATTACTACTTTCTTATAGGGTTTAATTTTCGAGATCCAAAGCATCGCAACCGCGGATGTCCTGATTCTTGTCGTAGAACAGCATATACTTACCTGCCTTGATGTATGGGCAGACGCTGGTTACATCGATAGAGATGTTAGGGTTGTCTGCGATGTTCAGGATATAAAGGTGAGAGGTCAGTGTCTCTTCTACCTTACGGATATCGTTGGAACCAATCTGGAACTGGATCAGGCTCGGACAGGTTGTGATTCCTGTAGGCCATGTACGCAGGCAACGCTGGTCGTTATTCTCATCACGCTGGTGGTTGATGGCAAAGGCACGGAGCACGGCACTGTTCAATGGCTGGGTTGGCACCTCGGTGAAGCAGTTGTAGCTCAAGTCCATATTGGTAATGTATGGCAATGTAGTTGAGCGGAAGTCATCAGAGAGGGATGTCAACCTGTTGAATCGGAGGTCGATAACCTGCAGCAGATAAGCCTTCTTGCCCTTGATGGAACCCTTAGGGATGGTACGCATCTGGTTGCCGCTCAAATCGATGGTTGTGATTGGCGAACCGGCAGTAAACAGCTCTGAAGGGAACTTCTCTATCTTATTGTTTGACAGACTGACTGAAGCTGCATTGATACCCTTGTAGGGACCATGACTATTATCTACACCTGTAATCTCGTTGTAAGAGAAGTCTACAGAACCCATCTCGCGAACAGAACTTGCATCGAAGATATTCGGAATCTTCTTCAGTTTGTTATGAGCGAAGGTCAGACTCTCTACATCATCTGTAAAGGCACAGAGATTAGCAGGAATCTCTTCAATCTGGTTGTTGTTCAGATAGAGAGAAGAGAGTGCTACCTCAGAACCGAACGGATGTACCTTCTTGATGTTGTTGTAAGCCAGGTCGAGCAGACCGAGGTTTACCATCTTGCTCAAGGCAGATGACTCAGGGAACTCCTCCAGGTTGTTGTAGCTCATATAGAGAATCTGGAGTGTCTTACCGGTCTTCTCGTTAGCCAGACGGGTCCAATCTTTTCTCAACTGGTTGGCTGAGATGCCCTTGCATCGTGCCAGGTTCATCGCCTGCAATTTAGGGAGATTATAGTAGAAGTCTGGAATGCGACTGATCTTCGGACAGTTGTAAAGTTCGATATCGGTCAGGTTTTCCATCTTGTCCCAATCCTCATCCTTAAACTCCTGCGCAAACTTACCATAAACAGGATCGTCAGCATTGTAGAACTTCGCACAAACCTCATCGGATGTGATAGAAGAGTTACCGATATAGAACTGCTGCAATTTGGTCAGACGGTAGATGGCCTTTGAAATACCGGTGATGCGGTTGGTCAATGTACCGATCTGCGCATCCTTCAGGTTGATGCGGCTGTCCTTCTTGATTCTGTTCTTCGGTGCCACCTTAGGATCAGAGTTGTAACTTTTTACAATCATCTCCGACATGTTGGCACGTGGGTCATACTTCAGGAACTTATTCTCATAGTCGTGACGCATGCTGCTCTTCTTTGCTGCAGTCAGACTGTTTGCATCATAATCATTGAAGATGTTGGCACCAATCTTCTCATCGTGAGAACCGAGGTTGAGCACCTGGAGTTCTGTCAGCTGTCCGATGGCATCAGGTACGATTCCCTTTGCACCGAAACCGGCGATGATAAGACCGATGACACGGCCGTTGCTGTTGAGCGTTACGCCCGGCTGGTCGCCCCACATATCGAGTTCCTTGTTGAAGTTCCAGTTAGCTCCCTTGAAGGTAGCATCGCCATAGAAGCTCCACTTCTTACCCTGGAGAGATTCCCAGATAGCCTTCAAAGCCTCATAGTCCTTGATATACTCCTTTGTCTTGGAAAGGAGGATAGGCACCTGGGCACTATCATTGAGCTGATTATCCTCTATAATGAAAGCCTCGCCCTTTACAGGCTGAGTCTCATACTTGGTCTTCACCGCACCAGTCTTGCCGTAGGTGGTATATGAGGTAACCTGATAAGTACCGGCAGGCAGCCATACGGTAGAATCGCAGTAAGCTGTACCTGTGTCCATATACTTATCGTTCTCATTGTCAGGATTCTGATGCTCTTCGCTAGACTCCTTATATTTCACCTTCAGTTCAGGGAAGGTATAGGTTTCACGGGTAAAGAGGTTGGTTACGCTGACATCAACGAGACGGATGTTAGAGAAGAGATACTCAGTACCACCGGCACGGGTCTTCTCCCACTCCTTCACGAGATTGAACTTCACCTTACCACGCTCCACAGTCTCCACCATGAGGTTCTGTACTTCCAGGCCGCCACCTACTACAGTGAATGTTTCGCCGGCAGAAGAAGCCAGCAACTCCTCGTCTACCGCATCATAGAGATAGAAACCGATGACGGTGTAAGTACCCGAAGCGAGTTGCAGTTTTTCACTTCTCAGACCATACTCTGCATTCTCTGAATTATAAGAATTGAGCACCAGTGTCTGAGAGACAGTTGTACCGTTGTGCTCCATGACCACCTTGATTTTCTTGGCATCATCCAGTTTTTCAAGTTTGTCAAGGGCAGTAGCACGGGTAGCTCTTGAAGAAACCTTCTTGCTGAGCTTGAACTGCACATATCCGTATGTGCCGTCCCAGCCTCCGGTTTCATCATCCGAGCAACTTGTTGCTGCAAAGGTCAGGAGAGAGACCAAGAGCAACAAGAGTGCCTTACTATATTTTCTGAATGTCTTCATTACTTTCTCTTGCTTCTAAATCCCATATTATTGATAATGACTACTCGCTGGCATACTCTCTGCATGTCGTTGAAACCTGCAAAGATTGGATAAGTGAGCTTATCGACATTCAAGCCAACATAGATACCCTTTTCGTCCTGTTCTACATCGTAGTTTTTAACAGGGTTTCCTTTACCGTCGTAAATGACTACTTTTGCTCCAGCTGTAGGATCCCATCCGTCAATCTGAGGATAAATGGCTACATAACCACCATAAACTGTTGATTCAAATACTTCTTTACCAGTATAACTGAAGAAGTTCACAGCATAATCCTTAAACTCCTCATTGGTTGTCAAGGCACAATCTACATTCATACCCATGCTGGTAACAATAGGAGCAGTAACCTCAGAATCGCCCTTCTTTTCTTCCTTCTGTTTAACTTCCATCAGGAAGCAGTTGTTGTAATCAATTTTCACGTCTGTGTAATTGTTCTCCAGCATATCATCAGGTCCGTTCCCGTTCTCAAGCTCTTTGTATTTTGCCTGTGGCAAAGCATAAACCACGAATGTACGGCTTCCGCTGTTCAAAGGCTCAATTGTGAGTTTTACATTACCCTTCTCACCCTGCAACTTCACAGCGCCAGTTTGATCCTCGCGCAAACCATTCTTAGTCTTCTCGAAGACTACAAGCTGATAAGCATCATCCAAGGTCTTGAGGGTGAAAGGAACGAAGTTGTGGAATGTGAAATCGTTGGTCTCACCGCCATTCAGGCTAGAACCATTCTGAGTGAACACCTTACCGTCGAGTGATACATTCCAGACATTCCATTCCGAAGCATATTTTTTATTAGGATAAGTAATTTCCATCATATCTTCAGGCATACCCTCAAAGATAACAGGTACGGTTTTAGCAGCCTTGCCATCCTCAGAAGTGAAGGTGATGGTATAGTTGCCGTCCTTAGCGATGGCATACTTAGCGCTTACGCCCTGATCCTCCTTGAAGGCAACACCACCTACAGCATCCTTGTTAGGTGTACCTACCAGGAAACCACCTTCCAAGTCTACCCAAGCTGGAGTATTAGTAACCGCAAAACGGTAGTTTGACTTTACGGTAAACTTGTTGTATATAGGCTGTGCTGCGAGGTCCTTGTAACCTACAGTGATACCTGTCTCGGTGATATCATTGCCAGCCGCATCGAATACCTGCAACTTATAGCCAGCAGCCGAACGCGTAACCTCAGCGATGGCAACCTTCTGACCACCCATGCTCAAGAAGAGCTGAGCCACGCTCAATTCCTTGCTGGCATCATCAGCAGTAATCTTAACCTTGATGGTCTGCTTGCCTGCAGTACCATTGAGTACGAAGGCGTCTGCTTTCTCGCCCTGCACCAGTTTACACCAGATTTTGTCTGAAGAAAGGCTCCAGCTCTCGTTAGCTTCGAAAGTAAACTCTTTCACTTCGCCAGCTTCACCGGCGATAGTCTGTACCTGTGGGAATACAGGAGTTACGGCATCGTCATCGCTGGAACAAGCTGTGAACAGAGTCACTGATACCAGTGCCATCAATACGAGCCAATATTTTGAAATCAATGTTTTCATTTTCTTTTTATTCTACGATTAATATCCTTGTTCTTTCAATTTCTCTGCCTCTGCATCGCTGATCCATTCATACATGGTGATGAAGGTTCCTACGTTGCCGTAGGTTGAACCATCCTTGTTGTCAACACTCATGTTGACATACTGCAATACATAGTTCTGGCAGGTGTTATAATAAGAGGTATAGAGAGAAGGCTGGCTGATGCGCAACTTGCCGTCTCCATAGATGGTACCGAACGCCTCGCCGGTCTCACCGGCTATCTGGTCGTCCATCTCTACCTTTGGCTCAAGCATGTTCTTGGTATTGAACTTCAACTTCAGGTTGTAGCCCTTATAGTAAACATCCTTCAGCAGAACGGTATTTTCCTCGCCTTCCACTACCTCAGTCTTGATCAGACGGTTGTTTACGTTGTTCAGATACTGGCTGTAGAAGGTAGATGTTACCATGCACCAGCCAGAGAAGTTGTGGATATCGAAAGGACAAGACTTCTGCATTACCACGTGGGCATAGTCCTTATAGAGATCTGTCCAGTTATACTTCTCCGGAATCACCAGTTTCAGGGTGAAGCCGAGCGAATCGGTCTTGCCGATGTTATCATAGATACCCTGAACCTTCACATTTCCTACCATCTCGCCCGCCTTGATTGTAACGGTGTTGTTGAGGATGCGGTAATGCTTACCCTCGATGGCATTGCTCTGCTTGTCTACTACCTCCACGCCGAAGGTGCGGTCGTAGTCAGCTTTTTCGGTTGCAGATACAGGCACATTGAATACCTCATTGCTTTCCTGTACTGCATACTGATAGAGCGTATCAGAGAACATGATATGACTTGGACCAGCATAAGTGGTATAATCCTGTGAACAACTCACAAGAGCGATGAGTGCAGCTACGGCTGCCAAACATCCCATCATTATTTTCTTCATGATTGTCTCCTTATTTTATTTGTTACTTTCATTAGGCTGAATCTCAGAACCTGGTGCCTCAAGCTCATGCTGAGGAATTGGCCAGACAAAGAGAGGGTCATCCTTTTCAACCTTCAGACTGCTCTGCACGAAGTTGGCAGCAGGCTGGTCGGCAGCCTTACGCTCAAATCCCTTGTGCCAGCGCTTGAGGTCGTTCAGACGGAAGCCTTCCATATAGAGTTCCTTCACGCGCTCTGCCTCGATTATCTTCATGGCGTTGCTCTCGCTCATCGAGGTGTTACCACCATAAGATGAGTAACGGGCTGTACGCAAGGTAGAGATGTCCTTACCGGCCTTACCATAGTCCCCCTTCATGGCGTAAGCCTCAGCACGTATCAGATACTGCTCTGACAGACGGAATACCATTGGCTGGTGAACATGCAGGATATTGTTGTTCAGGAATTCTGCATCGCCGAAATACTTGCTCAGCAAAGGCCACTGCAAACCGTGCTCATAACCTGTTACACGGGTTGTGAAGATGGCTGCAGCACGGAGGTCATTGGCGTCGAATGAGTTGATGACCCATGTCTCAGGCACATAGTCCGGACGATAAGTTACGTAGTTGTAGTTATCGAAGATGGTACCCAGTGCACCGCCATAGCTGTTCACGGTAAAGCCTACCTTCCAGATAGCCTCACGCGAATCACCATAGGTCCAGATATACTTGTAATCGTTCACCTGGCTTGAATAGGTGTTGGAAGAAGCCTTCTCCAATGTATAATACTTACTGCCGATTACCTTAGATGCATACTTGATGGCATCATCATACTTGTGCATATATAAGGATACGCGCGCACGCAAGGCATGACAGGTATACTCGTTGAAGTAAATCTCGTTGTAGAGACTTCCTGTGAAGTCTTCGTCTACCTTCAGATATTCAGTAGCCTTGTCAAGGTCTCTCAATACGAAATCGTATGATTCCTTCAGACTGGCTCTCTTCTGTGGCTCATTGCCGTAATAGTGCTCTGTGAGTACAACGCCGAGTTCCTTCGCAGCCTGCTCATCGCTATCGTAAGCCTTGCAGAAACACTTGATCAGTTCTGAATAAGCCAGGGCACGGGCAAAATAAGCCTCGCCCTCACACTGCTCCAGCTTGTCGAGCTCCTTATCACTGTTGGTGTTTGCCTTCACCTTATCTACGTTGTCGAGCAGGAAGTTGGCATTGTTGATAACACCATAAAGGTCGGCATATACCGCCTCGATGTCGGTGTTGGTAGCCTTGATATCTTTCCAACGGTAGATATCGCCATAGGCATTAGAGTAGCCCTTCACGCAGTACACGAAGTCTGCCTGCAGATCTGGCAGGATTGTCAGATTGCCCGAATAGAGGGCGCTGCTCTTGAAACTGTCGTAGATACCGTACACCAGCTTGTCCATGTCGCCCACCGTGTTGATAGCCTGGTCCATGCGGATAGAATCCTCAGGATACTTATCAAGACAGGAAGACATCGAGAGGGCTAGGATTCCCGACAGGATGTATGTCTTTATATTTTTGATATTCATTTTTTTCTCCTTTCTTGGTTAGAATTGCAATTCAACACCCAGAGTAAACTGGCGTGATGCCGGATACTGTGCCTGGTAAATATTGGATGAAACCTCAGGATCCAGACCGTTGAAACCGGTTACGGTGAAGAGGTTCTGTGCCTGACCGTAGATTCTGACCATAGAGAAGAAGTTGGTCTTGCGCAACAGACTCTGTGGCAATGAATAGGACAGACTGAGATTCTTCAGACGGAGGAATGATGCATTCTCCAAGAAGCGGTCGTCGAGCTGGGTTACCTCGCCCCAACGTGGGATGTCGGTAATATCGCCAGGCTGCTTCCAGCGGTCGTACAACAGACGGTTTGACTGGTTGTAAGCAGTACCGAAGGTTACACCGCTCTCCTCGAAGTAACGGTCGTTGTTGATCACGTAGCGTGTACCAATCCAGCTGAACTGGGCAGAAAGCTGCAAGCCCTTCCAACGGAAGCTTGTACCGAAACCGCCCATCCAAGGTGCATCATAGGTCTTGCCTGTCATCACCTTGTCGCTCTCGCGGAACTCATTGGTCACGTTGCCGTTCTTATCATACCAGAGCTGCTCACCATTCGCAGGGTTCACACCGGCATAACGGTTCAGGAAGAACTCGCTTACTGAGTGACCTACCACATATTTCAAACCGGTGGTTGAGTTTACATACTCGGTTACACCGTTATAGAGTTCCTTCAATCGGTTCTGGTTGTAAGATACGTTGGCACTTACATTCCAGGTGAAGTCGCGTGTGCGGATTACATCACCGTCAGCACTCAACTCGATACCCTTGTTAGCCATTACACCTACGTTCTTCCAGCGATAGCCCTCGCCGGTAACGGTATAAGACTCAGGAACGCGCATCAGCATATTAGAGGTACGCTTGTAGTAAGCCTCGAAGCTGAAGTTGATTCTATCGAGGAAGCCCAAACGGAGGGCGAAGTTGTTTGCCCATGTTGACTCCCAACCCAATTCCTCGTTACCACTCTGTGATGGAGAGAAACCGGCAGTATTATCGTAGTTGGCACCACCCGATACCAGAGCCAGGTGATAATAGTTAGGAATCTCAGAGTTACCCGATGTACCGGTACTTACGGCAATCTGGGCTGTGCTGAGCCACTTCATATCCTTCAGCCAGTCGGTTGACTTCACGTTGTACATGAAACCGAGCGACCAGAATGTACCCCAGCGATGATCCTTACCGAAACGTGAAGAAGCATCAGTACGCAGAGAGAAATCGGCATAGTAGAGCTCCTTATAGTTATACTCGCCACGCATGAAGAATGACAGGTAAGAGTAGTCAGAAGATGAATCTGCCCAGCGGCTGGCACGTGTACCTGATGATACGTTGGTCAGGAGATCGCTGGTCTGACCCTTGGAATATACCTGGAAACCCTCTGAGTGGAAATTGACAGCCTCCTGACCCAGCATCACGTTGAACGAATGGATATCGTTCAGGGTGAAACGGTAGTTAGCCGTAGTGGTCTCTGTCAGGTTGATGGCATCGCTGCTCTGGCGTGCCGCAGTACCCTGTCCGTTGTTAGAAGAGAGACTTGGGAACGACTGGAGGAACGCTGTAGAATGGGTGAAATCGGCACCGAACTGAGTACGGATAGTCAGATTCTCTATCGGATAGATTTCAGCATACATGGTAGAGAGCACCTTATATTTCTTGTTCTTGATAGGATTCAAGCCCATGTAAACGATAGGGTTCTCGCTGGTTCCAGCCCAGTTGCCTGCAGCAAGTGAAGCCAGACTGCCATCCTTTGCGTATGGATTCCAGTAAGGCAGCATGAATCGGCATGCTGAGATAGGAGTAACGGTATTATAGCTGCCGTCGTCAGCCTGCTGAGCCTCCTCATAGGCAGCCATGGTGTTGGTACCTACCTTCAACCACTTGGCAGCCTTTACATCAGCATTGGTGCGGATGTTGTAACGGCGGAAGGTTGAATTCTGTGCGATACCGTCCTGATCGTAGAAACCACCAGAAACATAGTAGTTCAAGCGGTCGGTAGCACGGTTGATAGAGAGTTCGTAGCTCTGCAGCGGAGCGCGGTCGTTGAACACCTCGTCCAACCAGTTTACGTTTACTCTTGAAAGGAGATTGTAATCCTTACCTGTATCCAGACCTACTTCTTTCTCAAACTGTATACGCTCGTCGGTATTCATCATTTTCCAGTTGGTCTGTGCCAACTCAGAGAAACCATACTGTGCACGGAGCGTAATCTTCGCCTTGTCCATTGACAAGCCTCGCTTGGAAGTGATGACAACCACACCATTGGCAGCACGTGCACCATAGATTGAGGTAGAAGAGGCATCTTTCAATACAGAGATACTTTCGATGTCGTTAGGACTCAAGGTATTGAAATCAGAACTTGAGATTGGCACGCCGTCGAGGATAAAGAGTGGCGACTTGCCGGAGTTGATAGAGTTGGTACCACGAATCTGGAAGGTAGCCGCCTTGCTAGGTTCACCCGAAGAAGAGATGACCTGCAAACCAGTACTCTGTCCCTGCAAAGCTTGGTCGAAGCTTGCCGCCGGCACATTTTCTATCTTTTCAGACTTTACGGCAGACACGGAACCCGCAATGGTTCCCTTCTTTCTCACGCCATACGCCACCACAACCACTTCATCCATCATCTTGGAATCCGAAGCAAGGGTGATGTTGAGCGTATTTGTCTGCGCTTTCACAACGTGCTTCTGCGTAACGCAACCCACATAAGAGTAGGCAAGCGTAGCCTTCGAAGCACCCTTAATTTCGATGGTATAGTTACCGTCAATATCGGTCACTACGCCATTTGATGTTCCCTCTTGCATAATGGTCACACCAATCATCGGTTCGTTGTCTTCAGCAGACACGACTGTACCCTTGACGCTGAAGCTCTGCGCCAAGACCGATTGGATAGACAACAATACAAGTGAGACAAGTAAAAGAGTTAATCTTCTCATCCTTGTTTGTTTCAAGTTTACTAATTAATAATTATTATTTTTTTCTCATTTTTTTCTCGTTTGGTAAAAGCCGAAAGCACTCAGGGCGGCACTTCGCCCCTCCATTTATACATTCTTTCACTAATATGCACGCATGGAAATACCTATTTAACTTAAATCGGTGCAAAATTACGAATATTTTCTTATTTGCCCAAGATAATCGCTTAAAATTTAAATGTTTGATATGAAATATCTATGTTTTTTAGCATATATGTTCATAAATTTAGTTAATTGTCGATTTTTTGTCACATCCGATTACAGTTTGCAAAACCAAGTTCAATACACACTTTTTTTTGTTTCTATGCAGCCGTTTTCATAAAGCTGAAATTACGTCCCGACGTAGCTTGTACTACGTCCGGACGTATCTTTTGCTGCGTCGGGACGTAGCAAATGCTACATCGGGACGCATTTTTTACTGCATCGGAACGTATTTTATCAGCTGACGCAAGTGGCTCAGTCAGCTGACGCAGATATCTCGACAAGCCGAAGGATACATTTACCTCTTCACCTTCATATATTCCGTAGGAGTCATGCCATACTCCTTGGAGAAGCATTTGGAGAAATAGCTGCTGTTAGAGAAACCAACGGTATACATCACCTCGGAAACACTGAACTTACCCTGGCTCAGGAGCTCGGCAGCACGGCTCATACGCATTTCACGGATATACTCTACAGGCGTACGGCCCGTTATCGCCTTCGTCTTGCGATACAGCTGCTTGCCACCTATGCCTATCACATCCTGCAACATCGAAACATTGAAGTCGGAATCGATCATGTGCTTCTCTATCGCCTCATTAATCTCTTCGAGCAGACGCTTGTCTGACGCATCCAACTCGCTGACATTTACTTCCTTCTTTTCCTCTTCAGAAGACTCAGAGCGTGCAGAAACCGGTTCTGAGGATGATGACTCAGGCTCAGATTCAGGCGAAGCGGATAATCCAGTGGCAACAGTTGATGGCTCCTCTGGCATCTTCACATTCAGGTAGCGGACCATCAGAGCTGTCACCTCATCAAATGAATGATGAGCTACGGCAGCCTTCAAATCTTCCGTCAGACGGTTGAAGAAGTCCATACGCATCTGTACCTGCTCCAACACCTCAGCCTTCTGCTTCTGGGCATCAGCCAGTTCCTTGCGCAGAAAATACCAGCTTACCAGCCATGCCACAAACACGATGAGTGCCGTGATATAGAAGAGTTTGCACCAGAAGGAGAGATACCAAGGCGGCAGGACGGAGATGTCGAGCGAATAAACCTCGGCAGCTATCTTGCCTTCACCATCCACGGCATGAACCGTAAGATGATAATCGCCATAAGACAAACCATTGTAGGTGATATCGATATTGCCTGAGTTCAGATAATGCCAGTCGTGGTCGCTGCCTTCGAGTTTGTAAGCATAAACGGCTGAAGGATGATCAGCAAAAGGAAGGTCGGTGAGCTGCAGGGTGAAGTTGTTCTCATCACTCTTCAGTTTCAGGATTTCTCCACGCTCCTCACAAGCCTGTCCGTTTATGATGATTCCAGCCAGCATCAAGCGGGCAAACTGCTTAGGCTTCTGTGCTACATCGGAACTGATTGCCACATAGCCGTCATTGCCGCCCATCATTACCTCATGAGTCTGTCTGCTGTAACAGATGTTGAGCGGCACAACAGAAGGAATCATGAAGCGCTGGCTCTCGCCCTGTGGATTGATTACGCAGCATTCATTGCCCGATACCACCCATATCTTGCCTTCCACATCGCACATGGTACTTACCTTGCCACCAATCTGCCATGTCTTGGAAGAAAAGCTGTTACCCAGCACAGAACCGGCTGCATAATAACAGGTTACCGAACTGTTATCACCCATCCAGATATTGCCCTTGCTGTCTGCCATCAGATAGTTGACAACATCTGAGTTAGCTACCTGCACCACCTTCATATCGTTCGGATTGATGCAGTCGAGACGGGTATAGGTAGAAACCCAAATCCTACCCTTTCCATCCATCACCATCTGACCTACATGCAGACCAGAGAGCGCATTTTTTCCCTTGTCCGAGTAATGCCAGTCGGCTATGGTCTTGCCGCTCAGAAGAGCCGCCTTATCCATCACGAAGACACCGCCCTGATAAGAACCCATCCATATCCTGCCCTTCTTGTCCTGGAGAATATCGTAAGCCCAGGCAGTAGAATACTTGCCACTCTTATCGTAGACGATGAAATTGCGCATCTGACGGGAACTGCGGTCATAGAAGTTGATGCCATGGTCGGTACAGATCCATACATCGCCGTCATGGTCTTCATAAATCTTGCGTACACGGTTATGACTCAGCGGGAAGGCAGAGCTGTTCTGCTTGTACCATGCCACATTCTGATAGCCTTCAGCATTCCGGGTGAAATGAATCAGACCGTTGGTACCGCCCATCCACCATTCGCCGTTACGAGTCTGGAGCATGGCATGGAGACAGTTGCCCTCACCCGACATCGTAATCTTATCGAGCGATACATAGCGGTAATAGGTATGGGTAGTGAGACGGGAGAGTCCATTGTCAGTACCCACCCATACATTCTGCCATTTATCTACAAAGCAAGCCCAGACGATGTTGTTAGGAATAGAAGCATCATCGCGGGAATCGTGGATATAATGGGTGATGGCATTGGAGAGTGCCATCTGATAGAGTCCGTTATCTGTTCCGATATAGAGATTGCCGGCAGCATCTGTAGAAAGACATTTGATGGAATTGCCGTTCAGAGCTGGAATCTGTGAGAAGTTCCTGAGCTGCAGGTCGGCACAATAGAGAGCGCCCTCGGTACCAATCCAGTAGCATCGGCGCTTGGCATCATAAGCGAGCGCATTAACCAGCGGCTGTTCTCCGGCACGGAGCGGAATCAGTCTGCTGCCGAGACGCAGACCAGCAAGCGAACCTACGAGCAAGCCTCGCGGAGTAGAGAGCAAGGCATAGACATCGCCACCGAAGTCAGTCTTACCACCCTTGACATCGAGCACACGGAGTTCCTTCAGCTGCTTGCGCTTCGCCTCATCGGCAAAAGCCTTCATGGCTGGTGTTTCGGCATATTGATAAGATTGCGTATCGAATTTCAGAATGCCGTTTCCGGTAGCCAGATAGAGCATTCTGCCCTCGAAACCGAGCGCATTGACACGCGTATTGCTGAATGTATGTTCCTGAAAATGGCGGTAGCCATGATAACCATCATAGCTATAAAGACCATTGTCGGTTCCGAGCCATATCATTCCATCACTGTCCTGGGTAATGGCACAAACGGACTGAGCACCTTCAAGGGAGGTGTTAACGAAACGCTGCGCATGGATGGCGAGCGAAATAAAGAGCATGGCAATTGCCATGCTGATGCGGTTTATAGGTTCTTTTGACTTTTTCATGTGTGCAAATTTACACAATATTCATGATAACGCCAAAAAATATCGGAGAAAATTCAAAAAAAAAGAATCCCCTGGGAAAAATAGCCGCTGCTATTCCCAGAGGATCCGATATAAACTATATATTTAATAACCAACCGAAATCGGTCTTTGTCATTTTATATTGCCTGGAGCGTAATCGACTTTTCGATATTTCGCTTGCTGTCTTTTACCTTCAGGATGATGTCGCCCTTCTGCTTGCTACTCTGTACGATGACTACGAGTTTGCCGGAGAAGAGTTTCATCTGTGGCTGGGTGAACGGTTCGAGCGATGTGGCATCGCCGTTGCAGGCTGCCTTGAAAGTGCCGGCACCACTCACCTCGAAGGTCAGTTCGTCATCGGCAAGCGGACATTCATTGCCGTCCTTATCCTGCAGACTCACGGTGATGAAGGCAAGATCATTGCCATCGGCATTCAGAAGCACATTGTGCTCATCGGTACAGCCTTCTACCATGCAGGCAATAGGCTCATGATCAGGTGTTTCTACACTGAACTTCATCTGTGCAGGCTCGCCGGCGGTACGCTTCACGTCCTCGCCTACCTTATCGCCATACTGGTTGTAGGTAACCACGCGAATCTCACCCGGTTCATACTTCACATTGTTCCAGCGCAGACGGTAGCGGTCGAGGCGGCTTGACTTGTCCTTGCGAACCCTGCCCTGACTCTTGCCATTCACGAAAAGCTCGCCTTCCACACCATCGGT
>ULJN01023309.1_pt1 | contig 19222 bp, 16 predicted proteins | sample 1950921 | NCBI WGS metagenome assembly ULJN01 (sample SAMEA4835476, study PRJEB28245) | human gut metagenome | biome: gut microbiome; material: fecal sample | place: Denmark | collected 2008
CATTTTCTTATGCCTTGCCCCCTAGAGAAAAATCAAACCGGTGTATCGGTGGTTGAATCCTTGAAGAGGTCATCGGCTGATGGAATCTCATCTTCATCAAACCACTTCTTCAGCTTGTCCTGAGCCTTTGCTTTTACATCTTCTGAAACCTCACCCCAAACTTTCTTGAGCACAAACAGCAATACGGCCAGGTCATCGCCCAAACCGGCAATAGGTATGGCGTCTGGAATCACATCGAGCGGACTGATGAGATAACCCAAAGCTCCTACAATCAGAGCCTTGTCCTTCAGCGAAACCTTGTCACTCTCTAACGTATAATAGAGAATGAGCGCTGTATAAACCATCTTGGCACCGGCACGTTTGGCAACATGCGAAATCTTCTCGACAAATGCACGCTGAGTGAACTTGTCCTTATAGTCCATAAAGTCTGGTAATGTCATACTACTTATAGTTTATAGTTTATTATTTATAGTTTACAGTTACGACCGCTTCTCGTAGAAGAGGACTGCCTTGATGAAGGTCTCCATCTTAGGCTCCTTATGATGGTTCACGCGATAGGCGATGATCATCTGGAGAAGTGCCTTGACAAAACACGCCAGCAGCAAACCGATGATGACGGCTATGACCGTGGCGAGCATCTTGCCGTTGTCGTAGACGGGTGACTGATCCGGGAAACAGGACAGTACCAGTACGGGGAGGACGGTGATGAAACCGCCGATGGTGAGCTGGCTGCGCTTGGAACCGCCCATGTCGAGTATCGACTGCTTATCGAAAAGATAATCATCCAGCTCCATGCGGGTAATGCCGTAGTTCTCAAACTTCGGGAAATCGGGCTCATTGCCATATTTCGCTATCTTGCCCGTTACCTTATGTTCGAAATCATCTAATATCTGCTTTTCCGGTTCTCTGAGTTTCATAATCTTGCTAGTTTTTAAAATCGTTTAAAAATGAATGCATCTTATACCTTATTATATATAAAGGCTGCGATGCTGAAAAAAAAAGAAAAGCAGTGCCCCTGTAAGCCGAGTTCTGTGTTTCTATATCAGATATGCTGTTATGCTGTGTTCATACCAGATATAAGAACGTCTGTCATTTATCTAGTCCCAAAGTCACCCTTGGGCTCAAGCACTCTACCCTCCACAGTAGCCCGAAGGCAATCGGACGAGCCGCCCTCAATCTGCGGTATACATGAGCTTACAGCTCCCAGATGGCACAGCCTGACGATCACCCGCCAGCTGGTGGTCTCTTACACCACCTTCTCACCCTTACTCTCACCAACCCAGACTGGACAAACGGGATAAGTGAAAGCGGTTATTTTCTTCTACCGACACCTACTGTCACCAATAGCTTCTAGTTTCGGAAGTGGGATGCTCTATGCTGCCCGGACTTTCCTCTCGCACCTGAAAGATGCCAGCGACAGACCGGAGCACTGCTTTCGACATGCAAAAGTACAAAAAACTTTTGATACTATCGCACGATTCCTCACTTTTTTATGCATCATTAGTTATTCGCAAGGCTATTTTTCACTCTTTTCCCCGGTTAAACCGAGTTTTCGAGCCGCTGTCTTTTAACAGATATTCAATAATCAACAAAAGATAGTTTCGTATACAAAACTAAGATTTTCATGCTTACATTCAAATATTTGTGAATTTAGGGCATTTCTTGTTTAATAGCCGTTAAAGTGTTAATTTAAAATGTTAAAACGGAATAAATTTATGCAGAGAATGAAGCGTATCTCAAAAAATGACCCTATATTTGCAACCGGAAAACAGAGCGGTGCATGACAAGCTGACTTTTGGCATGATATTAGCTGCTGCAGTTCCAAGGAAAAGAAAAGTAAACAATAAAAAATAAGAAACATGAAAAAATTAAGTAATTATGTTGTGGCTGTGCTCTGCGTTGGTTCGCTCGCATTTTCAGCCGGTGCTTTCATGAAAGTAAATGCTTCACCTGCAGTTACCGCTGCGCCAGCAGGTCAGCCTGTAGACTTAACCTATGCTGCCGAGAAGGCGCTGCCTGCCGTAGTACATATTAAATACGTACAGAACTCGAAGGTGAAGACGGTAGATGTGCAGGACGACCCATTCGGAGGATTCTTCGACCCGTTCGGCTTCTTCGGTAACCCGGGACAGGGCAACGGAGGCACACGCAAGCAGAAAGTGCAGACTCCGAAGAGAGAGGCTACAGGTTCGGGCGTCATCATCAGTCAGGACGGTTACATCGTTACCAACAACCACGTGGTAGAAGGTGCTGACGAGCTGACCGTAACACTGAACGACAACCGCGAATTCTCGGCTCGCATCATCGGAACCGACAAGACTACCGACCTCGCCCTCATCAAGGTAGACGGCAAGAACCTGCCTACCCTGCCTATCGCCGACAGCGACAAGGTGAAGGTGGGTGAATGGGTCATCGCCGTGGGCAACCCATTCGGACTGAACAATACGGTTACAGCCGGCATTATCTCTGCCAAGGCACGTTCACTCGGTGCCAACGGTGTAGAGAGTTTCATACAGACCGATGCTGCCATCAACGCAGGTAACTCGGGCGGTGCACTCGTCAACACCCAGGGCGAACTGGTAGGCATCAACGCCATGCTCTATTCACAGACCGGTTCTTACTCCGGCTACGGTTTCGCCATTCCTACCTCTATCATGAACAAGGTGGTAGACGACCTGAAGAAATACGGCAGCGTACAGCGCGTGATGCTGAGCATACAGGGAAGCGATGTGCTGAACTATATCAACGCCCAGAAGGAGAACGGCAAGGAAGTGAACCTGGGAACCAACGAGGGTGTTTACATTGCCAAGGTTGATGAAGACGGCAACGGTGCTGAGGCAGGACTGAAGGAAGGTGACGTGATTACCAAGGTTGACGGCAAGAAGGTGACCAAGATGGCTGAGCTGCAGGAAATCCTGAACGGCAAGCGCCCTGGCGACAAGATGAGCATCACCTACCTGCGCAACAAGAAGGCAAACACCAAGACCATCACGCTGAAGAATGCCCAGGGTAATACTTCGGTTATCAAGAGTGCCGACCTCGACGTGCTCGGTGGCAGCTTCCGCCCTATTACAGAGAGCCAGAAGAACCAGCTCAACATCAAGTATGGTGTAGAGGTAATGAAGGTGAACAGCGGCGCCCTGAAGGATGGCGGCATTTCACGCGGTTTCATCATCCAGCGCATCAACGACAACAACATCAATACGATTGATGACCTGCAGAAGGCTGTAAAGAGTGCTTCTACCAGCAAGGACCCAGTGCTCTACATCCAGGGTATATGGCCAACAGGCAAGAAGGCTTACTTCGCTGTTCCGCTGCAGAAAGACTAAGAGTAAGCGTTTGAAGAGAAACGTCTCATGATTGAGTAGTGAAAAGGCATTTTTACTGCCAAAAAACTCAAGAAACAGACAAAAATCAATAAAATAGTAGGTATTTCTGAAAAATATCTACTATTTTTTTTGGTATTTAAACAAAAAAGTGTATTTTTGCAACTACTTAAAATTTGATGCCAGCATGAGACAATTAAAAATTACTCAGTCAATTACGAATCGCGCAAGCGCATCGTTGGAAAAATATCTTCAAGATATTGCTCATGAGGAGCTGCTCTCTACAGATGAAGAGGTGGAGCTCGCTCAGCGTATAAGAAAAGGTGACCGTAGGGCATTGGAGAGATTAACAAAAGCCAATCTCCGTTTCGTGGTGTCTGTTGCAAAACAGTACCAGAACCAAGGGCTCAGCTTGTCTGATCTTATCAACGAAGGAAATGTGGGGCTTATCAAAGCCGCACAGAAGTTTGATGAAACCCGAGGCTTTAAGTTTATCTCTTACGCCGTATGGTGGATTCGCCAGAGCATTCTGCAGGCCATAGCCGAGCAGAGCAGACTTGTGCGCCTTCCGCTCAACCAGGTGGGAAGCGTTAACAAGATTAATAGAGAGATGAGTAAGTTCGAACAGGAATTTGAACGCAAACCGAGTGTAGACGAAATAGCTGACCGCATAGACTTGCCGGAAGACAAGATAGAGGACGCCATGAAGGCTACATCGACAAGTCGCCACCTGAGCGTGGATGCGCCTTTTTCTGATGATGAAGATGGCAGCATGCTCGACCTGATGGCCAATTCGGATGATCCGACCGACAATGAACTGCTGGCAGAGTCGCTGAGAGCTGAAATAGAAAGACTGCTCGGCACGCTGCCGGACAAAGACCAGAAAATCATTGCTGCCTTCTATGGCATAGGAACACCTGAACTGACGCTCGAAGAAATCGGAACCAAGTATCATCTCACCAGGGAAAGAGTACGCCAGATCAAGGAAAAAACGATCAGGCGACTCCGGAACAAAACGACAGATAAACTGCTGAAGTCCTATCTGGGATAAGGAAAGATCCTGCATGACTGATGGGGCAGACAGCACAAAACAATATAAGACAGAAAAAGAAATGAAAATTACAAAAATTGCATTAGCATCTATTGCATTAGCATGTTTCAGCTCGCTCTCCGCATCAGCCAAGAACGAAGTTAAGACTGCATACATCTTTGGATTTGCCTCGTCGTTTAATGACTCTACAGTCTATTTCACAGACGTTCAGAAGGTTGATTCTGCCTATTTCACCCGCAAGAACAAGTTTCTGGTAAGCCGCGAGAACTATTCATACCAGTTGCGTGACTATCTGGAGCAGAAAGGTGCCGGCAACCGCACGTGTATCGTGATGTTTGACTTCAACCAGAAGAAGGCTGAAAAGAAATGGAACAAGCTCTATGCAAGATACATTCAGAAGCCAAAGGCTAAGAAGGCAAAGAACGGACAGCAGATGAACGATGCGCCTAGCCCTTATCAGGTGAAGACCATCAACTCTACCGATTTTCATTTTTCATCTGTTCAGCCAAACGATGAAGAGGTTGAAGAGGTAAAAGTGAAGAAGGCTAAGAAAGCCAAGAAAGAAAAGCGCAGAAAAGGCGCTAAAACTGAATAAGAGACCAAATGTACCTTACTCCGCAAAGTAAATAAGGATAAACATGAAAAAGAAGCCATTCCTCTATCGGCCGGGAATGGCTTCACTTTTTTTATATCATATCATTTTCTACTTCAAATTCTGCTTGAACCAGTTTGCTATCTGGCGAAGCAGATGGTTGCGGGTATTGCCACCCGAAATGCCGTGATTACGGTTCGTGTACCACAGGGTCTTGAAGTCCTTGTCTGCCTGAACCAACGCCTCAGCATATTCGAAGGTATTCTGCGGATGCACATTGTCATCTGCCAATCCGTGACAGATAAGCAACGCACCATGCTGCTGCTTTACCCGCTCGATAGGGTTCACCTTGTAACCCTCCTCGTTCTCCTTAGGCGTGCGCATGTAGCGCTCAGTATAAACCGAATCATAGAAGCGGTAGCAGGTAGGAGGAGCCACAGCCACACCTGCCTTGAACACAGGACGGCCCTCGCTCATACTCATCAGCGTATTGAAACCACCATAGCTCCAACCCCAAATGCCGATATTATCCTTGTCTACATAAGGCAGAGAACCCATGTAGAGAGCTGTCTCAACCTGATCTTTTGACTCTAAATCGCCCAGACGGAGATAAGTAGACTTCTCAAACTCAGCTCCTCTACCGCCTGTTCCACGACCATCTACGCAGGCAATGATGAATCCTTCCTGAGCAAGATAATAATCGAAAGCACCGCCATTGCCCATACTGCCCGTGCTCCATGAATCGAGCACCTGCTGGTTGCCCGGACCGGAATACTGGAAGAGGATGACAGGATACTTCTTGCTGGCGTCGAAATCTACAGGCTTTACCATCCAGCCGTCCAGTTTCACACCTTCGGAAGTGGTGAAAGAGAAAGTCTCGCGCTTGCCCCAATTATACTTCCGGGTCTTTTCGAGCAGCTGCTTGTTGTCTTCCAATGTCTTGATAAGCTTGCCCTTGTTGCTGCGTACGGTGAAGACATAAGGATGGCTGTAGCTGCTCCAGGTATTGACGAAATAGCGGTAATCGCCCGAGAAGTTAGCCGAGTTGGAACCAGCCGCATCGGTAAGGCGCTCCACCTTTCCGTTCTTATGAGCCACGTAAACCTGGCGGTCGTGCGCATTGAGTTTGGCAGCCTGGAAATAAACATCGCCCGTCTTCTCATCCATTCCGTAGATAGAGGTAACATCATAGTTACCCTTCTCTACCTGGCGCAGGAGCTTGCCGTTCATATCATAGAGATAGAGATGCATGAAGCCGTCGCGGTCGCTAGGCAGCAGGATGTTCTTCTTGCCCACGATGCTGTTTTCAATCACCTCTTCCTTTACAAACTTAGGCACACTCTCCTTGATGAGCATCCTGCTCTTGCCGGAGAAAGGATTGACTGCATAGAGGCGCATGTCGTCCTGATGGCGGTTCATCGTATAGACAATCAGACTGTTGGCGTCTGGCGATGTCTTGACGCGTGGATAATAGCCGTCGGAATCTACAGGCACATCGAGCGCCACGGTCTTGCCGTTCTTCATATCATAGCTCCAGAGGCTCACCTTAGAGTTGTCCTGTCCAGCCTTAGGATATTTATAGGAATACTCTCCCGGATAGTCGTGATACTCGCTATGGGTAGGATGAGAACCTTCGAACATCTGCAGAGAATAAGTCTTTACGTGCGATTCGTCGAAGCGTATCCATCCGATGGCAGTTCCATCCGCATTCCATGCAAAGGCGCGGTTGAAGCTGAACTCCTCTTCGTAAACCCAATCAGGAATACCATTGATTACCTCGTTGAACTTACCGTCGCGGGTAATCTGGGTTTCCTTGTCTCCATCGGTAACAAAGAGATTGTTATCCTTTACGAAGGCGATATGGCGTGAATCAGGCGACCAGGTAGCCACCTGCTGGTTAACGCCCTGGGAGAGTTTCTTCAAACTCTTCTTAGCAATATCATATATGAAATACTCTGCCTTGAACGAGCGGCGGTAGATAGCCTCGCGATGGGTCATGATAAGCAATTTCTTGCCATCAGGACTGATTACATAACCCTCAATCTGTTCGAAGGGAGCCTTGGCTGCGTTCACATCGAAGAGGATGCTCATCTGCTTGCCCGTCTTGAACGAATAACTGATAACCTGCTTGCCATCATTGCTGATAGAAGCGTACAAATCGGTGCCATCAATAGGGTTAATACCGGTAACATAAGAGGCAGCAAACTCGCCGGAGGTAATGGCCTTCAGGTCGAGTTTATCTGCAGCTTGCATTGCTGAAACCATCATGACAGTTGCAATAAAAACTGGAAATCTTTTCATGTGTTAATCTTTATGTAATGCCTCAATAGGCGAATAATCTTCGTCCTTGAGCAGTTGTTCTACTGTTACTTTAGGGTTGCGCTTTACATAAGCGCAGATTGTCTTCACATACTTGGTCTTGAAAATCTCCTTGCCCATCGCCTTGTTGACAGCCCACATAATCTTGCCCATGTGCAGATCGCGGTCGAGCTGCGGACGGGTGTCGAACTGATCCATCGGATAGATGCTCAGCAGATAGAAGGTAAGGCAATCCGGCACAATATACTGGCGCGACATGGTGCTGCGCTGCTGCGGTGTATAGAACTTCTTGTAGAGCGGATAGTTTTCGCCCATGTATTTATCGAGCGAAATTCCTACTGAGTGCTGTCCTACTACGATGCTCTGGTCGAGAGCGCCAATCTGGGCATAGAAACAAGGCTGCTGGAGCTCCGGAATCCAACTGTTCAGACGTGAGAAGGCTGATTTCAGCTGCTCGTTGATGTCTTCCATATTGGCAAATTCTGCCTCAGCATCGGCAATAAGTGACTGCAGGGTAGAATCCTGATAGAACATGAGGAAACGGTTGCTGATATTGGCGTCGGTAATGGTGCCAAGCTGGAGCATTTTCTCTATCAGCGTACGGGTTTCTATCGGGTAATCGGTGTTCATCTGCTGCAGGGCTGAGAAATCACCGGTAGTAAGATATCTGCTTTCCAATCGGTCGTAACGCTGTACTGACAGGGGCACAGCCTCTCCTTCCTCGTTCGGCTTGAACTTAAACTCGCAGGCCGAACTGAGAAGCACGATTGCTAATATGACTATATAATTAAAAAACCTTTTCACGATAATTTACAAATCTTCGAGTTACGTCTGCAAAAATACTAAAAATTATTTAAATTACCAAGCTTTTTTGCTAAAAAATCATACGTATTCGCAAAAAAAATGGGTTTTTCTCTTAAAATTGTTTGCAAAATAGCCAGCAATGAGCAAAACGTAAGGCATTTTTGCTCATTGCTGGCTATTTGCGCAGTTTTTCTGCTTATCAGATGATAAAAGAAACTGCTTATCGAATGATGACAGAAACTGAAACCTGAACCGGCTCTTCTATCTGCTTCTTCCAGGCTTTCAACCACTCATACCACTCCTTCTCGCCCTTGAAACCATAGGTTTCGTTGGCACTGGTATAAGCAAGCTTATAACTGAGCTGACTACCTGCAGGTTTCACCACCTGAGTATAGCAATCCTTATTGGCTGGCTGCTGACTTACCAGGGCTGACTGTGGCACATAAATGCCCAAGCCTACGGTCTCCAGCTTGTGCTTCCCATCATCCTTGCCTGTTGGCCAGTCGCTGCCGTAACAGCCTCGCAATCCCTTGCCATCAGCAAATTCGCTGGAACCCTTTACATTGATGAGTCCTGTAGCAAACTGATAATCAGAAACATCCTTGTTGAAGAATACATCTACATCGAAATCGCGATGACCGGCATAGATGGTGTAACGGATGGTGGCATTGACAGGCTTCAAGCCCGGAGCCGGAACCCAACCCTTATCCACTACCTCGACGATGGCACGGAGCGGACCTTCTGAAATGACGCGCTGCTCCTGGTATTTCACATTGTTGAACAGCACCTGGTCTTTACCGTCCCAGCCACGGAGCGCACCCAGTCCGTAGGTATTGCCTACCCAGAGGCAATCATCGCCCGAACCAGCCTGAATCTGCTCTTCTGAAGGATAGAACTGCGTATCCTGAACCACCAGTCCCTTGTTGATTTTGCCATAAAGGTCGATGGTCTGACGATGGTCGAAATAAACACGCATGGCAATCAGTTCGCTTTCGAAACAGATGCCATGAGAATGGACGTAGTGATAAGGGTCCTTGGTTTTCTTATCAAACGAGATGCTGCGCAGATAAATATCCTGCCTGTTCTTAGCCAGCTTCCTGTTTCTGCTTGGCAGACAGAGTTCGGCAAAGGTGCGAGCCGGATACTGTGCCTGCTCGCCCTCACGATAGAGATGCACCTGATAGGTCTTGGTTTCTTTCTTGCCCAAATCGGCAAGGAAACAGAGTTCATCGTTGGTACAATCGCGGTTGGTGTCGTCGAGCTGTGAAGGAATCTCCTTGCCGTCAACGGTTACTACAGCGCGCTGAATGTCGCCAATAGCGCCCAACTTGCTGAGATCTACCACCACCGGAGCATCGGTTCTTGCCACCTTGGAAGGATTGGAAACCGACACCTGGAAATTAGCCTGCGCCTGGGCTGACAGAACCATCAGCGAAACCAGTGCCATCATCATTTGTTTTTTCTTCATAGATTTTTTTAAGTTTGTTTATTAATAGTCTATTCAAGTTTCGCAAGTAAGCCCCACACGCCCTGAAAGGGCAGAAGCTCCTAGCCCAGGGCATCGCCCTGGGTGTTTATGGACGCAAACCTGTCGCCCTGTAAGGGCAAAAGCTTTGTATATTGCCAGGTATTTGAAAGCTTTTGCCCTTACAGGGCGCCTTGCTGATTGCTATTATACCCAGGGCGCTGCCCTGGGCTAGGAGCTTTTGGGCCTTCAGCCCGTACTTAAACCACATGCGAAACATCAGTTTATTATCTACAACTGCGAGAAGAGTTTCTTGCCCTTGGCGTAATATTGCCAGATGATAGAGAGATTGTAAACCTGCGGAATCTCCTCCTTCACCCTACCCGCCTGTATCTTTCTGCGATCTTCGTCAAACTCATGTTTCCATGCCTTGAAAGCCCTGCGCGCCTTGAAGATAGCCTTGAAGTCGCCCCAGTTGCGATTCAGAACCAATGTCTCGAAAGCAGCAAGGTAATCCAGGAATCTGCGCATATGCATTACATGAGACAACTCCGTATCACTCAGATTCTTATAAAGCATGGTTAAATTATTTCTGAAATTCAGATAAGTCTTCATCGGATTGCTTTTCGGCAGGGTTCCACCACCCACATGATAAACCTCACTCTCAGGAATGCAGTAGATTTTTCTGCCCATCAGACGCAAGCGCCAGCAAAGATCTATCTCTTCATTATGAGCAAAGAAGCGGCCGTCTAAACCTCCGGCAGTCCAATAATCTTTTGAGCGGATCATCATACAGGCACCCGTAGCCCACAAGATTTCCTGCTGGTAATCATACTGCCCGTTATCGCGCTCTACCGTATCAAAGATGCGGCCGCGACAGAACGGATAGCCGTATTTGTCGAGGAATCCGCCGCAAGCGCCAGCATACTCAAAACTGTCCTTATCGTATTCGGCAAGCAGCTTAGGCTGACAGGCAGCCACCTGCTGATGCGAATCCATAAACTCGATGAGCGGTGTAAGCCAATGATGCGAAACCTCCACATCGCTATTCAGGAGCACATAATATTCTGCATCAATCTGCTTCAAAGCACGGTTATAGCCTTCAGCAAAGCCGAAATTCTGCTCCAGCACGATGGTCTTCACCTGAGGAAACTGAGTCTCCAAAAGGTGCATCGAACCATCAGAAGAAGAATTGTCTGCCACCCAGATTTCAGCATCCTGACGGGAATATTCGATGACATTCGGAAGATACTTTGCCAGCATCTTCTGACCATTCCAGTTTAATATAACGATTGCTACTTTTGCCATATTTATTGTAAACTCTTTAATCTGTTATTCAGGAGATTGGTAAACTCATAGTTCTTGAGTCCCCATTTGGGAGCAATCAGCAGTTCTTTGGGCGACTGACTGACGAAGCGCTCCAGCACCAAATCCTTTCTGAGCAGACGGATGTATTTCACGATGACATCAATATATTCCTCTACCGTGTAAACATGGAAGGGGTGCTCAGCATATTCCTGTGCCAGCCGGGTGCCCCTGATAATCTGCATCTGATGAATCTTGAGAATATCAAGCGGCAAAGAAGAGATGAGAGGAGCCTGGCGCAGACTTTCTTCCGCATCTTCTCCCGGCAAACCGATAATGATGTGGCCGCCCGTAAGGATTCCCCTGGCATGAGTACGCTCTACGGCACTACGGCAACAGGCAAAATCATGTCCACGGTTGATGCGTTTCAAGGTTTCATCATTGGCACTCTCAATGCCATATTCCACCAGCACGAAGGTTCGGCGGTTCAGTTCTTCCAGATAATCGAGCAATTCATCGCTCACACAATCCGGACGGGTTCCGATAACGATTCCCACCACATCTTCTACCTCAAGAGCCTCTTCATACATCTGCCTCAGTTGCTCCACCCTGGCGTATGTATTGGTATAAGCCTGGAAATAAGCCAGATATTTCATATCAGGATACTTCCTGCTGAAGAAAGCCTTTCCTTCCTCCAGCTGTTCAGTAATCGACTTTTTCCGGTCGCAATAGCTCGGATTGAAGGTGCGGTTGTCGCAATACGTACATCCGCCACTCGAAATCCTCCCATCTCTGTTAGGACAGGAGAATCCCGCGTCTATCGAAATCTTCTGAACACGGAAATCAGGAAACTGCTTCCGGATCCATGTTCCAAAATCGTTGTAATACATTGGACTTTGAACTTTATGATTAGCCCTATTAACTATAAACTATTAACTATCAACTAAAGAAGCTCTGCCTTCAGCGCCGTCTTATCGTGATTGAAATCACCCAGGCGAACCTTGATAAGCTGGTTGTCGTATTCTTCCTTGGCGAGAGCCGGCGAAAGTTCTACGCGGATATAGTTCTTGGTGAATCCATGCATTGCCTTGCCTCTTGGCGCCTTTTCGAAGAGAACCTCAACCTCAGTACCGATGTATTGGGCATAGAAATCCTGCGTCTTCTGATCGCTCAACTCCAACAGTCGCTTAGAACGCTTCTTCTTCTCCTTCTCGTCAACCACATACGGAATCTTCAAGGCAGCCGTGCCCGGACGCTCAGAATAAGGGAAGACGTGAAGCTGGGTAACAGGCAGACTTTTCAGGAACTCATAGCATTCTTCAAAACACTCCGGAGTTTCGCCGCGACAGCCCACCATCACATCGACACCGATAAACGCATCAGGCATTTTCTCCTTGATAAGATTCACCTTGTGGGCAAAGAGCGCCTTGTCGTAACGGCGGTGCATCAGCTTGAGCACCTCATCGCTTCCGCTCTGCAGAGGAATGTGGAAATGAGGCATAAAGGCACGGCTCTGGGCACAATACTCTATGAGATCATCATCACAGAGATCAGGCTCCAGACTCGAGATGCGGTAACGCTTGATTCCTTCTACCTGATCCATCGCCTTGACAAGGTCGATGAATCGCTCGTGGGTAGTCTGACCGAAATCTCCGATATTCACACCGGTAATGACGATTTCCTTACCGCCTTCAGCAGCCGCCTGCTCACATTGAGCCACAAGCGACTGAATGCTCGGGTTGCGCGAATTGCCTCGGGCAAATGGAATGGTGCAATAGGTGCAATAATAATTGCAGCCGTCCTGCACCTTCAGGAAATAACGGGTACGGTTGCCACGCGAGCAAGAAGGCTGGAAGGTCTTGATTTCCTTCGTCTTCACGCTATAATGCTGATGAAGAGCCGCAGCATCGCTGTTCTGAGGAGCCAGAGCAATCAATCCGTTTTCCTGAGCAAATTTCTGCGCCCATGCATCGCTGAGATATTGAATCAAGTTCGCCTTCTCATTAGCACCCAACACGAGGTCTACACCCTCTATCTTGCTGACATTCTCAGATTCGAGCTGCGCATAACAGCCCGTCACGATAACGAATGCGCCCGGATTGTTTCTCACCATCCGGTGGATAGCCTGACGGCATTTATGATCGGCAACTTCTGTTACCGAGCAGGTGTTAATCAGACAAATATCAGCTTTCTCCCCCTTTTTAGCAGTAATGACGCCCATGTCTTCGAGCATTTTGCCAAAAGTGGAAGTTTCAGAGAAGTTGAGTTTGCAGCCTAGCGTATAGTAAGCTGCCTTTTTACCTTGGAAGGCACTTGAATCTATCATATATTTATCTTTTTCTTTGGTTTCTTTTAAGCTTTTGCCCTTACAGGGCGCATTGATGATTGCTTTCATCCCCAGGGTGTTGCCCTGGGCTAGGAGCTTCTGCCCCTTCAGGGCGTTCTCCCCCAAAAAGACCTTAGGGTCTATAAAACGAAAAAAGCCGCTAGACCGAAGTCCAGCGGTTGTTTCTCTCATTTTTTCGTTCGCAAGTAATTTCAAATTACTTAGCAGAATCTGCAGCAGTTGTATCAGCAGCAGCAGTTGTGTCAGCAGCAGTTGTATCTACCTGAGCTGTGTCAGAATCAGCAGAAGCTGTGTTCTGAGCTGTTTTGTTACCACATGATGCGAAAGAGATAGCTGCGATAGCTACGAACATAAAAACTAATTTCTTCATTTTCTTTGCTTTTTTAAAATCTGTAAAACAATCATTTGTTCTTTTGAACGATGCAAAGGTAAGCATTTTTTTGATACGTTGTTCTTTTTTTTGCGATTTTTTTTCAGGTGATTTTGTAACAAAATTACAAATCGCTATAAATCAACTACTTACGAAGTGCTAACAAAGGTTAAAGTTTTTGGTGTGCTCGGAAACAGCCTAATTTTAACACTTTTCGGTGTTTTTTAGCGTAACAAGGGTGCGCGCCAACACCTCTTCAGAGCAGCACTATATACATATAATAAGGTACGCGCGCGAGGGAAAGAACAGAAGATTTTCCCAAGAAATCGTCCCCAAAAACTTTGATTGCCGAGAATTTTTTCGTAACTTTGCACTCAAAACAAAGAAACAAACAGACAGAAAATGATACAGCTAAAAGAAAATCAGGGCATTCCCCGCAGCATTCTCCTGATGATGGCTATCGTCGCAGGACTCACCGTAGCCAACTGCTACTACAATCAGCCGCTTCTCGAACTCATCCGCCACGACCTGGATATTACCGAGCAGAAGGCTAACCTCATCACCGTCATTACCCAGATAGGTTATGCGCTGGGCTTATTCTTCCTCATCCCCTTGGGCGACATGCTTTCGCGCAAGAAACTCATCCTTGTCAATATGACCATTGCTGCATTGATGGCTATCGTGATGGCTGCAGCGCAAAACGTTTGGATGCTCTGGGGAGCTTCACTGCTGATTGGCGCCTGTTCGGTGATTCCGCAGTTCTTCATTCCGATAGCCGGACAGTTTTCGGAACCCAAGAACAAGAGCAGGAATATGGGCATTGTACTCTCCGGACTGCTGACGGGCATTCTTGCCTCACGAGTAATCAGCGGTTACATCGGCGAATGGCTGGGATGGCGGGAGATGTTTATCATAGCTGCTTTCGTGATGGTGTTTTGCATGGGAATCATGCTGCTGATGATGCCTGAAATGAAGCGCAACTATGTAGGAACCTACAGAGGGCTGATGACCACGATAGCAGAAATTTTCTTTTTCCATTCTTCTATCCGCATCTATTCCACCCGTGCAGCCTTCGGGTTCGGCAGTATGATGGCAATATGGTCTTGTCTGGCGTTCCATCTGGCGCAGCCACCTTTCAGCGCAGGAAGTGATATGGTAGGAATGCTCGGACTTTGCGGAATCATGGGAGCCGTTGCTGCCAGTGGTGTGGGAAAACTGATTCCTAGGTTTGGCATTCGAAAATTCAATCTGTTCGGAGCAGGAATGCAGATCATCGCCTGGGCAATAGCCTTGCTTTTCGGCGACACTTACGCCGGACTCATCGCAGCCATCATCCTGGTTGACATCGGTCTGCAATGTCAGCAGCTCAGCAATCAGAGTGGTTGTCTGCAGGAGGTTCCGCAGGCTTCCAACCGCGCCAACACCATCTTCATGACCAGCTATTTCATCGGTGGTTCGCTAGGCACTTTCTGTGCCGGTTATGTCTGGACGCAAGCCGACTGGCTCGGTGTCTGCATCGTAGGAATCGCCTTCGCCATGATTTCTCTGCTTATCACGCTAAACTGCAAGAAATAAACATATAAAAGAAAAGAGATTATATTCCCGACTTACAGGAACATAATCTCTTTTTTATTTGATAAAGGCTGAAGCCGGCATTTCTGCCGAAGCTTCAACTACATCTTTTCATCTCCGTACATTTCCGTCCACCAGGAAGCATCATCCTGAAGCCATTTGGCAAACCAGGCAAAGATGGTGTTCTGCCATTTCAGTCGCTTCTCGTAGTCGATGATGTGATGATCCTGACCATCTACCAATACCATCGCCGTAGGACGGCCAAGGAGTTTCAGCGCTGTATAGAGCTGGATACTCTCGCCCACAGGCACATTATTATCTGCCGTGCCGTGAACAAACAGCAGCGGAGTATGAATCTTGTCGGCATTATAGAGCGGACTCTGATCTACAAAGAGATGCTTATTGGTCCAAGGATATTCGTTCGCCATAGAAACTTCGCTGTAGCTGTAGCCCCAATAGCCCTCACCCCAATAGCTGGTGTGGTCGCTGATGCCTGCATGAGAGATGGCGGCTGCAAAGAGGTCGGTCTTGGTCTGAAGATACTGAGTCATGAATCCGCCGTAGCTGGCGCCGATGCAGCCAATCTTCTTGCGGTTTACGAAAGCATGCTCATCGCAGAAAGCCTGGGTGCTGGAGATGATGTCTTCAGCCACTCCCTCGCCTGCCGTATCTACATGGCGGGCTGAGAATTTCTGACCGAATCCGGTGGCTCCACTAGGATTCACAACCAGCACAACATAGCCCATCGCTGCATAAACATGATGAGGATAACGGCTCTGGAACATGCGGCTCGTAGGACTGCATCCGCCATAATAGTTCACTATCATCGGATACTTCTTGGCAGCATCAAAATGAGGTGGCAGATAGTAACGGCAGCAAAGGGTGTCGCCACGAGAGTTCACGAAATTCCAAGCCTTGCATTCGCCCAATTCAACATTCTTCAACTCGCGCGCACTCAAATCGTCAACCAATTGCGATTTCAGCGCCTTTGTATTCATCTTATAGAGTCGGTCGGCATTGGATGCACTCTGACCGGAGAAAGCCATTTCTGCTGCAGAAGATGCAAGCGAGAAACTCTTGATGTACTCTTCAGGAGTCTTGAGAAGCGTAAACTTGCCCGATTTCGGATTGAGCTGGAAGAGATGCACGCAGTCTTTATCTTCGGCTGTAAAATAGATGTTTCCATCTGCCTTACTCCAATCCACACTCTGCACATTCGGATTGAAATCCCTGGTCAGCGGACGAACCTTCTTATCCGACAAGGTCATCAGATAGAGCTGGGTGTCAATCATGCTAGGTGTCTGTCCTTCTTCCACATTCTTTCCAATGCCGTTGAAAGCTTCCGGCGAAGCACTCACGAGAATGCTCTTGCCATCCGGTGAGAACTGGGCGCTGTTCAGAAATTCGCCCTTTTCTATCAAAGTCTCTACACTCATATCATTGAGATTGAGACGATAGTAGGAATTTAGAGTAGTAGGACGCTTGGTAAGGCGCTCCTCGCTCTTACCGATGAGCAGATAGCGGGAATCTGCAGAAATATCGTTGAGATAGACGTTGTGATAGCCGAAAGTGAGCGGCTGGAGAACACCCGACGCCAAATCAAACTTGGCAAGATAGCTACGGCTTCGCCATCCTGGTTGACGGTCATCAGGCTCCTTCACATCATACACCTGCGCATCTTTCTTTCTGCCCTCGGTATAAAGAGTGTAGATAAGCGTCTTCTCATCGGGTGTAAACTGGAACCAGCCTTCAGGAAGATGGCTTGCCAGCACTTCGCGCTCCATCGTCAGCGGATTGATGGTGATGAGCTGCAATGTGCCATCCTGCTTTTCTTCTCCGGCAATACTGCTGTCGCTCGCCTTCTGCGTGAAATACAGTTTATTGCTTGAAGGCATCCATTTTACGTTCTCCTCAAATGTAGCCATCACTCTGTTAGTCTGAGAGTTGCGCAATTCGCTAATGCTATGGTTATTACCTTTTCTATCTACCCAGGTTTTCCGAACTACGATAAACTTTCCGTTTGGTGAGATAGAAACACTCGGATAGTTGGGCGCACAAATCACATCATAGATGTTATAGGCGCGCTTGGCTGCCGCATCGCCTACAGAAAGCGGAGCACCGTTGGCTGCGGTTACGGTCAACTTGATAGATTTCTTATCAGAAGATGCATTCTTCCGGGTAAGATATTTGATGACAACCGTATGCTGCGAAGGAGTCAGGATGGTTTCAGCCTTATCGCCGTTCACCGCTACCTGTTCGCCGTCTACGAACAGACGGTATTGCTCCAATCCTTCTACCGCGATGGTTGCTTTGGTGCGCTGGGTGTTAGATACGCAAAAAGAAGCCAGATGGAGCGCATCCTGCTTGTCGGCAAGGAGTTGGGCTGCAGTCACCTCCTTGCCCTTATTTAATAAGGTGAAAGACAGCGGCGAATCGAGCAACTGCTTAAGGTCGAACACTTCGCCCTTGATGTTCACACTGTCAGCCATCCAAGGCTGTGCTACGGCATAGGGGCCTGCATATTTCAGCGTTTTCACCTCTATGGTTTCGGCACTGGCAGAGATTGAAGCCATCAGGGCAGCTGCCAGCAGTCCACTTTTTGTTGTTTTCAGAATCAGTTTATTCATAAATATCCTTATTTTTGTTTTTGGTGCGAAATTACAAATAAAATTCGAGATAAACGAATATTTCTGTTACAATTTGCTCTTTTTGCTGCATTTTTGCCTTACAAATGTTATCTTTAAGTTAATCGGATGAGCCAATAGGTTATTGTTGGGTTAAACCCCTCTCCAACGAGTTGCAATGCATAAAAAGCATTCGCAACTCGTTTTTTTTTATGCGATTTATTGTCTATTTGATTTCTTTTTTGTACTTTTGCACGCAAAATATCACATAAAATAACAGAATGATGAAGAAACAGACTCAAGCTATTCATTTGGAATATGAGCGCCGCGATGCATACGACTCGCTGAGCGTGCCAGTATATAACACCCTTGCCTACGAATTCGACAATGCTGCCGTCATGGCTGAAGCATTCACCGACAAGATCAAGGCTCCAGATTATTCGCGCGTAGAGAACCCTACGGTGACCAACCTAGAGCGCCGTGTGGCAGCCCTTACCGATGCTGCTCATGCCACCGCCTTCAACTCAGGTATGGCGGCCATCAGCAACACCCTCATGGCGCTGGCAGCACAAGGCAAAAATATTGTTACATCCAAGCATCTCTTCGGCAATACTTATGCCCTGCTCGTAGCCACTCTGCGCCGTTTTGGTGTAAAGGTGCGTTTGCGCGATTTGACCAATATCGAAGCCGTGCGCGAAGCCATTGATGATGACACCTGCTGCGTATTTCTCGAAATCCTGACCAACCCACAGCTGGAGGTTGCTGACCTGAAAGCCATCTCTGAAGTGGCACATGAAAAAAATGTACCTTTGGTGGTGGATTCTACCGTGATTCCTTTCACACAATTCTCGGCTAAGAGTCTGGGAGTAGATATTGAGGTGGTTTCCAGCTCTAAATATGTAAGCGGCGGTGCTACTTCGCTCGGCGGTCTGGTTATCGACTACGGTACTCCTTACAACGGCGATTTCGCCAAGCGTCTTTATGGAGAAATGCTCTTCAATTTCGGAGCCTATATGACCCCACAGGTAGCTTATATGCAGACCATCGGACTTGAAACGCTCGATGCTCGCTATCGTGTGCAGAGCAGCAATGCCCTGGAGCTTGCCAAGAAACTGCGCTCTCTGCCTCAGATAAAATATGTAAACTATGTGGGTCTGGAGGATAATCCTTATTACGAGTTGGCGCAGCGCCAGTTTGGAAAAACTGCGGGAGCCATGATTTGCATCGACCTGGAGAGCAAGGAAGCCTGCTTCAGTTTTCTGAACAATCTGAAGCTCATCCATCGCGCCACCAACCTCTTCGACAACCGTTCGCTCGCCATCCATCCGGCAAGCACCATCTTCGGAGCTTTCTCTGAGAGCATGCGCAAGTCGATGGACGTGAAAGACACCACAATCCGATTGAGCATCGGCCTGGAAGATGTGGATGATCTCTTCGAAGACATCAA
>ULJN01019208.1_pt1 | contig 16229 bp, 9 predicted proteins | sample 1950921 | NCBI WGS metagenome assembly ULJN01 (sample SAMEA4835476, study PRJEB28245) | human gut metagenome | biome: gut microbiome; material: fecal sample | place: Denmark | collected 2008
ATTAAACGCAGCAGAGTGCAGATTTCTCCAAGACGCAGACCTGCATCGTTTATTTTCGTAGGTCCTACAGGCGTCGGTAAAACCGAACTTGTAAAGGTACTCAGTCAGGAACTTTTCGATACTCCCGAAACTCTCATACGACTTGATATGTCGGAATTTATGGAGAAACACTCCGTGTCTAAGATTATCGGTTCACCTCCGGGATATGTAGGTTATGACGAGGCAGGACAGGTTACGGAAAAAGTAAGACGCAGACCGTACTCCGTACTTCTTTTCGATGAAATCGAAAAAGCACATCCTGATGTACTCAACATTCTTCTTCAGATTCTCGATGAAGGTAAAGTTACAGATGCGCACGGCAGAGCAGTAAACTTTGAGAATACTGTAATTGTAATGACTTCTAATGCAGGTTCGGCAAATAAAGAGAATGCTCTCGGCTTCGGTAAGTCATCGGAAGAGGCGTCTAAAGAAAAGGTAATGAAGGCTCTTTCAGAGTTTCTTCGCCCAGAGTTTATTGCCCGTGTTGATGAAATCATTGTATTTAACAGCCTTAAGGAAGATGATTTTGTAAAGATAGCCAACCTTATGCTTTCAGAGTATGTTCCTACAATGGAAGAAAAGCACATCAAGTTTAGCTTTGATGAAAAGGCTTGCGAGTACCTTGCAAAAAAATCTTGCAACGGCAGCAGTGGTGCAAGAGATCTTAGAAATACTATCAGAAGAGAAGTAGAAGAAAAGATTGCCAACGCAATGATAGAGGCAGGCTCGGCATCGCTTTCAGCAATTAATATTACATCTGACGGCGAAAGCATTAAACTTGAGTCTGTTTAATAAATTTATTTATAGTTAATAATTAAAGAAGCTGTAAAAAACAGCCTAAATAAAAAATGACTGCATTTCTACCTTTCGGTTATAATGCAGTCGTTTTTTATTTGATCTTATTTGCTAAGAAAATCAGAATTTAATTTTTTCTGCAATGTACTCGTTAAGTTTGTCAATAGCAACTCTTTCTTGAGCCATTGTGTCACGATCACGGACTGTCACGCAGCCGTCATCAACTGATTCAAAGTCATATGTGATGCAGAACGGTGTACCGATTTCGTCCTGTCTTCTGTAACGCTTACCGATTGAACCTGCATCATCGTAATCAACCATAAAGTCTTTGGCAAGCATATCATAAACTTCCTGTGCTTTATCGTTGAGCTTTTTAGAAAGAGGAAGAACAGTTGCCTTGAACGGTGCAAGTGCAGGGTGGAGGTGGAGAACAACTCTTGTGTCTTTCTCGTCGATAACTTCTTCATCGTAAGCCTCAACCACAATTGCAAGGAACAGACGCTCAACACCGAGTGACGGTTCAATTACATATGGAATGTACTTTTCATTTGTCTGTGGGTCAAAGTATTCAAGTGACTTGCCGCTTGTGTTCATATGCTGTGTAAGGTCATAGTCGGTTCTGTCAGCAACGCCCCAAAGTTCGCCCCAACCGAATGGGAAGAGGTATTCAAAGTCTGTAGTAGCTTTTGAATAGAAGCAAAGCTCTTCTTTTGCATGGTCACGAAGTCTTAAGTTTTCGGCTTTCATACCAAGTGAGTAGAGCCAGTCACGGCAGAAACCTCTCCAGTATTCAAACCACTCAAGGTCTGTACCCGGCTTGCAGAAGAACTCAAGTTCCATCTGCTCAAATTCACGAACACGGAAAATAAAGTTGCCCGGTGTAATCTCGTTTCTGAAAGACTTACCGATCTGCGCAACGCCGAAAGGTACTTTCTTACGGCTTGTTCTCTGAATGTTTGCAAAGTTTACGAAAATACCCTGTGCAGTTTCCGGACGAAGATAAATTTCGTTTTTGCTGTCCTCTGTAACACCCTGGAATGTTTTAAACATAAGGTTGAACTGACGGATATCTGTAAAGTTGTGCTTACCACACTGTGGGCAAGGAATTTGCTTTTCTTTAATATATTCAGTCATTTTCTCGTTTGACCAGCCGCTTACATTTGTACCGTCAAAATCTTCGATAAGGTTGTCTGCACGGTGACGGGTTTTACATTCCTTACAATCCATAAGCGGGTCAGAGAAACCGCCGAGGTGACCCGAAGCTACCCATGTCTGCGGATTCATAAGAATTGCAGAGTCAAGCCCTACATTATACTTGTTTTCCTGAACAAACTTTTTAAGCCAAGCCTGCTTGATATTATTCTTGAGAGCCATACCAAGTGGGCCGTAGTCCCATGTGTTTGCAAGTCCGCCGTATATTTCCGAACCCGGATATACAAAGCCTCTGCCTTTACAAAGAGCAACAATTTTGTCCATAGTCTTTTTTGAATTGTCCATATCTGTAACCTCATTTCAAATATTTACAAAATCATATACATAAAATTATACTATTAAATAATACTACAAACTGCCGCTTATGTCAATTAAAATGTGGTAATATACTTTTATTTAGTTGTTAAAATAGTTGTTAAGATTTTGATAAAAAATTTATTAATTTATATAAAATGCCTTGCATTTCTTTAAAAAATAGTGTATAATAATTATACTCACAAATTTGAGTAAATAAAAGGAGGATTTTCCAATGAGAAAAACAAATAAGGTTCTCAGTCTTACAGTTGCAGGACTTATGGCATTTTCTACATCTGCCGTAACCGCTTTTTCAGTATCAGCAGCTGAAGATGTAACCGACACAAAAATTTATTTTGAAGTTCCGACCGAGATTTGGGCAGACGCTTTAGTAAAAACAGATGTAAGCGAACTTAAGGTTTACGCTCATACATATGCAGTTGCCGGAGACCCTGATTATAAGGAAACGTCATGGCAGACAAAGGGTGAGGTTTGTAAATATGTCAGTGGCAACATCTATTCGTACGATATTGATGCAAAATATAAAAGAACGCTTAAAGATGGTGCGGATTATGTAGCTATTTTCTCAATTGTAGGCGACAAGGGCTATCAGACATGTAATGTAACCATGGGCAAGTCATGCTACGGCGATACAATTGTTGTTACAGGCGAAACATACGAAAACTCTCAAGACTCACAGAAAAAGGACTATAGATCAGTTTGGAAGAGCAAAGCTAATGCCGCTGTTTACGGTCCTAAGCTCGAAATCACATCAACAGGTCGTGTAGTAGGCGAGAGCATTCCTACAAGTATCACAGCTGAAGAAATGGTAGCTCAGTTCCTCCATGAATATGGTGTAAAGAATGCTTCTATCCTTACTCCTGAAAAGGTACAGGAAACTTGTGCAAACGAGTTCATCAATGCAGCTCCTAAGGATGTTTACGATTTATATGTATCTAAGTATGCCGATGAGCTTGCTGCTCCTGAAACATATCCTAACACAGCATCTGCTGAAAAAATTGCTGAATACCTCGGCGTTACACCTGAAGCTGAATCTACATATGTAGTAGCAGGTTCAGAAGAGCTTTGCGGTGTTTTATGGAAGGGTAGCCCGGAAGAAGCTCCTGAAAATGTAATGACAAAGAATGCTGACGGTACATATACAAAGGTATTTAGCGGAGTTGCGCCTGCTGAAAAGCTCCAGATTAAAGTTGTAGAAAATACAGCTGACGGCGAGCAGAACTGGATTGGCGATGCTACAGGCAATAATATAACATTTGATGTAACAGATACATGTGATGTTACTGTTACATACAACCCATCAACAAGCGAAATTACAGTAACAGGCGATGCAGTAAAGCTTGTTACAGATATTGTAATCACAAGTATGCATGCTGTTGGTAACGGTGATCCTGATGATGAATCATGGTTAAACGGTGCAGCTTGGGATGAGACAGCTAATGAGATGGAGCAGGTTGCAGATAAGGTTTATGAGATTACATATCACAATGTAACTGCGTTTGACAACTACCAGGTTAAGTTCGCAGCTAACGGCAAATGGGCTGACAGCTGGGGCGGTGCAGAAGAGAAATTCACACCTGAATCCGGCGTTGCATTTGACGCTGTATACAATGGTGAGAACCTCACTGTAAATGTACCATATGAGCTTGCTGATGTAACACTCAGAATTGACCTTTCAAACTTCAACTATGCTACAAAGGCAGGTGCAGTTGCAACTGTTACTGTTACAGATGCTGTACCTAAGACATATATTGGCGATGTAAACGGCGACGGCAAGATTGATGCTAACGATGTTACAACTCTCCAGATGTATATTGCTAAATATGCTGATGTAACTGTTAATGAGGCAGTTGCTGATGTTGACGGCAATGGCAAAATCAATGTTCTTGATGTAACTGCTATCCAGAAGTATGTTGCAGGCGGTTTTGATGGAACAGGCAATGCAGGCAAGGTTCTTGAGAATATTGCTTAATCTGCTGATTAAATAAAATAATTTATTAAATTTCAGGCGATGGCTCAGGCTGTCGCCTGTTTTTTATAAAAAAATAATACATTTAAAATAATCTCTTGATTTAAAGTTAACTTTAAGTTGTAATATAATATAGTAAAAATAAAGTATATTATATCTATCATATTGGTGGTACTTATGTCAAAGCTTTTAACTGTATATTATTCGCAAATTGTAAAATGAAGATGAAAGAATAAAAAAGAATATCCATAGAAACGATTTCGTAGTAGAATTAACTTACCACACAAAAATCCGAAAGGAATCGTCACTATGGATACACTTAATTTTACACCATCACAAGAAAGGTCAACATTTAATAAAAGAAGAACGATACTATATATCAATCAGGCTTAATATAGACCACCGTTCGGTTTACAAAATAGCATAAGAACTTCATCGTCCATACAATACAATCAAACAAGAGGTACAGTGCAGAACAGAGTATTTGTATGCAGGAACGGATTTTATGTGTGACGGCGGAGCAACCGCAAGTTATTACTACGGCCTTTAAAACCGAATAATTGATAAAAACACAGCTGTCAAAAAGATAGCTGCGTTTTTTATATTTTACTTGATTTTATCGGCATTTTAGGCTATACTTTTATTAAATGAAAAAAGACAGGGTGATATTTTTGGCTGATAAGAATAAATCTGTTCAGAACGAATTTAACGAAGACGGCGCTTTGATTGCTTTGACAGACGAAAACGGCAAAGAAGTTGTTTTTGAAATTCTCGGCGTTGTTGATTATGACAATGATGAATTTGCTGTTTTGATTGAGAACAGCGCAAATGCTGATGAGGTTGTTATTTTCAAGATTCAATCTCTTGATGATGAAAACGAAGAATTTGTCAGCATTGAGGACGAAGAGCTTTTGAATAAGGTTTTTGAGCTTTTTAAAGCTCAGTATGACGGCTATATGAAATTTGAATAATGCCAATTATTAAACAGATTTTTAATAATTGAAAATGTATTGATTCTGACTTGCCAAAAGCCGATTTTTATCTGACTGTTGGCAAGTTTTTTGTATGGAGGTCATTGTGGATTTATTAAATGACAGTGTAAAAAATTTATATTTCAGGTATCTTTTTCCGTCAATGGGCAGTGCTGTTGTAGCGTCTGTATATTTGATGACTGACGCTGTTGTAATAGGCAAAGGAATTGGCGATAACGCACTTGCGGCGCTCAATATGACAACCCCGATAATCAGCTTTATGCTGTCAATCGGTATATTGTTTGGTATTGGCGGCTCGGTGTTATTCAGTGTACATAAGGGTACGGGTGATGACGAAAAAGCAAATAAATGCTTTACCACAGCTTTGCTCGGTGTTTTGACGGCTGCGATAATTATTTGCGTGTTATTTAATATTTTTGACAAGCAAATACTTTCGCTTATGGGTGCAAAAGACGAACTTTTTGATTTGGCTTTTGATTATGTACGGTTTTATTACTATTTTGCAATTCCGAGTGTGTTGGTTAATTTTTGTTCCGCTTTTGTACGAAGTGACAAAGACCCTAACCGTGCTATGATTGCTGTTACAGCCGGCGGAATTGTCAATGTAGTGTTCGACATTGTTCTTGTTTATCCTGCGCAGATGGGAATGGCAGGTGCGGCTATTGCGTCGGTATCGGGTATTACGGTGCAGTTGTTGGTTTGTCTTACTCATTTTCTTTCAAAGAAAAATACAATCAGAATATCTAAACCGATGAAGGTATTAAAAAATACTTTTCAAATTCTAAAAGGCGGTTTGTCAGGATTTATTACCGAACTTTCAAATGCGATTATTATATTTGTATTTAATTTACAATTGTTAAATTATTGCTCAAATGCGGAGCTTGCCGTGTATGGTGTTCTTGCAAACTGTGCAATACTTTTCAATGCTTTGTTTGTGGGTGTAGGTCAGGCTGTACAGCCTGTTTCGGCATTCAACTTTGGTGCAGGGCAGAACGGCAGAATAGCAAAATTGCGTAAATATGCCTACTCAACAGTGCTTATAATGGGCGTTGTTTTTGCATTATCGGGAATACTTTTCCCTGAATTTGTTGCATCGTGCTTTATCGACCTTACAGATGCAACACGAGAGGTAACTAAAACCGCTATGCCGATTTACTTTATTGCGTTCTTTGCAATGGGTGTAAATGTGCTTTCAACCTACTATTTCCAGTCATTGATGAAAGGCGGTTATTCGCTTGCGGTGTCAGTGCTTAGAAATATTATTATAAGTTCGGTTTTGCTTATTACATTGCCTATGCTTTTCGGTGGTTTTGCAATATGGTTTGCAATTCCGATTACCGAGGCAGTTGTTGCGGTTATAAGTTTTATATTACTAATTAAGAACAATAAACAAATGAAATCAAAAGTATAATGGAGAAAATATGGACTATTCAAAAGTATTATCACAACAGTTTCAAATTAAAGAAGAGTATGCAAATAACATAATTTCTTTGCTCGATGACGGCAATACAATTCCGTTTATTGCCCGCTATCGTAAAGAAATGCACGGCTCAATGAACGACCAGCTTATTCGTGAATTCAGCGAAAAACTTGAGTATCTGCGTTCTCTTGATAAAAGGAGAGAGGAAATTCGCACCCTTATTGACGGTCAGGAAAAACTTACCGACGAAATAAGTCTTGCGCTTGACAAGGCGGAAACTCTAAGCGAGCTTGAAGATATTTACAGACCTTATCGACCAAAGAGAAAGACAAGAGCTTCTGTGGCTAAGGAAAAAGGACTTGAGCCGCTTGCTGAAACTATCCTTAAGCAGGAGAGCAAATGTGACCCTGTTGCTGTGGCAGAGGAGTATGTTGATGAGGAAAAAGGCGTTGCAAATGTTGAAGACGCATTGCAAGGCGCAATGGATATTATTGCGGAAACGGTTTCGGATAATGCGGAAATCAGAAAGCGCATAAGAAACCTTGCAAATGTGAACGGTGTAATTTCTTCCGTTGCCGTAGATGCAGAAAAGGACAGCGTTTACAGACAGTATTACGACTACAAAGAGCCTGTTAAAAAGATTGCCGACCACCGTTTGCTTGCTGTAAACAGGGGCGAGAAAGAGGGATTTTTAAAAGTCAGCGTTGAAATGGATACAGAAAGACCGCTTAATTCCATTGCAAAGGTTATAATTACCAATCCTGCCTGTGCGTGTGCAGACATTGTAAAAACCGCTTGCGAGGATGCATACACAAGACTTATTTTCCCGTCTATTGAGCGAGAAATCAGAAATGATTTAACGGAAAATGCCTGCGAAAATTCAATGAAAGTTTTTGGTGTAAATCTTCGTCAACTGCTTATGCAGCCGCCTGTTAAGGGCAAAACCGTGCTCGGACTTGACCCGGGCTACCGTACAGGCTGTAAAGTAGCGGTTGTTGACGGCACGGGAAAGGTACTCGACACAGCGGTAATTTATCCTACACATTCAGAGGCAAAGGTCAAAGAATCAAAGCAAAAACTTTTGCAGCTTATTAAAAAGCACAATGTAGATATTATTTCAATCGGCAACGGCACAGCAAGTAAGGAAACCGAAATGTTTGCGGCAGATGCAATCAAAGAGGCTGACCACCCCGTTTATTATATGGTAGTCAGCGAGGCAGGAGCTTCGGTTTATTCGGCATCAAAACTTGCGGCAAAGGAATTACCGCAGCTTGACCTTACACTCAGAAGTGCGGTTTCCATAGCAAGAAGATTACAAGACCCGCTTGCAGAGCTTGTAAAAATTGAACCAAAGGCAATCGGAGTCGGACAGTATCAGCACGATATGCCGCAGAAAAGACTTGGCGAAACACTTGACGGTGTGGTTGAGGGTTGCGTAAACTCTGTAGGCGCCGACCTTAACACAGCATCTCCTGCATTGCTTTCAAGAATTTCAGGTCTTAACAGTACGGTTTGCAATAATATTGTTGCTTATCGTGAGGAAAACGGTGCGTTTACTTCTCGTGCCGAATTAAAGAAAGTTCCAAATCTCGGACCAAAGGCTTTTGAGCAGTGCGCAGGCTTTTTAAGAGTGCATGAAAGCAAAAATCCACTCGATAACACAGGTGTTCACCCTGAAAGTTATAAAAGTGCAAAAGAGTTGCTTGCACTTCTTGATTATTCGGATAAAGAAATTAAAGAGGGTAAATTTACCGATTTGGCAAACAGAGTTGCGGCAAAGGGAACAAAAAGCCTTGCCGATACACTTAAAATCGGTTTGCCTACTCTTGACGATATTGTAAAGGAGCTTTCAAAGCCAGGCAGAGATCCCCGTGACGAACTGCCTGCACCAATGCTCCGTTCCGACATTCTCGACATCAAAGACTTAAAGCCTGATATGGTACTCAAGGGAACTGTCAGAAATGTAATTGACTTCGGTGCATTTATCGACATCGGTGTTCATCAGGACGGACTTGTTCATATCTCTCAGATTTGCGATAAGTACATTAAGCACCCGTCGGAGGTTCTCAAGGTTGGCGATGTGGTAGATGTAAAAATCATAAGCGTTGACCCCGAAAAGAACAGAATCAGCCTTACAATGCGCTTCTAAGCATAACAAATAAGCCACTTTATCGTATGATAAGGTGGCTTTAATAATTTGCAAATGGCTGTCAAAATAAGTGACAGCCGTTTTAGTTTGAATATTTAGTTATTTTGTGCAAGGTAGGTTTGCAGCGCTGTAACATCATTGACAGTCAGCTTACCGTCATTGTTCATATCAATACTGTCAAACAATTGCTTGTTTGTTTCGTCAATAAGCGGTGAACCGTCAGTATTCTTGTTGCCGGCAATATTCATTTGCAGATATGTAACATCTTTAATATTTACGGTACCGTCTTGGTTAGCGTCACCTGTGAGAATTTGCTCGCCCAACGAAATAAATTCAAAACCGTTTTCTTTTGCATATGTTTCGGCGGCAGTGTTTTTGTAGCCGTAAATTTTATAATTATTATATTTTATATTGTCAAAATTATCATTTTCTTCGTTATAAAGTGAATAGTAGCCAAAAGCATATTCTCCGATATTAGAAACATTTTTGGAAATTGTAATACTATCTAAATTATCACAATCTCTAAAAGCGGCTGTTCCTATGCTTTTTACACTATTTGATATTTTAACATTTTTCAGATTTTCACATAAAGCAAATGAATAATTGCCAATAGTTTCGACATTGTTGCCTATTACTATAGTATTTAAATTTTCACAACTTTGAAAAGCGTAATCAGAAATATTTTTAACACTGTTAGGAATAGTAATATCTTTCAAAAAAGAACAACCTGAAAATAAAAATTCGTCAATATTTGTCAGATTATTGCTTAGTTTCACACTTTTTAAATTTGAACATTCATAAAAAGCACAACTATCAATAGTGATTACGCTGTCGGGAATAACAATGCTATCAAGATTTGAACAACCTCTAAAAGCATCTTCACCTATGCTTTTCAAATTATTACTAAGTTTTGCGATTTTTAAATTAGAACAATCATAAAACGCACACATGTCAATATTTTTAACACTATTAGGAACAGTTATAGTTGTAATACCGCTACAGCCATGAAACATTCCTTCGCTAATTCTATCTATTTGAGGAATTGTAAAGGATTTGATACTTGAGCAATTATAGAAGGCAACTTTTCCAATGCTCTTGACACTACTCGGTAATGAGAAATTTTCGAGGCTTTTACACTCAAAAAATGCTTCGTCACCAATACTTTTTATATTAGAACCTGTTGTTACAGTATTTAAAGAAGTACAATTGCTAAATACACCGTTGCCTAAAATTTTAACACTATTTGGAATTGAAACAGATTTCAAACTTTCGCAACTATAAAAAGCGTAATTCCCGATATTTTCTAATTTGCTAGACAGTTTTACATTTTGTAATTTAAAGCACTTATAAAAAGTGTACTCATTAATATTTGTAATATTATCAGATAAAGAAACACTGACTAAACCTATACAGTTTTGAAAAGCCGATTTTCCAATACTGTATATACTGTTTGGAATTGAAATATCATTTAAACTTGAACAGCCATAGAAAGCGTAATCACCGATTTCATTAACACTGTCAGGTATTGTGATTTTTTCTATATTTGAACAATTAGAAAATGCATCCTTTCCTATGCTTTTGACGCTTTTATATTCAATAGTATCAGGGATAACAACCGTTTTATCATTACCTATATATTTTTCTATCTTAATGTTTTGATTATCAATGACAGAATACATGAAATCTTTTGTTTTTATAACTTGGTCTGAAGATACAGCTTGATTATTACTTTCTATAGTAGCCGCACTTACAGGCAAAATTGAAAATGAACATGACAATATAAGTGCCGACAGCAGAATTGCTGCAAATTTCTTTGTTTTTCTCATTAATTATACCACTCCTTATGGAAAAAATAATTGTAACAACTGTCAATTGTTTATTTATATTTTAAGACTATTTGTCCTAAATGTCAATAGATTATAATGTCCTATTTTATAATTGAATCGGTGATAAAAGTGAAACTAAGAATTAAGGACTTGCGTGAAGATCATGACCTAACGCAAAAGCAGATTGCAAATGTACTTATGTGCGACCAATCGTTATATTCAAAATACGAAAGGGGAGAGCGTGAAATTCCGTTGTCCCTGCTTATTGTGCTTGCCGATTTCTATAAAACAAGTCTTGATTATCTTACCTGTCGCACCAATAATCCTAAAATCTTAAAATGAACAGCAAAAGCGGTATCGAAAAACGATACCGCTGAATTTTTATGCTATATTATTACTCAACACCGAGGAGTTTTTTAGATGCGTCTACAAGACTGTCTTTAATGCTTTCTGCATCGTTGAAGTCTTTGCCGACTGCTGTGATGTAAGCCTTAATCTTTGGCTCTGTACCGCTCGGACGAATAATTACACCGTTGTCGCCCTCAAGACCAAATGAAATTACATTTGAAGTCGGGAGATCAATAGCAGTCTTTTCGCCTGTTACTGTGTCAAGCTCATACTTAAGGAGATAGTCGGAAACCTTAACAACCTTTTTGCCGTCAATTTCAGTAGGAATATTCTCTCTGATTTCAGCCATAATGTTGTTCATCTTCTCCATACCTGCCGCACCGTCAAATTCAAATGCAGATGTATGGTTGAGGTAATAGCCGTACTCCTCATAAAGTGAGTCAATAACCTGTGCAAGTGACTTGCCATGTTTCTTATAGAAAGCAGCCATTTCACAAACAAGCATTGATGCAACTACTGCGTCCTTATCACGAACATAAGTGCCTGCAAGGTAGCCGTAGCTCTCTTCAAAGCCGAATACATATCTGTCCTCTTCGCCTTTCTTTTCAAGGTTGAGGATAACTTCACCGATGTACTTAAAACCTGTAAGAACATTTTTAAGTTCACAGCCGTACTTTTCACAAAGCTTGTTGATAAGTTTTGTTGTAACGATTGTCTTAACCAAAACAGGCTTTTCGGGAAGTGTGCCGTTTGCCTTGCGTGAAGAAAGAATATAGTCTGTAAGCATAATGCCGTCTTCATTACCTGAAATAAGGCGGTAGCTGCCGTCATAATCTTTAACCGCAATACCTACACGGTCTGCGTCAGGGTCTGTTGCAAGAAGAAGGTCAGGCTGTACTTTTTCGCAAAGTTCAATACCTTTTTGGAGAGCCTCTTTAATTTCAGGGTTCGGGTACGGGCAAGTGGTAAAGTTGCCGTCAGGAAGCTCCTGCTCAGGTACAACTGTAATTTCTTCAACACCGATTTTCTTAAGAACTTTTCTTACAAGTTTGTTGCCTGTACCGTTGAGTGGGGTATAAACTACCTTTAAGCCTGCACCCTCGCAAACGCCCGGGTTTACCTGCTGTTCCATAACTTTTTCAAGGTAGCTGTCATAAACATCATCGGAAACATATTCAATAAGACCGCTCTTAACTGCCTCGTCAAGGTCAGCAATCTTTACATCTTTAAACATATCAAGTTTGCAGATTTCGTCATATACAATACCTGCGGCAACATCTGTCATCTGACAACCGTCTTCGCCGTATGCCTTGTAACCGTTATACTTAGCAGGGTTGTGGCTTGCTGTAACCATAATACCTGCCTGACATTTGAAGTAACGAACAAGGTATGAAAGTACAGGTGTAGGCTGTAATTCAGATGTGATGTAAACCTTAATGCCGTTACCTGCAAGAACTCTTGCAGCCTCAAGCATAAAGAGGTCGGCTTTTATTCTGCTGTCGTGAGAAATAGCAACAGAGCCTTTGCCGTACTTCTGAATGATGTAATTTGCAAGTCCCTGTGTAGCCTGACGAACAACATAGATGTTCATTCTGTTAGTACCTGCACCGATTACACCTCTAAGGCCTGCTGTGCCGAATGTGAGTGCTTTGTAGAAACGCTCGTGAATTTCTTCCTCGTTGCCCTTTATGCTCTCAAGCTCGGCAATAAGGTCAGCATCTTCGGTAGCGCTTTCTAACCATTCGTTGTAAAGTTTCATAAAATCCATAAATAACCCCCGAGATATACTTTCACAGCACAAATATTGTGTGTAAAAATGGTATAAATTTATTTATTTTAAAAATTTCCACTATTTAGTATAACATAATTACATAGGAAATTCAAGTAAATTATTTATGCCCGGCGATTTTTCAAGAGGCGGGCATAAATGGTTATATGTTTTTGTAAATTTCCGTTAAACAATTAAAATTTTAATATTAATGTCAATCTTTATCATTAACGATAATCTCGGATTTGTTTTTTCTTTTAAAAACAAATCTGAAAAAACAACATATTTTTTCCCAACAAAATTCAATGCCTGCGGCTATAATATTGAGTATTGCAGAACTTAACAGAGCGCTGACAAATACCCAGAGTACCATAAGCGGCATAAACGGAAAACGGGCATAAAAATCAGGGGTATTTATATTAAGAATTTCGTAATAATAAATTGAATCAAAAATAAACGACACAAGGTAAGTGCCGAGCACCAAATCCGAAATTTTCCAAAGTACAAATTTTGTTTTTACATTAATATTTTCGAGTTTGAGCTTGCTTATTATCAAGAAAATCAGAACAGACATTACATACGGTTCAATACCGTACCAATACACATAGTTTGAAGTTGAAAACGGCATGCCGTAGCATCTGTAAAAATTGAAAGTGCCAAATCCGAAAACGGCAACCACAAGAGCAATTATAAGGTAAATGTTTTTAATTTTTGTGCCGTACTCACGAATGTAGCATCCTGTAAAATAGTAGGTGATAGGATAAATGCCAACCCACCAGCTCGGTATCAGCTTTTGTGTTTCTGTATTTGATGCAGGATTTGCCCACCACTCCAAGGAGTCAAATCTAAACTCATTGAAAAGTGACGGCAAAATGGTAATAGCAATTAATGTGATAAGCAAAATATTCTTTTGCTTGCGGCTGTCAAGATTTTTGTAAATAATATTAAGAAACGGAACAAGCAAAAACAAGCCTATATACATTTCTATGTACCACGAGTAGTTAGCGCCTGTAAAATCTAAAATACCTGTAAAAAAGGTAAGCGGAGTAAGTGTGTAACTTCCGACAATGGATTTATAAATCATACAGGCAATCGCCACAAGAATGTAGACTATTATGGTTTTTCTTATGCCCGAATAGTAACCCTTTTTCAGCGTTTTGTTGCACAAAAGGAAACCCGACAGTATCATAAACAGCGGTACGCAAACAGAACACAATGTGCGCAGAACAGTTGCAAAATACATTACCGCATTATCGTTTGTTGTGTAATAGTAGCCCGAATGGTAAAAGAAATGAATACCGATTACACAAAGCACTGCTATAATTCTAAGAATATCCATATTAGGATTTCTTACTTTTAATTTTTCAAGATTCATTGCTACCCTCTCATTAAATGCCTTTCGCAAATTACGAAAGACATTGACTGTAAATTATATAAGTTTTAGTTTAGTCCTCAAGAAATTCCTCAACGATAAATCTCGGACGCCTTTTGACTTCTAAATAAATTTTTCCGATATACTCGCCGATAATACCGATTGCAAGAATTTGAAGTCCGCCGATAGCCCAGATAGAACACAAAATACTTGCCCAGCCGCTAACCGCAAAGCCCATAAAGTAGCTTACAAGGCTGTAAATAATCATAATAATGCTTATGGCAAATACAATTGTGCCAAGACACGTTATCATTCTTATTGGCTGAATACTTAGAGAAGTAATGCCCTCCCAAGCAAGAGCAAGCATTTTTTTAAGTGGATATTTGCTTTCACCCGCAAGTCTTTCAAAACGCTCGTATGTAACTATATCCGACTTATAGCCGATAAGCGGTACCATACCTCTTAAAAAGATGTTTGTTTCTTTATATTCTGCAAAAGCGTTCAGAGCTCTTTTGCTCATAAGTCTGAAATCGGCATGGTTAAAAATAACTTTTGCACCCATTTTATTAAGAATTTTGTAAAACGCCTCGGCTGTAAATCTCTTGAAAAATGTGTCGGTTTCACGCTTTGAACGCACACCGTAAACAACATCGCAGCCGTTTTCGTATTTTTCAACCATTTCGTCAAATGTGTTGATGTCATCCTGTAAGTCTGCGTCAATTGAAATAACAGCGTCTGCCTTGTCTTTTAATGTAATAAGACCGCAGAGCAGAGCATTTTGATGTCCTCTGTTGCGTGTGAGTTTGATTCCCTGAAATACAGGATTTTCTTTGTGAAGGTCGCTGATAATACTCCAGGTTTTGTCTTTTGAGCCGTCATCTATAAATACGATTTTACTGTCATCGGTAATTTTGCCTTCAAGCATCATTTTACTGAACTTGTCAGAGAGCTTTTGCGCCGAATCTCTTAGTACTTCTTCTTCGTTGTAGCAGGGAATGGCAAGATATAATTTTGTCATATATGATATGCCTCCAAAAATAAATAATATGAAGAATTATCCATTAAATTAATAATACTATTATATAACTTATATAATTTAAAGTCAATAACGCACAAAACCAAGAAAATGTATCTTTACTGATGTAAAAATGCCGCAAAAAAGAAAATTTTAATAAAATAGTAAATTTAGTCTTGTAAAGGGTGAAATATTGTATTATAATTAAGAAGTAAAAAACCTTATGGAGGTATAATCAAATGGCTCAGAAATCAATAGCAGTATTAACAAGTGGCGGTGACGCTCCCGGTATGAATGCCGCTGTAAGAGCAGTAGTTCGTGCAGGTATAAATAAAGGAATGAGAGTTTACGGTGTTTACCGTGGATACAACGGATTACTTAACGGCGATGTTCAGGAAATGAATCTTCGCAGTGTATCTGATATAATCGGTTTTGGCGGTACAATGCTTTACACAGCAAGAAGTGAAGAGTTTGCTACTCCTGCAGGTATTAAGAAAGCAGCGGATTTTTGCAGAAGTATTGATGTATCGGGCGTTGTTGTAATCGGCGGTGACGGTTCTTTCAAGGGTGCTCGTGCTCTTACCAATGCAGGTATTAACTGTATCGGTATTCCTGGTACTATTGATAATGATATTGCTTGTTCGGAATATACAGTAGGCTTTGACACAGCAATGAATACAGCAATTCAGATGGTAGACCGTATTCGTGATACAGCACAGTCACATGACCGTTGTTCAATCGTAGAGGTTATGGGCAGACGCTGCGGTGATATTGCTTTGCAGACAGGTATCGCAACAGGCGCTACGGCTATTCTTGTTCCTGAAATTCCTTACAACATTGAAAGAGATGTTATTCAGAGAATTGTCAACACTCAGAAAACAGGTAAGAAACACTTTATCGTTGTTGTTGCCGAGGGTGTAGGTAAGGTTGCTGAGCTTGCTAATTATATAGAAAACAGACTCGGTATTGAAACTCGTGCCACAATTCTCGGTCATGTTCAGCGTGGCGG